>Ga0208648_1002040_pt1 | contig 14757 bp, 14 predicted proteins | sample AntAceMetag02UKL_FD_184772 | JGI IMG/M metagenome (GOLD analysis project Ga0208648, IMG submission 184772) | Saline lake microbial communities from Ace Lake, Antarctica - Antarctic Ace Lake Metagenome 02UKL (SPAdes) (version 2) | ecosystem: Environmental > Aquatic > Non-marine Saline and...
CCAGTTGTTTATTTTGAGTGTTAAGTGAAAATCCAGCAGCTTTTGCAACGTGAACCGTTCGGCGAGATTCTCGAAAAGACGCTGTCGAAATTCCTGTCGTCCCGGTTTGGGAGGCCATACCGAGTCAGATGGCATCGACGCAGTGCTTTTGACGCTTTGCGTCTTTCGCGTGCTGCTGACTTTGAAACATGGTACTGCAATCCTTTCTTGAATGCCATTTTTTCGGCGAAAGTTGATCGGGCGGTTTTAGACCTTGTGCGAGAGAATTATATTCAAACGCCCTTTCGTTATCGGCGTTATCTACAGCAACTGTATGTTACCCTGGCCACGCGGCGTGCGACTGCCCCCCTTCTGTCCACGCATGCTTTGGACATCACCCCACGATTGAATGGGCAAGATAATATGCTCATTTTAGGTGGAAACAATCGTATCAGGCTAATAGATTTAAAGAAGATGCGAACATGGGATATTCTGAAGGACGGGTTTGATCCGGCATGTATGCTATCGGAGCTGGCCGTACGTCGAACGCCTGGGGCCTGGCCTTTCGCGACTTTGCGGGCGGTGGCTGAAGATAATACGTGGTATGAGTCAGATTATATTCCAGCCATCAGTCTGAATCGATTGGACTGGAAACAGGATCGTACCGCGCTTTTGGCAAGCGCATTAAAGACGCTGGGGCAGTGGCTGGATCAAACGATAAAGACATCTACGAGCATGATTTACGCGAACCGTTTAGTGGAAGAAATCGGTCGCCTATCCCGAAAGGGTACACTTTTTGACATTGCCGATCAGGAGATGATACGCCAGTCGCTTGCAGCCGCATTAGAAGTCCTGTCGGTGGTCGGGTACGAGGAACTGCCTGTCGAGTTGGCCTACGGGCATGGTGACTTTCAAGATGGAAATATTCTGGTAGATGCAGACAGCCGGGTATGGATTGTGGATTGGGAGCATGCTTGCCTACGTCAGATTGCTTACGATTACATCGTGTTTTCACTCCAGTCTCGTTTCCCGAATGGCTTGGCCGGACGTATCCAGAAGGCGCTGCATAGTGGTGAATTCATCTTGCAGTCTCTTTCGGTTGTACACCCACACATACGTTCTTCGTTGATGGACACCAATCGTAGAAAAACAACACTCGTGCTGTTTTTGTTAGAAGATCTCTTGTGGCATATACAAGAGAATGCAAACCCGATGTTTCATTGTAAAAGCGGTACATGGTTGCTGTTACGCAATGAAATGTTGCCAGCGTTGCGATCAATTGCAGCCGCCTGATATATGTGCCGCATCATCAAGTTGATCAGATTGGAAGTAGCCCTATGCATATTCTTTTGAACGCCAGCAACCTGGGTGCTACTGGTCCTGAGGTTGTTGTCCGAAATTTAGTGCCTTTATTAGGACACTTGGCCCCCAACGACGTTTTTACACTTCTTTTGCCCTTCTCGATACAATCTGAAGAATGGGGACTGCCCAGCAATATGCAGGTTCAATACGTCAGTCGTTCTCGGATACAGGAATTGAGCCGTATGTGGGATATCTATATTGGCCTGGCGCGTATCTGCCGGTCGATTAAAGCTGATGTGTGTTTGACATTAGGTGATATGGGGCCAATTCATCTTCCCTCTTCACATGTGATATATTTTCATCAGCCTTATCTCGGTTATCCAGAACCTGACTTGAATGCAGTTCTGCCATGGTCAGAACGTCTAAAATTAAGTTTCCAACGGTGGCATTTTGGCCGTTCTGTTAAGAATGCTAAGGCAGTTATCGTGCAAACGCCTGTTATGGCTGATCGCCTGATAAGAGTGTTTGATGTGGATCGTCATAAGGTGCATGTCATGCGCCCGGCGCTACCAGCCCACCTTAAAGCAGCGCGGAATGGCCGGCATGGCGTATATTCACCCATGATGGCCTTTCCTTCCTGTATATGTTTGTTATTTCTGGCAACATACTATGCCCATAAAAACCATGCTATCTTGCCTTCTTTGATTAGTGAATTGCGTCAGCGAGATCTGTCGGATAAAGTGCATTTCTTTCTGACTCTCGATGGTAACCGGCGTCGCGCAGAAACTGACCTTTTGAGGAAACTGGAATCCGAGCAGGATATGGTGACCAACTTGGGACGTCTGCGACCGGAAGAAGCTGGGCTGGCTTTGCATACTGCCGATGCGCTCTTCATGCCCACGCTGGTGGAGACGTTCGGTCTTATCTATCTGGAAGCTATGGCTGCCCATAAACCTATTTTGACCTCTAACCGTGACTTTGCCAATTATCTGTGTGGTGATCTCGCGCTGTATTTTGATCCCTTAGATCCCGTGTCAATCGCCGATGCCATTGAACGGCTAATAGCGGAATTGCCAGAATTGCAAACTCGACTTAGCGCTGAAGCCGAAAAACAGATGTCTTCTGTTTCTCAGAGCCACACGGAAAATGCAGAAGCGGTTTTGCGCCTTATCCGACGATAAAATTGCACGATGCATGGAAATCTGCTCGGTTATCAATAGCTATTGTTGGAAGAAGATCAAGAATCGACTCGTTCTGAGAAGCGGTTCGCATAGTAACCTATCAGCATTAGAAAACTGCAAAATGGTTCTGAGCGAAAAATCGATTAATCGTAGAAGCTCGGCTTCAAGACGTGAAGCCTGGGTAGTTGCTCCATTCGCGGAATTTGATTGGTGGGCGAACAATAGGTTTTTGCACATTGCAAGATGTATCAGAGATAAGGGGTACCATGTGACGTTTTTCACCAGCCGCTTCAGTCATTATAAGAAGCGGAGAAAGGTTAAGCCCGAAGAAGAAGGTATGAATTTCGTTATGGTTCCTGAGCTCGGCTACCCAAAGAATGTCTCCGCGAGAAGAATTGTTTCTCACGGTCTATTTGATATTTTTCTGCTTTTGGCCTGCCTTAAGGTCACTCTGCAACGCAAATCGCCTCAGGCGATCTATTGTGCTATTCCGCATAATTTCGGAGGCGCGGCCGTGGGCTTGCTGTCTAAAAGGATGAAATCAAAATTCGTCGTAGATGTTCACGATACATGGCCGGAATCTATTATTGGCATTCTCAAAACCCGAAAGTGGCACTCTCCGATTTATCGAATTTGGAAGTTGGCTGCTGACTTGGCGATCTTTCAGGCACATAGTGTGTTTGCCGAGTCTTTAAAATATACAGAACGCGCCAATTCAGTGCGGATTCCTCGTAAGAAGAGCCCTGCAAAATGTATATATCTAGGTGGAGATATTGAGTTTTACAGGAAAGGGAATGGGAATGTTCGGCTGCCCAGTACAATCGAAAATGCCAAAATGCGTTTTGTTTATGTTGGCAATTTAGGAGTGAAGAACGATCTTGAGTTTGTAATAGAGGTATTTGGGGAATTGCAGAAGACTCATCCTGAGACCGGGCTTGTTCTTTTAGGGGGCGGTGAACTTGAGATAGCGTTAAGAAAATTGGCTAAAAAATTGGCCATAAATGCTTGGTTTTCTGGCAGAATCGATTTGAATAACATGATTTCAGTTCTCGGCAAAATGGACTACGGTATTAATAGTTTTGTTCCTCAAGAACATGTCGCTTATTCCTACAAACTGAATGACTATTTTCTGGCTGGAATCCCTGTTCTTAATTCCATTCGTGGCGAAGTGAGGGATCTCGTAATCGATAGAGAATTGGGATATAATTACAATGCCTCGAATCCTGATGACCTTTTACGTGTATTAGTGCTCGCCTGCGAAGATCGTAGGAAGGAAGAACTACGGGAAAATGTGCGGTTGTTTGTTTCGGAATATTTGGATTGGCGAGAAAGTTACAAACCGCTCATCAAGGAATTAATTACGATTCCATAGTTGGCTGCTACATGGCGGATGATATTTGCGGATTTTACCCAACACTTAGGTGGGCTTGAGGCGTGTTGACGAATTCAAGATAATCATGGTATATGAAGACTATTGCAAACGCGTTATAGATTTTCTATTGGCTCTTCTGGCTTTGTTTTTGATCTGCCCTTTGATCATCGTTGTGGGCATTTTGGTTTATGTAAGGCTCGGTTCACCGGTCCTTTTTCGGCAAGTAAGACCAGGGGTTAATGGGAAACCGTTTACAATATATAAATTCAGGACGATGATTCAATCGCATGGTGAAAATGGACTTATTTTGCCTGATTCTGAACGAATGACAATCCTTGGAAGGGTTTTACGGAAAACCAGCATTGATGAACTCCCGGAGTTGTTTAATGTACTCAAAGGTGATATGAGCATCCTGGGGCCGAGGCCCCTTCTGATGCGATATCTGGATCGATACACGACCGAGCAGGCCCGGCGTCACCAGGTGAAGCCCGGCTTAACTGGGTGGGCGCAAGTTAATGGGAGAAATGCGATAAGTTGGGAGGAAAAGTTTAAACTGGATGTGTGGTATGTGGATAACTGGTCGGTGTGGCTGGATGTGAAGATTATTGCCTTGACAGTCTTAAATGTTTTGAAGCATAAGGGCATTAATCAGCCGGGTCAAGCAACTATGGAGGAGTTTAATCCACAGATTACGCAGATTACACAGAATAGGAAAATGCTTTGAAAGGTAGATTAATATGGACTTAATCATAGTTGGTGCTGGTGGTATGGGGAGGGAAGTATTTTCGTGGCTATCTCATGAAATCAGAGGGAAGAAGGATCTTGTTATAAAGGGATTTCTTGACGATAATTCTCAAGCTTTAGGAAAACTGTCTTATCCTGTTAGAATATTGGGTGGCATATCCGATTACCAGGCAAAGGATAGCGAGGGTCTGGTGGTTGCAATCTTAGATCCAAAGACTAAGAAGGACATTGTGCAATCCTTAGCCCACAAAGGATCCAACTTTTACACCTTGATTCATCCGAGCGCCATAGTAGGAACTAACGTGCGTATCGGCAAGGGATGTATTATCTGTCCAAACTGTATTCTTACAAATGACATAACAGTTGGTGATTTTGTTTTTATTAATGCCAGTTCCACTGTTGGGCATGATTCAATTATTGGCAAATATACTTCTATCAATGGGAAGGTAGAAATCCCTGGTAATGTGGAAGTGGGTGTTGGATGTTTGTTTGGCGTTGGAGCCAAGGTTATTCCTAAACGACGGATAGGCGATGGAGCTACGGTCGGTGCGGGCAGTGTTGTTATAAAAAATGTTCCTTCCGGCGCAACCGTGTTTGGAAACCCCGCCAAGATCATTTGGGGCGGTCGTTGATGGCGAATTTGAAATGGGGGAATGATGCCACAAATAAGTTTTTTATCCAATGTAATGACTACGCCCTTCACGATGTTAGGGCAGTACTTGGAACGATATCATTTCCAATTTGAAATTAGGCATTATGATATAGATCAAATTCCTCAGGTGCTAAGTAGTGCACTATCAGATGATTATTTGATTATAATTCTGGATAATACTTTCTTTTTTGATGCTTTTATTAATGAGAAGACCTTTGAAAAGGTTCGTTTTTTGGAAACTCTCTTAAGAAATTTCAGGAAACTCAATAAGTCGAAGGTAATTTTGTCCAATGTATACTACGCCTTTCCGGACTTTAACAGTTCATTAAATATGGAACAGTACAGTAAGCTAATTGAACTGAATAAAGAAATTGATAATATTTCTCAGAACATTAGCGGGGTGTCTATCTTAAACCTGTTCAATATGGGAGCCAGGATCGGGTTTGAAAACTTTGTCAAAATGAAGAACAAATTTTTGTTTCAAGCTCCTTTTAGTAAGTATGCGATTGAGCACATTTGTAAAGAGATCAGCAAACACATATATCTTTATGAAAAACATAGAAAAAAAGTTTGTATTGTGGATGCGGATAATACCCTGTGGGGAGGGATCGTTGGTGAAGATGGTGTAGATAATATTCAAATGGATCAAAACTATCCCGGGATTATATATAGACATTTTCAGAACCAGTTAAAAGTCTTGAAAGAAACCGGCATATTATTATGTCTTGTAACCAAGAATAATGTCGAGGATCTGGAAGGTGCTTTTTCAAGAAGAAAAATGCCACTTAAGCTTGCAGATTTTCTTATTAGGAAAGTCAATTGGTTCCCCAAAAGCGAAAACGTTGCAGAAATTGCGAGAGAGTTGAACTTGGGTCTTGAAAGTTTTGTGTTTATCGATGACAGTGATTTTGAATTGGCTGAGGTTAGAGAAAATTTGGATGTAGTTGAGTGTTGTAAATTTGACACACAAAATCTTGTTAGTAATTTGCAGTTGCTTGAGAATATTTTTGGACTCAATGCACTGAAGATTACAAAAGAAGACACCGCGAAAACCAGCCAATATATCGCTGAAAAAAAACGAACTGACGTCAGTCGGCGATTTACATCGGCAGAGGAGTTTATTAAGAGCTTAAGTATTGAGATTTATTACTCAATTAATAATGATTCTCATATAGCCCGAATATCGCAATTGACCAATAAAACCAACCAATTCAATCTCACTACCAGGCGCTACAGCGAAAGTGATATCGAAAAAGTGATGAAAGAACATTTGGTCTTCGATTTCAAAGTTATTGATAAATTTGGAGATATGGGGATAGTTGGGGTGGTAATCATCAAAGAAAACGTCATTGATACGTTTCTGTTAAGTTGTAGAGTCCTGGGAAGAAAGATCGAAGAAAAGATAATCAAGATTGTACAAGATGAAGTGAGCAAAATGGACTTAAGAGGCATTTATCTGAAGACCGCCAAAAATGGCCAGGTAGAGGATCTCTATGATAAGCTCGGTTTTCAGATCGCCCATTCAGATGAAAAAAGAAAAGAATACGTACTTGACCAAACGGTTAGGGATATCCCACATATTATGGCAGTCAAGGTTAGGAGACAAGCCCAGTGAATGACATGATCAAATTATTAGTTCTGGAGTCTATCGAAGAGATAAATAAAGATTCACAAATAGAAGAGCTCTACTCTCCCAGTTTCGACACTAATTTTTTTGATTTGGTAGATTCGCTTGCAGTGTTGAATTTTATTTTGGATATTGAGCAGCGACTGGAAGGGCATTTCGGGAGGTATATTCAAATAGCTAATGAAGATGTGATGGATGCGTCTAAGACACCTTTTAGGACTGTTAAAGATATTGTCGAATTTATTACCCGCACGGTCGAGAGCGAAGGGTAAAACAATGGCAAAGATATGTTTTAACAGAGCACAAATTTCAGCGATCGCCACAACCGTTGGAGATCGAAAGCTTTCCATCGATGATGAGAAAGAGAAGTTCCATTTTGATGACAACAGTTTGAGGAGATTAAAAAAGACAATAGGATTGGATAGTCGCTACGTGGTCAGCGAAGGGATTTGTACAAGTGATTTATGTTATCAGAGCGCCATAGATATCTTTCGTCAACTTGATATCGACTGTAATGATGTAGAGGCACTGCTTTTCGTTACACAATCTCCTGATTATCGAGCTCCATCAACTGCAATTATCATGCAAGATCGACTTGGTCTTAGTGTCGACACGCTTGCTTACGACATCAACTTAGGTTGCAGTGGATTTGTGTACGGGTTGTTTACAGCATTTAGCTTCATTCAAAGCGGATTGAAAAAGGTGCTGCTGTTGGTCGGGGATGTTGCCAGTTCATTAACGGGGAAGAGCGACAAGACATTGGCGCCTCTTATGGGTGATGCTGGGAGCGCTATCCTTATCGACCGTGTGGAACATCAGAGGAGTTATTTTGTGATGCATAGTGATGGTAGCGGTTGCCAGCACCTGATCATCCCCGGGGGGGGATGCCGAAAGCCCTATAGGCGATCGGTGGTGGTCGAAGATAGAGGCTCAGAAGATGCTGACCTCAGAAGTGACATGGATATGTATATGAATGGGGGTGAGATTTTCAACTTCAGCATAAAGGTGGTGCCCAAGCTATTCCAAGAACTTTTTGAGTTTACTGGAGTGACTGAGAAGGAGATTGACTATTTTGTTTTGCACCAGCCCAATAAGTATATCCTCCAAAATATTGCAAAGCGACTCGGCATTAGTGAGGAAAAAATGCCTTCTAAGACGGCGAGTGTTTTCGGGAACCAGAATTCGGCTTCTATAACGGGAACAATTAATGGGTTTTTGCATGAGAAGTTCAGTGATCATGAATTGAAAAATGTTTTCGTTGGGTTTGGAATTGGGTTGAGCTGGGGGGCATGTTATGTCGAGACTAATGCGATCTATGCGCCTGAGGTGATGATGTTTGATGGACGTTAGTAATGTAGGAGGAATTAATGAAAAAGAAGGATTTTGTGGAACTTTTGATGGAGACTATGGAGAGAGAAGAGGATCTCGAAGAAGAGATGTTACTTGAGGCAATTGAAGAGTACGATTCACTGGCGGCTTTGAGCTTAATGGCTATGTACGATGAACTTGGTGTTAACGTGACCCCTAAAAAGTTGAAAAAGGCGAAAACAGTTAAAGATCTAATTATATTGGCGGGAGAGAATGTGAGCAATGAATGATAAAAATATATTGGTTGTTGGTGCGAGTAGTGGGATCGGAAAAGCTATCGCGATCAATCTTGCAAAAGACCATAAGGTTATTGCTGTAGCAAGGCGGGAAGAGAGGCTTAACGCGTTGGAGGAATATGGAGTTAAGCCTATTATGTTTGATGTTTCCCATACTGCGGAAATTAATAAATTTGTAAAAAACCTTGTTAGCAAGATAGGGAAAATGTCGGCCCTGATTTATTGCGCAGGAGTTCAAGATGTTAAGCCCTTGAGGGTATTAAAGGTTGAAGAAGCGAAGATGATGTTCGATGTTAATTTTTTCGGAGCGCTTTTTTTCGCCAAGGCCTTCGCTTCCAAGTTAGTGCGCGCAAAAAAGAATGCTTCGGTCATCTTCATATCATCGATTGCCGGCCGGAAACCGGAGGCCGGTATTATAAACTATTCGGCAAGTAAAGCGGCTATCGATAACCTGACCAAGGGGCTTGCAAAAGAAATGGCTCCTATCCGTGTTAATGCTATTGCGCCAGGATTTCTCAAAACAGAAATGACGGAAAAATTCAAATACATTTATAATGATGACTTTGTTCAAAATGTGGAGAAAGGATACCCCCTCGGGCTGGGTAGTGTTGAAGATGTTGGCAATATGGCGCGATTCTTAATATCTGAACAAGCATCGTATGTTACTGGCAACATCATCCGGGTGGATGGAGGAGGTGCGCTTTGAAAGTGCACAAGGTCGGAGATATGTTTTCAAAGATATTGAAGAGTTTCCTGTAAGAGCGATTATAAAAATAGTTTATATCGATGGACAGAGAGCGGAATAAGAGAATCTACCATGGTGCAGCGGAAATTCACATTTGATGACCAGATGGCCTTTGCTGAGCTTTCCGGTGACTATAATCCGTTGCACGTGGATCCGGTTGCGGCACGCCGGTTAATTTTTGGCCGCCCAGTGGTGCATGGTGTTCACGCCTTTTTATGGGCCTTGGATAATTGGCTGGAAGAATATAGAATTCCTTTGGATCTATGCGCTGTCAGAGTGGTATTCCGGTCTGCGATAGGAGTGGACGAAACAGTTAATTCCTCTATCAGTTGCGAGGGCAAAAACCATGTCGAAATTGAATTAGTGGGCGAAATAGACAACGCGGCAAGGATTTATGTGGATTGGTCTCATTCGAAGAGTCAGAGATCAGAGTTTCTCTCAACAGAGCACCCGGAAAAACGCAAATGTCGAACACTATCAACAGAAGAAGTTGCGACTGCTTCGGGAAGTTTAGAACTATATCTTAATTTAGAATCAGCCGCTAAGCTTTTTCCAAACTTAGCTCGAATATTACCCCCGATACAAGTTGCGGTAATATTGGGTACTACATGTCTTGTGGGAATGGAGTGTCCAGGTTTGCATTCGATGTTTTCAGAGCTGAACCTTGCTTTTTCTACTGAAACTGACGGCCCTCCTGTGTTGAGCTATGAAGTTGTTAGTTGTGACGCTCGCTTTTCCTTATTGTCGATGAAGATTGAGGCTCCAGGAATGGAAGGGGAAATAAGAGCCTTCCTCCGCCCAGCGCCACAAGAACAAGCCAGCTTCGTAGATCTGCGCAGACAAATAACTGCTGGTGAGTTTGCGGAGCAGCGGGCTTTGATCATTGGAGGATCTCGCGGTTTAGGGGAAGTAACAGCGAAACTCCTATCCGCGGGAGGAGCCGAGGTGAAAATTACCTACTATCAGGGATCAGAGGACGCACATAGCGTAGTGGAAGAGATTATCTCTGGTGGCGGTTCTGCTGCCTGCTTAGCCTTTGATGTTTTAAATCAACCAAAAAGTTTAGCCGATATATTTAAAAACCCGTGGACACCGAATTATCTGTATTATTTCGCCACCCCTTTTATTTTTATGGCGACCAAAGGAGTGTTTTCCTCACAATTGTTTCAGAAATTCTGCGATTATTATGTAACAGGGTTCATAAACACCGTCCAAACTGTACGCAATCTGGGTGGCGATCTTAAGAAAATATTTTATCCTTCATCCGTGTCTATCGATGAGCTTCCCCTCGACATGGGAGAATATACCGCGGCAAAAATGGCAGGTGAGAGTCTTTGTACATTTCTGGCAAAGGCTAATCCAGATATCGTAATTCATAAGCCTAGACTGCCTAGGACCGCTACCGACCAAACTGCCACTCTTTTTTCCGTGAATAATGAAGATCCCATCATGCTTATGTTAGAAAATTTGCGTTGCCTTAGAGATGCTTGATCGAAATTCAGTTCAAATGAACAACACATATTCCTTAATAGCTATGCTCGGGGGATAAGAATCGGAGACATAGGCAGACCTGATTTGCAAGAGCCCCTCAATATTGTACACTAATTTATTGGCATCGCTATATTCCTTCGGTGTAACTTGCCTTATTTCAATAACTCAACCGAAAGCAAACTCTATTTTAAAAGCGTAGGGTCGGGTCCCCCAGTTGCACTTATTTCGGGATTGGCAGCCAATCATCGTAGTTGGGCATTTCAACTTATTGATTTGAAGAAGCATTTTCAATTAATAGCCATTGATAACAGAGGGATAGGTAAGAGCGAGAGCAATCTTAATGGATTGACTATTGAAGGTATGGCCGCTGATGTTAATGAACTGCTTTCGATGCGCAATGTTGAACGGGTTCATTTAGTTGGTTTTAGCATGGGGGGAATGATTGCTTTAGAATGTGCTGCAAAAGATCCTGAAAGAATTTGCAGTATTGTTCTCTCTTCGTTGCCAATTTTGGAGGATATGGCTCCTTTTGACGCATTTGTCAATGAGTTAAATACGATTTTGACGAGTGGTAATTCTGGGCATTTGTTTCAGGTGCTGTCTGCAATGTTGTTTTCCTCTGATTTTTTAAATTGCAAGCAGTATGAAATATTGACTGATTTTTTTGACCCGAATCTTGTTAACTATTGTTCAGAGACGATTTCATGGCAAATACATGCTATTCGAGAGTGGCTTAGTTTGAAAAAATGGACAATAGGGTGCAACTGTCCTTGTATGATGATTTTTGGATCAGAAGATAAGCTCGTGCCAGTGAGAAAAGCTTTAAAGCTGACATCAAAAAGTTTTCCTCATGCCGTCAGGAAGATTATTGAAGGTGCAGGGCATGCTGTACATATCGAGAAACCTAAGGAATTTAACAAGATAGTGTGTGACTTTTTGCAAAGTCAAACATGCTGAGTTTTAAAGATAAGGATCCTTGAATTTGGGGGATTTATCACTGGAATGAGTCCAAAGATAAAAAAGGAAAACCCAAAAATATTCCCACCCTGGCCGTGTTTCTGGGATGATGAGATTAAGGCTGTGGAAAGGGTATTGCGGTCTGGCGATGTCAATCAATGGACAGGCACTGAGGTAACGAGTTTTGAGAAGGAATATGCTGATTATGTGGGTGTAAAATATGCCGTTGCGCTTGCAAACGGGAGTGTTGCCTTGGAAACTGCCCTGAAGGCGCTTGGAATTGGCGTGGGCGATGAAGTTATCGTTACCTGCTACACCTTTATTGCCTCGGCCAGTGCGATAGTTATGTGCGGGGCCACTCCTGTTATGGCTGATATCGATCCTGACAGCCTGAACATTTCCGCTGATACTGTATCTTCCGTCATTTCTCCCCGCACCAGGGCGATCATCACTGTCCATCTGGCAGGTATGCCCTGTGACATGGATCCGCTTCTAAATCTGGCCAAAGAATACGATCTGAAGGTTATTGAAGATTGCGCTCAAGCCCATGGGGCAATTTATAAAGGACGCTCTGTTGGTTCATTGGGGGATGTGGCGGCGTTTTCCTTTTGTCAGGACAAAATCATGACTACCGGTGGCGAAGGGGGCATGCTCACCACGAACGACAAGGTGATTTGGGAGAAGGCCTGGGCGTATAAGGATCATGGTAAGAGCTATGACAGCGTCTATCACAAGAAACACCCGCCCGGATTCCGCTGGCAGCACGATAGCTTTGGAACAAACTGGCGTATGACCGAGATGCAGGCGGCCATTGGTCGGGTGCAATTGAGGAAAATGCCGGAATGGACGGCAATACGGCAGCGCAATGCCGCGATGCTTACTGATGGTTTTGCAAAGATACCGGCTCTGCGGGTACTGGGTGTACCGGCAGAGTTCGGGCATGCCTATTATAAATATTATGCTTTTGTTCGGTTTGAAAAGCTCCGGGAGGGATGGGGACGGGATCGGGTTATGAATGCCATTACCGCGGAAGGGATTCCCTGTTTCAGTGGCAGTTGCAGTGAAATTTATCTGGAAAAGGCCTTTGTGAAAGCAGGGATCGGGCCGCGTAAACGATTGCCTGTTGCGAGGGAGTCAGGCGAAACCAGCCTGATGTTTTGGGTCCATCCTACCCTTGGGGTTGATGAAATGCGGGATACTTGTCGGGTGGTGGAGAAGGTGATGCGCAAGGCGCAGAGAGACAGTGGTCAGATGTCGGAGGTCAGTAGTCAGAAAGGAAAAGAGAAAAAGATAAATTAGCCACGAATTACACGAATGAACACGAAAATTGATAATAGCCGCAAAAAGGCGCAGAAGTCGCAAGAATCTAAAAGAAAGAAATGTTTAGCCACAGACGCACACAGACATACACAGACTATTAGCCGCAGATGGACGCAGATTAACGCAAATTTATGATGACAAAGGTGCTTTAGTCCCCTAATCTATGAACTTTTAGTCCATAATGGTTGAATTTAGGAGGTTATCATGGAGATCTATGAATTGGTGATCGATATGAAACTATTGGAGAGAAGGTTAACCCTTTACGAAGAGAAGTATGGGATCTTGAGCGAGGATTTTCATGCCGCCCTGCTGGAAGGGAAGCTTTCGCGTTATGATGAGTACGATGAAACGCGGGCTGACTTTAGCCGGTGGAAGGGCATATATGAAACTTGGCTTCGGCGCAAGCGATCATACAGTGAACAGATCCAAAAGTTTCAGTTGGTGAACGCATTGCGAGTTCAGCCGGCATATTAATAAAGATGGAAAACCCTCTGAAATCACTAAAGGGCTATAGTCAATTCGTTTCCACAACTTTGGACAAGCCTCATATTAAAAGTTCCACTGTGGTTGTTTGGTCTGACAGCCCCTTTGGCGGCACAGCACCCCAGTTGAACACCCTGAAGGGGACCCGGTTCAACGGGGCAGGGAGGGCGAGGTTCTTTTTGGAGAGGTTGTTCTGGTATGATGATTTTCCCCATCCTCATGACGAAACCTTGGCTGATAGCTTTCCTCATCACAAACATATTCCACCTGATATCAAACGGCACCGTATTCCGGCGCCATTGTTGAGTTTTTCGCGTCCGAACCTACCTGTCATCCTCAAAGAAATTGAAGACCTTATGTCCCAGAGAAGTTCCAATTGAGGCTTACCTATCTCCTGTCTCGAATGTGAGGATGGGGTCAGGCTTCGTTTACGGATACTTGAAAGAATGCGAGTTTTGGGGTAGACTCGGAATTATTGCCTGTTGAGGGGAGATTCTGAATTTAAAGATGGAAGGTAGTGTTTATGTCTGATATCACGAATCCACATGACAGATTTTTTAAAGAGGTGCTTTCACGGGAAGAGGTTGCTCGAGATTTTATGATTCACTACCTGCCTTCTGATGTGGTTGCTCTTTTTGATATGACGTCGGTGGAGATCAGGAAAGACAGCTTTGTTGAGAAAGGGCTCAAAGAGTATTTTTCAGATCTTCTTTACTGTGTGGATACAAAAGACGGGGGCTCATCTTATGTGTATGTTCTGTTTGAACATAAGAGCTATCCTGAACGCCTGATCAGTTTGCACCTTTTACGTTATATGGCGCGGATATGGGAACAGGCTGTAAAGCTGGGCGAATCAAAGCCGCTTCCTCCTGTGATTCCCGTGGTGGTATATCACGGACGGTCAAAATGGAAAGTGGGACTTGACTTTCAGGACCTGTTTGAGCTTCCTGAAGAGCTGCGAGTATATCTACCGGATTTTAGATACCTGCTCTGTGACCTTACGCAATACAGCGATGAAGAGATGCGGGGTGCGGTTACCTTGAAGGCCGCCTTTCTCCTTATGAAGCATATTTTCGCAGCGGATCTGGCGGACAGGCTGCCGGGGATACTGAAATTGATAAAGGATCTTTTGAATAAGCGAAGCGGCCTTGAATACCTTGAAACACTTCTGAAATATGTCGCTTCAGGGTCGGATCAGATTCGGGAAGAAGAAATTGAACGTGGGATCAAGGAAATTTTAAGAGAAAAGGGAGGTGATATTATGCCTACTGTGGCTGAACAATGGATTGAACGGGGCATC
>Ga0208648_1002042_pt1 | contig 14751 bp, 14 predicted proteins | sample AntAceMetag02UKL_FD_184772 | JGI IMG/M metagenome (GOLD analysis project Ga0208648, IMG submission 184772) | Saline lake microbial communities from Ace Lake, Antarctica - Antarctic Ace Lake Metagenome 02UKL (SPAdes) (version 2) | ecosystem: Environmental > Aquatic > Non-marine Saline and...
GCTTTTAGCAGTATTCGTCATTCCTGCATGCTTTTAGCAGTATTCGTCATTCCTGCATGCTTTTAGCAGTATTCGTCATTCCTGCATGCTTTTAGCAGTATTCGTCATTCCTGCATGCTTTTAGCAGGAATCTCATGGGTAAGTATGTTGTAGGTTGGGTTAGATTATCTAGTGCTAGCGTAGATAACGTAACCCAACAACTTATGAATCTCCTAAGATGTTGGGTTACGTTTTTATTGCTTCGCAAAAAAATCTAACCCAACCTACACAGTAACATTTTGCTTAACTTAACAGCACTGACGTATGCGAGCAAGATTTATCTATGTGCTCCGTTAGTGCATTAGCTTTAAATTTTATTCACCCAGTCTTGCACTCCCTGTTCAATTAGTCGTACTGCCTCTTCAAACGCTTTACGCTCTTTTCGATAGGGGTCTGCTATCTCAAAACTCCCCCAATGCCCTAATCTGAACACTTTACCTTTTGCGCTGGGTTGTTTTTGTTCAATTAGCTCTTTATGCACAGACTCCATGACCAGAATAAGTTCAGATTTATAAATCATATCCTGAGTTAATTGGGTCGACCGATAGCCCGATATATCCAGGCCTTTCTCTAACATGAGTTCGCAGGCGATCTTATCTGGATTATGATCAACCATCGCCCCAAGCCCTACCGAGCTAATAGTGTATTTTTTATGTTTATTTTTCAGTGCATCTTTTAATAATGCTTCAGCTACTGGGCTTCGACATATATTACCGATACAGACTACGAGTATATTTTCAAACAAAGCTGTGTTTCTGATTAATTTTACGTTTAAAAAAACACTTGAATATAGGATGTGCTGAGGCACGAAGCGCATCTTTCGTGACTTGATGCGCTTCCTATTGTCAGCACATCCTATGTCATTGTCTTAACTTAATGGCAGTAATGTGGAGCGTAGGAATGAGATCTATCAAGGCACCCCCATCTTTACCTAAATAATAGCATCATTCTAGCAAACGAAGACAAAGCACACAATTTTTACATTACTTTATTACATCACTGCTTGCAATGCACACGCCATCTTCTAACTTCAAAATTCGATCAGCCAATGCCAGGCTCGCCGGTCTATGCGTTATCAGTATCACTGTTCTTTGCGTAAGCAAGTGATGACACTCTTCAATAAAACTCTTCTCGCCTCCCGGGTCAAACATAGACGTTGCCTCATCCAGTATCAGAATGGGAGGGTCTTTCAGTAAAGTTCTGGCAAGTGCGATGCGCTGACGCTGTCCTCCTGACAAGCGCAGGCCCTGATCACCAATCAAGGTAGCGTAGCCATTAGGCAATCGGGCAATAAACTCATGCGCATGAGCGGCTCGCGCCGCCTGTTCAATTTCTTGCTGACTCGCCAAAGATCGTCCATAGGCAATATTATCCCTGACCGTACCATTCAGCAATAAGGTATGTTGCGCAACCAATCCAATCTGAGCGCGCAGACTCGCCAGGGAAACATCACACACATCGGTATCATCAATCAGAATTCTGCCACTTTTAAGATCAAATAAGCGCATTAATAGATGAATAAGCGTACTTTTCCCTGCCCCGTTTTCGCCAACCAGTGCAACTGTCTCTCCGGCCTGAATATCAAGATTCAATCCGCGTAATATTTCTGCCCGCTCAGGATAAGAAAAACACACATTCTCAAATCTGATACGCCCAGCAACAGCATGTAATTCAAGCTGACCCTCACAGCCAGGCTCAGCCTGCACCGAAAAAAAGGCCAATATTCGCTCAGCAGCGCCGCGTGTATGCTGTATTTGTCCATAAACATTTGCCAGATTGCTAATTGGCTGCGTCAGTAACATTGCATACAGCAGCAAACTGACCAAATCAGCCGGAGATAAGCGGCCACTTTCCAGTTGTATACTCGCCAGCCACAACAATAACAACAACCCTACTCCCGCCAAAAAGCTAATCGCCGGCGATAAGATCGACTGGATAAATAATTGCCGTTTGGATATCACCAGCAACCGGGCGTTTTTTTTAGCAAATCGCTCAGCTTCCAGAGGCTCCCGAATAAAAACCTTAATCGCAGGCAATAAGCCCAGATTCTCCTCTACAAAAGCAACCATATCAGAATAGGAATCAATCCATTCTCTAGTCAGTGGCCGGATCCGCCGTCCAATCAGTTTCATCGCCACAAAATACACCGGCAGTAAAAATACAGCCAACAAGGCGATTAACGGATCAATCAAAGCCATCATTACAAATGCGCCAGAAAAGGTTAGCAGCAAAGGCAATAACTGCGTCAATGTCCCGGTTACAAAGCGGCTAATCGCTTCTGCGTCGTTACTTAACAAAGTTAATATATCCCCGGGCCGTTGCGTATGATAATAATTCATAGGCAACATCTGCAGATGATCATACAGGCGGGTGCGCAGGTTCGCAGTAATGGTTTCTCCGGTGCTGCCTGTCAGATACTGTGTCGCAAAAGTCAGTATGCTTTTTACAGCTATCAAAGCCAGCCAGGCAAGTAGCATGATATTCAGATCGGGAAAATAACTTTCACCGCCCGTCATTGATTGAGTCAATTGCCCCGCAATCCAGGGGTTAACAAGTGACACCAGACTGCTGATAAGCAATAAACTTAAAATAGCAAACAGGATGCGGCGATGTGGAGTCAGGTAGCTTAATAAGATAGAAAAATTCATGCGCGATAGTTTACCTGTTTACATAACGATAGTAACGTGAGTTAACTATTTAAACAGAGCAATGTCATATTCATTGCATTATCCAGTAAGGTGGGCAGGAAAACATTGCCCACCCTACATGTCTGTCTTCGTCATTCCTGCATGCTTTTAGCAGGAATCTCATGGCTTAAGCAAAGATTCCCGATAAAGCTTGTGCCCAGCTTGACTGGGTAGACTTCGGGAATGACGAGACTCTTAACATACTGATATTTTAAGATTTTTTTAATTTAGCTGTGAGTTGTACTTAATCAGGTAAACTTAACACGCTAAAAAGGTGGGCAGGAAAACATTGCCCACCCTACGGGTCTATCTTCGTCATTCCTGCATGCTTTTAGCAGGAATCTCGTGGCTTAAGCAAAAAAGGTGGGCAGGAAAACATTGCCCACCCTACATGTCTATCTTCGTCATTCCTGCATGCTTTTAGCAGGAATCTCGTGGCTTAAGCAAAAAAGGTGGGCAGGAAAACATTACCCACCCTACGGGTCTATCTTCGTCATTCCTGCATGCTTTTAGCAGGAATCTCGTGGCTTAAGCTAAAAAGGTGGGCAGGAAAACATTGCCCACCCTACGGGTCTATCTGATCTTGAACTTATCGCCTGGTTAAATTAAGATAGACGTCTTTTTGATAATACACAAATTTATTATGTCTATTCCTTTTTCCAGCACCATCACAATTTCCAGTGAAGTTCTTGCCCAGGAAGTTGACGGAGAAACCGTCCTGCTTGATTTACAAAGCGAAAGCTACTTTGGCCTGGATGCAGTCGGCACCCGTATCTGGCAGTTATTAAACGAACATAATGAACTGCAAAAAGTATTTGATACATTGCTGGAAGAATATGATGTTGATGCAAAACAGCTGGAAAATGACTTGCATGACCTCGTGAAAAAACTAATTGATCAGAAGTTAATCACTGCAAGCACGTAGGGTGGGCAATGTTTTGCTTAATCCAGAAAACACGTAGGGTGGGCAACGCTTTCCTGCCCACCTTAATTCAGCAAACACGAGGGTGAGCAACGCTTTCCTGCCCACCTTAATACTTAATTCTGATTACAATTGAAATTTCTAAAAAAAACCAAAAGGTACTTCTCCTTAAGCTGGCAAGAAAAAAAGCACCTTCTACACGCTTATTTCCTGCTTGGAGCAATGCGTGCCTGCGTATTAATTCTACCTTTTAAACAATTAACAACATCTTTACATCACCACCCCGAACTAATTCCTTATAAACCCCTTGATCATAACCAGCTCATTGACGCCAAAACAATTGGCTGGGCGGTCGTTACAGCAGCTAGATACACACCCTGGAGTAGCAACTGTCTGGCACAGGCACTGACGGCACAACGGCTATTGAGTCAACATCATATTCCAGGGATGTTCTTTCTAGGCGTTAAAAAACATGAACAACAACTTGAAGCCCATGCCTGGTTACAGTGCGATAATCATATCCTCACAGGCAAACCGGGGCATGAAAGATTTACTATCGTATCAAACTTCAGCTGGCTTTAAAATAAAATGTATCATTGCACACTACTCTATGGCTGCCTAATTGAATCTGATCAACCTTTATTTGCAGATTTAAAATCTGATGACATATCTGAAACCATACCACGTTATAGTCTAAAATTACTCGAACTGCAGCAAGACGAGCAATTTGAAAATCTTGAAATTGCCACTAATTTTTATAACAGTCATGGTAGAAAGTTGATGTTCTACAGTGATCGTAAATTTGCCCGAAGCATAAAGGACCAGCCTTGGTGCTTTGAAGTAAAAAATATTGTCAGTTTTTATTGGCAAAGTGGTCAATCAACTATTTACTATAAACTAGAGAACGCTGGTAACACTGAGCTGCTAACATTCTGGTTTACCCATATTTACCTCCCCGCTTACTTAACACTGGAAGATAGATATGATTTTCTACATGCAGGTGCAGTAGAAATTGATAAAAAACCCGTGTTATTTATTGCTCCATCAACAGGTGGCAAATCCACCATGACGGATTATTTTATCAAGCAAGGTCATGGCCTAATATCTGATGATAAGGTACCCACTTATATAGAAGATAAGCAATTTATTGCCGTTCCCTCTCACCCACACCACCGTCCTTACCGCCGCTTTGAAGATCTCGGCTACCGAGTAGACAATATGTTTAGTCATACCAGGCCAATCCATGCTATCTACTCATTAGTGAGGAATGATAATGACGCTATTATTATAAATGAAATAAATGGCTTCAAAAGGTTTGAAACATTGTTACCAAACTATTTATACAGCTTTAGGTATTTGCAAGCAGAACGATTGAAATATCTTGCCAAAATGCTAAGCAGTATTCCACTTTATGAAATAAAACGCCCCTGGGATATGGATAAACTGGATAAGGTCCACGCTGCCATCGTTCAACACAGCAGACAACTCACATAACTAAATAACAGGAAAATGACATGAGTGGAATCTTTGGTATTTTTAACCGTAATGGTGAACCCGTTGCCGCGGAACTATTGCAAAATATGCACGTAGCCATGTCCTACTGGCAACCTGACACTAGCGGTATCTGGCATGAAGGGACTGTCGGGCTGGGTCATACCATGCTCTGGAATACGCCAGCCATGTAGGGTGGGCAATGTTTTCCTGCCCACCTTAATGTAGAAACCATAGAGCCATGTAGGGTGGGCAATGCTTTCCTGCCCACCTTAATGTAAAGACCATAGAGACACAAATCAAATGGCTGAATACCGTAGAGCAATAACACAAGGCGCAAGGTATTTTTTCACCGTAAACTGCGCCTAACGCCATGGAAACTGCCTATCAACGAACAATATCGATGAGCCATAACAAACGCGGCTATATATTGATGCGGTTCGTGCCTCACCACATCCTACGATCTAGCCATGTAGGGTGGGCAATGCTTTCCTGCCCACCTTAATGGAATAACCAGAGACTTTAGAGACACAAATCAAATGGTTGAATACCGTAGAGCAATAATAGAAGGCGCAAGGTATTTTTTCACCGTAAACTGCGCCTAACGCCATGGAAACGGCCTATTAACGGACAATATCGATGAGCCATATCAAACGCGGCTGTTTTTTGATGCGGTTCGTTCCTCACCACATCCTACGGTTTAATGATAGATTCAAGGAGTGCTCGTCTGGAAAAGCAGGAATTTTCTCTGCATAGCACGCAAAATCCGGGCAATATCCATGTAGAAAAAGACTGCTAAGCAGGCGTATTATTTTCCGCGTCTCCAGTATAACGCGATTAATGAGCCGGAAATATTATGCCATATACTAAATATTGCTCCTGGTAGTGCGGCTGCAGCAGAAAAGTATTGCATGGCCAGGGCGACACTTAAACCTGAGTTTTGCATGCCTACTTCTATGCTGACAGTACGACAGGTAACAAGGTCATATTTTAATAATCTGGGGATAAAGTAGCCTGCCGTCATACCTGATAGATTATGCAAAACAACTGCTACAATCACAGGCAGCGCAAGAGTGGAAATATTTTGCTGATTAAGTGCGACGATTATCGCGATAATAAGCACTATAGCCAGACTGGAAAAAACTGGAAAAATACCCTGTAGCTTGCCAATCAATTGCGCATAAAATGAATTAATCGCCGTGCCTGCTAACACGGGTATTAATACGATAAATAATATACTGCGCATCATGCCGACAACGGGAACTTCAACACTCTGATGCAGATAAATATAGCTTAATAAAGGCATGGCCAGAACCGCACACATGGTTGATGCCATGGTGATTAATATGGATAAGGCCACATTTGCTTTGGCTAAATAACAAATCACATTTGAGGCTGTTCCGCCCGCACTGCAGCCTACTAATACTAGACCTATGCTTTGTGCTGCTGATAATTGTAAAGCTTGTGCCAGCAGATAGGCGAACAGTGGCATCAAGGTGAATTGAATGCCTAAGGTTAACAATATAACCAGTGGCTGTTTAAGCGCTGCTGCAAAATGCCGCCAGTTTAATGTCATGCCCATAAATAACATGACTACAGCTAGCAAGGGAATAATCGCTCCTTTGGCAGCAACAAATATAGCGGGATATAAATAGGCTATAGATGATAGCAGCAATGCAGCGATGGGAAATAAAGCTATCAATTTATTATTTATTACTATTGCAGATCAGACTTACCAAGGCATTACTTTACCATGATAATTAATAAAACATCCTGTTTGTGAGAGGCTGAATTTTGCTATTTGCTCACGCATACCCGCAATACTTTCATCGACGTCTATCAAACCATTCGGACCGCCCATATCTGTTCTGACCCAGCCCGGATGAAAGATGATGACTCCGGTTCTCTGCTGACGAAAATCAAAAGCAAGACTTTTCATTGCCGCATTTAACGCCGCTTTGCTGGATCGATAGAGGTAACTTCTGCCACTGGTATTATCAGTTATGCTGCCCATTAAACTGCTTAAAGCAACAAATAGCCCCTGCTCACTTAAGGCCAGATTGCTGGCAAATACTTCCGCCAGTTTTACAGCAGCGAATACATTCACTTCCATTACCGTGTGCCAATGCTGATAATCTATAGTGCCAAAACTATGACGATCACCATAAATACCTGCATTAGATATCAATACGTCTATAGCCGTACCTTTTAGTTCTGCCGCAAGAGCTTCTATTGGCTGATGATTCTGCACATCTAACTGGACTATACGAATGCCATTATAATTGCCTGCCATTTGCGCCAGTGCTGTTGCTTTTTCAGGATTGCGACAGCAGGCAATAACATCCCAGCCAGCCTGTGCATATTGTCGGATAAATTCCAGACCCAGGCCACGATTTGAGCCGGTAATCAAGACTGTTTTCATAAGCGTTGTTCTCGTTTCTTTGCTTTATTGCGCGACATGCACAGAGTGAAGGAAAGTGTAGACATTTGCCTAACTATTGCGTGGATGACGAGTTTTATTGGCTGCCGGAACAGTACAAATAAGCCCTCACCTATAAAGCATTAAATTAATTATTCATGTGTAAAAGCCTACTCCCCAATAATCGCTATACCTGTAGTTTTAAAACTGCGAACCAAAGCTAAACTGGAAGGCCTGTATCTGATCACCTTCCTGACTATTCAGAGGTATTGCATAGCTGACCTGTAAAGCACCAAAAGGCGATAACCATTTAGCCGCCATACCGGTTGAATACCTAAAGTCAGAAAAAGAAAAACCAGGTCGGATAGTTTCTAAATTACCATTAGCATCCTGCTGGGCATAAGGACCCTGAATAGATCCAAAATCAAAGAATGCCATTAAACGTACTGACTCTACATCTGACATAAATGGAATAGGGAAAATAAGCTCGGTATTACCTATTATTTTAATATTACCACCGTAAGGCCGTGCCTGGCCTGTACCACAAGGATTATCAGTTATAGGAGGATTACAGTGATCTTGAGGACCCAGGGTGTTATCGCGCCAACCCCGTACTGAATTTACACCGCCTCCAAAATAGTTTTCAAAAAATGGCAAACTATCGGTACCACCAAAACCATCCCCATAAGCAACTGATCCCATAACTTTGATCACCAGATCTTTTGCGATACTAAAATAATGCTGATCTTTTGCACTGACTTTGTAATAGGTCAAATCACTACCCGGGATAGTGACTAAACCTGAAAGTCGTTGCTGGCTACCTTCGGTTGGAAAAATTGGCTTATCCAGCGTATCCCGCACCCACCCTAGAGTAATTGGAAAGGTTAAAAAACTATCTCCATTTTGCTCTATCCACAATGGTAATTCAGGTGCTGCATACTGTCCTTCTTTTAATGTCGTATGTTTAATATCTATACCAAGATTAATACGTTGGTTTTCGTTGATTGGAAAACCCAAATTGGCCCCACCACTAAAGACATCGGTTAAATAATTTGAAATATTGGCAGCTTCTCCATTGGTTTTCTTATATAACAAGTTATAACCAAGGCTTACCCCATCACGCGTAAAATATGGGTTGGTAAAACCTAAGCTGTAGAGAGTCGAAACATTACTTTTATTAAAGTTAACACTGACTCGTTTACCCGAACCAAAGATATTATCCTGAGTAACACTGGCATTGTAGATAATACCCTGAGTTTGCGAATAACCGATACCGGCCATTAAATTACCTGAGGACTTTTCAGTGACTGAAAAGTTCAAATCCAGCTGGTCACGCGTACCAGGAACTTTAGGTGTTTCTATACCCACATTTTCAAAATATCCGAGGCGGCTCAATCGTTCCTTAGAGCGTTCAATTTTAAGTGAAGATGCCCAGGCTCCTTCCATTTGACGCATTTCTCTGCGCAACACTGCATCGCGAGTTTTGATGTTACCATGCATGCTAATTCGTCGGACATAGGCTCGATCTGCAGGATCTATAAAAAATGTTATATCGACTATTTTGGTGTCATTATGAATATCAGGCACCATATTCACATTGGCAAATGCGTAGCCCTCTTCACCTAATCGATCAGAAATAGCTTTAGAGGTCAGCGTTGCATTTTTACGCGAAAAAATCTCTGTCGGTCCTACCTGTAACAGTGCAATAAGCTCCTCTGGAGCAACCACTAAATTACCACTTAGCTTGACGCTACCCAAAGTAAACAAATCACCTTCTTCTACATTGACTACCACATAGATATCTTTTTTATCGGGAGTGATTGAAACCTGGGTAGACTTAATGACAAAATTAATATAGCCACGGTCCAGATAATAGGAACGTAAGCGCTCCAGGTCAGCGGCTAATTTCTGCTTGGAGTATTGATCATCTTTAGTATAAAAAGACAGCAATCCGGTAGTGTTTAATTCAAAATTCTTTAATAAATCTTTTTCAACAAAAACCTTATTGCCAATAATATTTATAGATTTAATTTTAGCAACGGCACCTTCTGAAATATTAATATTAATACTGACTCTGTTTCTTTCCAGAGGTAATACCTCAGTATCAATTTTTAAGCTATATTTACCATGACTAAAATATTGGCGCCTTAATTCCTGCTCTACCTTATCCAGAATTTGTCGATTGAAGACCTTCCCTTTAGCCAATCCAATGCTAGTCAACGCAGTTAATAAATCATCAGTTTTCAGGTCATCATTCCCTTCTATCTTAATTTCAGCTATGGATGGACGTTCCAGTACCTCAATCAACAATACATCGCCTTGGCGACTCATAGAGATATCACGAAAAAAACCGGTTTTAAATAAAGCCCGGATGGCGGGTGCTATATTTTTATACAGCAGCTCTTCACCTATATTGACCGGCAGGTAATTGAACACCGTACCGACAGATATCCGTTGCAGGCCTGTGACACGAATATCCTGTACGATAAAGCCTTGTTCTTCACTATGTACTACTGAAGAAATTAACAATAAAAGCAAAAATATGGGGAAGAAAAATTTAAATTTCATGTACAAGTTTATGGCAGAAGAAAATCCGTAAAAAAACAAAAATCTGGCTCATTAAGCATTTTCAATAGGAAATGCTAAAACCTCGTCGATATGATTTTTTTCACTTATTATCATTAATAATCGATCTAAACCTATAGCAATACCAGAACAATCTGGCAAGCCACTTTGCAGGGCCGCTAGCAAGCGTTCGTCCTTGTGCACTTTTACTGCGCCATTTCTATCCCGCAGCAAGATTTCCTGATCAAAGCGACTTCTTTGTTGTGCTATATCCGTTAGCTCATAATATCCATTGGCGAGTTCTATCCCGTCTATAAAGACTTCGACTCGTGCCACTGTGAGTGGATTATCGAGATTCAATCGCGCCAGTGAAGGCAAACACGCCGGGTAGTCAAAGACCATACATAATCCGGTTTTACCTAAATGCTGCTGCACACTATGACTAAATAAAAAGTCCAGCCAGGCAGGATGATCATCGGCACACAGCCGAATTGCCTCCGGGAAACCCAGTTTTTCAGCGACGCGGCTATAGGCACTTAAATTAAATTGTAGCGCATTTAATCCCGTATACTGTAGAAAAACATCAGTATAGCTTATGCGTTCTGCCGGATCTGGAAAACGTTCGGCAGGTAAAAACTGGTTTAATAACAACTCTACATCATCCATCAAACGTGATAAATCATAGCCCACCCTATACCACTCTAGCATACTGAACTCAGGATTGTGCAGTCGTCCTGACTCGGCTTTTCTGAATGCTTTTGTGATCTGATAAATAGACCCTATCTGTGCTGCTAACAAACGTTTCATGGCAAACTCAGGCGATGTTTGCAGGTATAAAACAGGCTGATTTCCTGGCAACTGACTGGTGGAAAAAAAATCTAAATACGGGTCAGTTCCAATCGCCTGGCAAAGTATCGGGGTCTCGACTTCGAGAACATTTTCAGCATAGAAAAAACTTCTGATCTCGTGTAATAGTCCGGCCCGTAAGCGGATAAGCTCTAATGAGCAACTAGGTTGCCAGGTAGTTGTCATTGTGTAATCACCTTGTACTGGAGCGCAATAGCTAAAGCTATTTTACTGCCTGAAATACATACAACTTAAGCTTTTGCCCGTGAAACATAATCACCGGTACGCGTATCAACTTTTATCAACTCACCAATCTGCACAAATAAAGGCACTCGCACTACAGCTCCGGTTTCTAGTGTTGCTGGTTTACCACCGCCACCCGAGGTATCGCCTTTTAGACCTGGGTCAGTTTCTGTTATTTCCAGGTCTACAAAATTGGGTGGTGTCACGCTAATCGGTGCATCATTCCATAAAGTCAGGATACACATGGCCTGATCTTTTAACCATAATTTTGCTTCGGCAACCGCATTTTCATCCGCTTGATACTGCTCGAAAGAAACCGGGTCCATAAAATGGAAAAATTCACCATCATTGTACAAATATTGCATGTCCAAATCGATAACATCCGCCCCTTCCAGAGACTCACCCGATTTAAATGTACGCTCAATCACTCGCCCTGTTTTTAAATTTCTTAATTTAACACGGTTAAAGGCTTGCCCTTTTCCTGGCTTAACAATCTCATTCTCGATAATGGAGCAGGGATCACCATCCATCATTAACTTTAATCCACCTTTAAACTCACTGGTACTATAACTTGCCATTTGTATCTCTGCTGATTATATGCTTAAAATTTTGTTATTATACCTTGCATCTATTGGTTCCTGCAGAATAAAGATTATTTAACTCTATGACGGCTCACTTATCTACCTGGCAACAAGAATTGACTTCAGCCTTTAGCAAACCAGAGGACTTACTTCTGTATCTAGACATTGATTCTCAAGCATTCTCCCATCTGGCCAGGCATGATTTCGCTATGCGCGTGCCTTTAAGTTATGCCAATTGCATGCAAAAAGGCAAGCTAGATGACCCTCTACTTATGCAGGTTTTGCCTATTGCTGATGAGCTCAGTAATCCAGCCGAGTTTAAAGATGACCCTGTCGGTGATTTATCCGCATTGACTGAAAACTGCATTATTCATAAATACCAGGGACGAGTTTTATTAATTACCACAGGAGGCTGTGCAATTAATTGCCGCTTTTGTTTCAGGCGCAATTTTCCTTATGCTGAAGTACAATTAAATAAACACAAAGAAGCCACCGCACTTGGCTATGTTCAAAATAATTCTGCTATTCATGAAGTTATTTTAAGCGGGGGAGATCCCCTACTTTTAAGTGACCAAAGACTAAGTGATTTAATTAGCAAATTATCCCGTATTACGCATCTTAAACGCATACGCATTCATACTCGCCTACCTATCGTTCTGCCCGCACGCATTACTCCTGAACTCATATCGATATGCAAAAATTCACTCATCCCCATTATTGTGGTCACGCATTGCAATCATGCTAATGAACTGAGTGAGCAAGTAATAACTGCATGCAGGGCATTAAAGCAGCGAAATATTACTTTATTAAACCAATCAGTGTTATTAAAAGGTGTTAATGATAATGCGCAAGTATTGCAATCTTTAAGTGAACAGCTTTTTGCCGCCGGGATCTTGCCTTATTATTTACATTTATTAGATAAAGCGAAAGGTACTGCGCATTTTGAAGTAACTCAAACCAAGGCGATAAAGATACATCGCGCATTACAACATTGTTTGCCAGGCTATTTAGTGCCTAAGCTGGTTCAGGAACAAGCTGGAGAAGCAGCGAAAACCTTGATAGTTTGAAACGGGAGTATATAAGCTTCAGCTTGTCTAGTCAGTGCATTATAGCTAAAACTACTATCCTTCTTTTTAGATAAAATTCATATCGTTAGCAAAGCGCTTGGTAACTTCTCATTATTTACGGGCAAATATATATATAAAAATATCGTCACTCCCGAAGTCTACCCAGTCAGGCTGGGCACAAGCTTTATCGAGAATCTACGTTGAGTATAGATTCCTGCTTACAGCATACAGGAATGAGGAGCTAAAAAGCTGCTTACTCCCTTTAATAATGAGGCTATACATTTAAGGCGGGACACTATATATGTAGGGTATGCATCGCATACCTTAGCCCATCCGAAAGGTACGCGTTGCGTACCCTACTGTGATGTCCCGTCTTAAGTTGGCAGCCAATAATAAGAAGTTACAGCGATTGATATTTTAGTTTCTAGGCCAGGCGCAACTTAGCCAATGAGGCAAAGGCTTTATTACTATTAATATCCGGGATGATGCTTAATTCGAATAGGGTGACTGCAGCGAGGTTAACGCTATAGTCTTCAGTTTCGCTAGTTGCGCCCGAGGGACTAAAATTCCATTGCTGGCGTACGATTTCCTGAAAGGATTCTCCATTATCCGACGAGCAGCGTATATTAAGTTCCTGGGTACGCTCTGTAGTAGTCTCGGCAAAACTTAACCAGATGCGAGTTAGCTGCTGTGGCTTGTTAAACATGAGTCTAATAATTTGTTTTCCTGGCTCAGCAGCCCGCCAGCCTGAAGACTGATTAGCTAACAAAGCAAACTCAATCGGATAGGCAATATCTTCAGAACTAATTTCTACTTCTGCAATTTCCTCAAGGTCAAGCCAGGCACCATCAGGAGTAGCTGTTGTATTTTTATCTGCAGTGATAATTCGTTTACGCATAAAGACCCGCCTTAGTAATTTGGAATAAAGTTAAACGGATTGCAACCCGCTCTCTTGATACATCTATTGCAGGGTCAGCCCCGCCCACATGCCTTTTTTAGACATTCATCTAAGGTACACATGCAGAGACCCACTGCCATTAAGTTAAGAGATAAATAATGTAAAACATTGCCTTACCGTAGGTTGGGTTAGCTTATCTAAGCGCAGCGCAGATAACGTAACCCAACATTTTTGATATTACCTAAGATGTTGGGTTATGCTTTGTATTGCTACGCAAAAAAAATCTAACCCAACCTACGCTAGTGCTTTGTTATTTAATGGAATATTCCTTAACTTAATGGCAGTGATGCAAAGACCCTGAATGACAGCTATTTAGCAGTTGTGGCTAATGCTCGCAGCACATCCGTACGGCTAATAATACCTACGAGATCTTGCCCCCGATACACCGGAAAACTTCTAACCGAAGTGTTCTGAAATTTTGCAGCTAAATCAACAATACTCATTTCAGCTTCGACTTTAACAACCTCTTGAGTCATGTATTCAGTCACTTTACCGGCACTACTTTGGTTATAGGCCACTTCTAAAACCATTTTCAGTGCATCTTTTTCTGAAAATATACCGATTACTTTGTCATGCTCATTAAACACAGGCGCACCGGTAATTTTATGATCCAGTATTTTTTTTATTGCATCAATGCCCGTCATGTTTTTGGTTAATTTAATTAACCGCGTGGTCATATAGTCTGCAACTGTAATTTTTGCCAACATAGTCCTCTCCTTTTTATTATTATTTTTTAATAAAACAAAACCTATCCTGATTACGTACAACTCACAGCCAAATTAAAAAAAATCCAAAAATATCAGTATCTTAAGAGTCTCGTCATTCCCGAAGTCTACCCAGTCAAGCTGGGCACAAGCTTTATCGGGAATCTTTGCTTAAGCCACGAGATTCCTGCTAAAAGCATGCAGGAATGACGAAGATAGCTGAGAGTTA
>Ga0208648_1002043_pt1 | contig 14747 bp, 12 predicted proteins | sample AntAceMetag02UKL_FD_184772 | JGI IMG/M metagenome (GOLD analysis project Ga0208648, IMG submission 184772) | Saline lake microbial communities from Ace Lake, Antarctica - Antarctic Ace Lake Metagenome 02UKL (SPAdes) (version 2) | ecosystem: Environmental > Aquatic > Non-marine Saline and...
AGGAAGCCCAGAAACTAGCGAGCAAAGTATATCTGCCCTCAGAACATTGGCAAATCTATATAACCAATTTCTTTAGAGACATTGAATCAGCGATACGTAATAATGAGCATAAATTGATTGCGGGATTTCTAATGAATTTTTTGAGGAATCGTTCTTATGGGATATCCCTCGAATCATCGATGAGGTTTCGTTTCCAAACTCAAAAGCTGGCTTATATAGCTGCGCTAAAAGAAATGTACAGTTTTTGGAAGTTCTGCAATCCTGAATCAAGCATAGAGAAGTTAGCTATGCCTTTGGTTGGAAATCCTCGAGGATATTATATCAATGGGCATTTTGTGAATACGGCCTCTTTTTTCAACGGATCTCGTGTTTTTGGGTTAACGCCTTTGTTGTCAGGGGTCCAACGTCCTGTTGTTGCTGAGATTGGTGGAGGGTATGGCCCAACAGCATATTTCTTTCTCAATAGCATTGAAAATATGACCTACATGGACTTCGATCTGCCGGAGACTCTCATTTTCATATTCTATTTCCTTTCAAGTGTCTTTCCAAAAAAGAAATTTCTGTTGTATGGAGAGCGAGAGTTTGATGAAGCGTGTGCAGGTCTTTATGATATAATCTTGATGCCAAATTTCGAAATTGAAAAGCTGACAGAGAATTCAGTTGATCTGTTTATCAATGAAGCTAGCTTCGGTGAAATGAATAAATCAACAGTTGAAAACTACATCTCCCATATTAGCAGATGTTGTAGGGGCTATTTTTCACACTTGAACCATGAATATTTTGCTGACACACATTCAGATGATCCTGGGCTCAAGGCTAAAGATTATCCCGTTAGGGAGGAAGATTTCATCCTCGTATATCGAGCTCCAGACATGGCGCATTTTTTATTTCAGCGCGCGATATTCGGCAGGCCAGATATGGGGGAAGAATTTTCGTATCTCTATCAAAAAAGGAAGTAACGAAAGACGCTCAGCGTGGGGAAATCTCACCCCCCACACCTTGACAGAACTGGACGTCAACTGCTGAATACCTCACCTTTTGCTATGTGGCTGACAAGGATGGCGGGCGGAAAGGAATAGATTTCTCTCATGAACTGGAAACCATTCGATAGCATATTCATCAATCATTTCTACTGTTTTTTGCCAAGAAAGATCTCTTCCCCTTGGCGTTTTTGCAAACCTAATCATGGAAAGAAACCGCGATTTTTTCAATTTCTCATTTGTCCTAACTTTTGAGCGCTACGGTAAATTTTAGGCACTTGAGGGATATTGTGGCCAGCTGAATCGAGTATTTCTAGATCTTCTACATCTGAATCAAATAGAAAACAGAATAATTGTGGGCAGCAAACCAACTTGTGAACGATATCAAGTAGTTATTAAGGAGAAGCAAATGAGTTTCAAAAATGTTTTCAAAAAGATTATCAAGTATGGATTGAATCAATTTCAATATGTTGTGGTTGCAATCGCACAGTTCTTAGGGTTGATAGATTTTCCCGTGCCGTCGAATTCTATCATGCGAAAAACATCGTCGCGTTCAATTTCGCACTACTATGTCTCTGGAATCCAGACGAGTCTTCCGATTGTAACATGTGCTCTTCGTGAGGGCATCAAGCTACAGGAAAAGATCCGTATTCTCGATTTTGGGTGTGGTGCCGGAAGACAATTGCAGCATTTCACACGACACTTTCCCAATCCATATTATTATGCCTGTGATATCGACGAAACTTCTATCGCTTTCATCGAACAAAATTACCCAAATGTCCGAGCTCACACAAACTCATTCCGGCCACCACTAATGTATGAAGATAGTTTCTTTGGTATGGTTTATTCGGTATCTATCTTCTCTCATCTTTGTTTGGAAGATCAAACAACATGGCTTACAGAACTGGCTAGAATTACAAAGTCTGGGGGATTCTGCTTTCTCACAACGGAAGGTAAATCATCGATAAAGATACTATCACGGCATTTCCTAAGTGATGAGTACCAATTGTACGATGATTTAATGCATCACGGGGTTTTATACAAGGAGTACGAGAACCTTGAAGAAAGCATCAGGAATCAAAACACACTGAAAAAGGCAAGTCATTTCGTTGGAGTCGAAGGAAGTTACGGAACCACAGTTATGTCTCCAGAATTCATTATTGAAGCGTGGAACACGAGTTCATTCGATGTAGTCGACATACTGGAAGGTATAATTGATTATTTGCAAGATTTAGTGATACTTCGACGTAAGTAATCCAGCGATAGGCAGTAATAAAACTATTTTGGACAAATCCTTCCACAACCCCATATTTTGGCGCCATGTCGCGCTATCAAGGCTAGTATCGGATTTTTCTGCCGGGTCGACGGTTCGCCAAGCTCGCAAAAAACGGTACAGCGCAAATCCCTCTATTACCTATGGCATTGACATGGAGGTTATTAAATGCTTCAATCAAAAAATGACATTGGTTTACCGCGCATCACTGTCGTCATGCCCTCTTTTAACCAATCGAACTTCCTTGAAGACTCGCTATGCTCCGTGTTGGGCCAAGACTACCCTAACCTTGAGTTCATTGTCATAGATGGTGGCAGCACCGACGGAAGTCGGGAAATCATTGAGCGATATGCTGCATATCTATCCTACTGGCGCAGTCAACCCGACAACGGGCAGACCGATGCCCTCATCGAGGGATTCAAGCGTGCAACTGGTGACATACTTGGGTGGGTCAATAGCGACGATGTATTGCTGCCTGGTGTGCTGCAGCATATTGCGCGGGCATACATTTCACATCCAGAAACTGGATTGTTCGGTGGAAACTATGTGCTAATCGATGAAAATGGCGCTATCATCCGCTGCAAACGGCATTCGAGTCGGACAAAATGGTTTGGTCTTCATGGCCTACAGATCATTAGTCCGGATTGGTTTTTCACTCGAAAGGCTTATGATAAAATAGGAGGACTCGATCCAAGCATTGAGTTTTCAATGGACTTGGACTTGTTTTTCCGAATGATCATGAAAGGCGAGCGTTATTTACATATAAACGAATGGTTTGTAGGGTTCCGGATACATCTTGCATCCAAAGGTGTAGCAAAGCCACATATGTTCTTATTGGAGAACGAAGAGGTGCGCATTCGTGTCGATCAATGGTTACGAGAACACAATCGTATAGGAGGATACAATTCACCTATTATCTTATGGTTGTATATGCTGTTGCAAGTTTTCAATGGTAACTATATACGGATGACGTTTGAAACTTTGATAGCACATGGTAGGGACTGGCACACTTGGGCAACGTCTCACACCAAAAGCGTTGTTCCCGATTGAAATCTCTTTGACCTATTTAACTGGTCAGGCTTTAATAGGAGTCCTAAACTAAAAATGGATATTAAAAGAGCAATTGAGACCGTCCATAACCAATTTCCATTTGAGGGTTACGTGAATTTCGAAAATGGCGCCTACACCCATATTGCAAACACCGTTTTGGCGCATTTAAAGCCAGGAAGCACAATCCTCGATTTTGGTTGTGGGCCATGTGATAAAACAGCTGTATTGCAGACTCTTGGCTTCAAGTGTACCGGTTATGACGACCTGCAAGATGATTGGCATAGATTTGGTGATAATAGAAGAAAAATTATTAACTTCGCAAGAGGATTGGGTATTGATTTACGGCTTGCAGACAGTGATAAATTTCCCTTTGATGGACTGAGTTTCGATATGCTTATGATGCACGATGTTCTCGAACATCTTCATGATTCCCCGCGTGAGCTGCTAAATGATTTATTGCAATTTCTTAAACCTGGGGGCTTATTTTTTGCGACGGTTCCTAACGCTGTCAATATAAGGAAAAGAGTATTTGTTTTGTTTGGAAAAAGCAATTATCAGTCTTTTGATTTATATTATTGGTATCCTGGACCCTGGCGAGGGCATGTTCGTGAGTACGTGCGAGGCGATTTGGTGGGGCTTTCCAAACATCTCAGTTTGGAGACAGTAGAACTCAATACAGCGGATTATATGCTGCCGAAAGTACCACCTTCCTTTCGACCGCTTTATGTGTTTATTACGAATATTTTCAGAGGGTGGAAAGACACTTGGTATATTGTCGCCAAGAAAAAGCACGGTTGGGAGCCTCGAAAGACTATATCTGAGGAACAAATAAGGCGTATTAAGGGGAAATATACTTCCTACCGATATTGAAACTCAGGTTTTGAGATTACTGGTAATCGTACCCGTGTCGCTGCCGGCATATAGTTCGACTAACCGACCTTTTCGCTATGATTCTCCCCCTCATTCCTGAATACATTCCGTAGTTTTACAAAATCTCTAATTTTGAGGAATTATGAATTATTCCCGCTTACAAACCTTTGGGGTGAAGACAGGGCCGATACAAAAATCTATTATAAAATTCCGGCGGCGATGCTTTTTCAGTATACGCCCTAAACAAGGTGGGTAGACGTTGCTCTATCTTTGCGCAGAAGGCAGAAATACACACATGAGAAGCTACTTCGAGGGCAGGCAATGAATGATGTGGAAAAGTGTTTGGTTATAGGGGGCGGTGGTTTCATTGGGGCCCATGTTGTGCGTTTCCTTGTGAAAAAAGGCATGCGTGTTCGCGTATTTGACCGAAACGATACCCTTGCTTTAAAAAATTTAATGGGCGTTTCTGGTTTGGAATTTCTGTGGGGTGATATCTCCAATTTGGATGATTTAAACAACGCAATGGAAGGGATTTCGCAAATTGTTTACCTTGTGCACAGTACCTTCCCGGCAAAGAGCATGGGCGATATGGCCTTTGATGTTGAATCGAACATTCCGCCACTTATTCGGGTTTTTGATCTTGCACGGAAACGACCTTTGATAGACTCCTTCGTTTACCTTTCTTCTGGTGGAACAGTATATGGTGAATCGGGTCAATTACAGCCGATTTCTGAAGACCATCAAACCCGGCCCATCTGTAGCTATGGTTTAACAAAATTGATAGCGGAACATTATGCAAGACTTGCTTTTAGAGGAACACATATACGTAGTTATGTACTTCGTGCATCTAACGCGTATGGAGAGTGGCAAGATTTGCATCGTCCCCAAGGTGTAGTAGGGCATTTTCTAAAAGCCATAGTGAAAAATACCCCTGTTGTTATATATGGGAGCGGTAGCATTATTCGTGATTACGTCTATGGAGGCGATATCGCATCAGCTGTTTGGGCGTGTTTGGTGGACAGAAGCGGTTCTTCAGACATGAAGACATACAACGTGGGTACTGGCGTTGGTATCTTGCTTTCCGAAGTTGTGGATTTTGTTCAGGCTGTGACCGGGAAAAAGCTGGACATCAAGCAGCAACCAAATCGATATTTTGATTGTCAGTACAATGTGCTTGACTGTTCGGCAATTCTCGATGACCTCGGTTGGGAGGCGAAGGTTAATCTGAAAGAGGGAATTAGGAAGGAGTGGGAGTGGATACAGTCCTTGAAGATATAAATGGAAAAGATAGTAGTTCAGAAGGATTGGAGCTTATAGCTGTAGGCCCGGCTATAAGGAGTAGTAAAACAACGATCACAGGACCCGCGATGATGTTCCAGTTATTAGTGGATACACTACGTTCTGAGGACTGGTCGATCCATGTATTTGATATAACCGGGGCGGAATCCAAGGTGAACCAACGAACTGTCGGCCAATTTACTTCGGTTCGGATTTTCCATTATCTCTGTCTCATTCCGAAGATATGGTGGACATTATTGGCCCGAAGAAGTTCTGTTTACCTGCTTACCGGTCCGACCTTAGCAGCGTTTCTGAAAGATGCCGCGGTTATATGGTTCGCGATTCTATTTGGCCATGGTATCGTATGCCATCAATTTGGCAATTATGTTAGGTTTTACAGGCGACAGAACCCATTCGTTCGTTTTCTCATTCGTGTAACATTGGCACGTACGCAGGCAATAATAGTTGAAGGCGATCCAGTCAAGCAACAATTCACCTTTTTGCCTCGTTACAAGCAACAGCTTTGCGTAATACCTAACGGGTTGCCGGAACAATCAATATGCTTCCCAAAATACCACAAAACCATTGATGAGGGTCAGGTTATAAGACTGTTTTATTTGAGTAACATGATTGAAACAAAGGGTTATTGGGATGTTTTGGAGGCTACCCGGATTTTAGTCCAAGACAGGGATCGTCACGTTTTGTCTCATTTTGCAGGAAGTTTCTTGGCTGCAGCAGACTCCAAGAGATTTCCGGAGCCGAAACAAGCCCGGAGCGATTTTTTACGATATATTGATCAACATCGGTTGTCTGATTGCGTTTCGTACTCTGATGGCCTTTTCGGCAAGTATAAAGCAGAAATGTTTAGGAAGTCTCATATTTTTCTGCTTCCCTCCAACTACATCTATGAGATGCAACCTGTTTCTGTTTTAGAGGCCATGGCATATGGCGCGGTGGTAATCAGCACGAACCATGGACTTATCCCCACAATGGTCAAGGATGGTAGTACCGGATTCCTTGTTTCGTACGGAAACCCCAGCGAGATTGCTGACCGAGTCGAATATCTTATGGATAATCCGCGGGTTTTTGAATTGCTCAGTCAAAATAGTATCGCGCGATTTCAGAAGCATTTTAAGGCTGAGACTTATTGTGCGCAAGTTAAAAAAGTGTTGAAGAGGGCAATGGTATAGTATGATGAAGCAAAAAACCTACCATCTTGGCTTGGGATTATTAAAAAACTTAATAGATCCCTCAAAATATAAGGTATGAAAAAATAAAAAGTGTAAAGAATTGGTTATACAGGGGTATCATTAGGTGCAAAACTTATGGAACAAAGCAGGAAGATGTATTTCGTGCAGTGGTGAGCTTTCAATTTTCACGAAGGGGTTTTATGACACGAGATTTGGCATAAAGCAGAAATATAAGATTGGCCGATGCGAAAGTTGTGGAACTGATCAGATACTGCCACTGCCATCCATAAAGCAACTTAAAGACTTATACGAGACTTACTATAATTTCGGAGGCGAGAAGGGAACAGCCTATACGGGTTTTCGCGAATACTTTTTCTCATCTTTTTTGTATCCATTTTGGCTGATCGTTGATGGTGACGTTTCCTTTCACGCGGAAAGAGGCTCCGGCCGATTGCTGGATATCGGATGTAATGAGGGAAGGGGACTTTCGATTTATCGAAAACATGGGTTCGATGCGGAAGGGATGGAATTAAATGAGCAGGCTGCCGCAGAGGCAAAAAAAAGGGGCTTTAGCGTACACATCGCAATACTTGAAAAGTTCCATCCGAAAGAACCCTATGATGTTGTGGTGTTGGCCAATGTTCTGGAACACTCCCTCGATCCTAAAAATATGTTGTCCCACGCACATCGCATACTCAAACCTGGTGGCCATTTATGGATAAGTTGTCCTAACAACCAAAGTTGGCTTCGAGTTCTTTTCGGAAAGTATTGGATCAACTGGCATGTCCCTTTTCATATCGTTCACTTTTCAAACAAATCTCTTTGTAATATTTTGCTGGAAGAAAGGTTTAGGGTTGAATCAATTCATCAAGAAACTCCCGCAATATGGGCGGCTCATTCATTGATATCGTTGTTGTTTGCAAAGCCGGGCCAACCAACGAAAAGATTACGAGACCCCTTCCTTATTTCATTTCTAATCATCTTCATCCGTATTTTTCTCTTTTCGGCAATATGGGTTGGGAACAAGTTGGGGCATGGGGATTGCATCGTTTTAAAGGCCGTGAAAAACCAAGGTGAGTTCTAAATGCTGCCGCGATGAGACATTATAGGTTACCCGGCATTGCTTACAGAAACGCCGATTTCATACGACTATAGCGGAATACTTGGTGCCTGAATTGGGAGAAAAACCAGATGTCTGAAACAGGTAATGTACTCAAAGAACGCGTAGAAAGGGAACGGGTCGCTCATACGAATAAAGATATCCTTGCAGAAGGTTATAAATTAAAAGAGCGCTTTCCGCATATAATGCAGTACCCATCGAGTAGACGCTGTTTTACTGTTGTTGAAAGCTTTCTTCGAGATCTTAAAGGCAAAACGGTTTTGGACTATGGATGTGGACGGGGCAAGAAATCTTTGGAATACTTGGCGCTTGGCGCTGTAACCTATGGAATTGACATATCGCCGGTTTATATTTCTCATGCCGAAGAGGAAGCTCGCAAAGCTGGGTATCATGAAGATGAGTATTCCTTTCAGGTTATGGATGCTCATACTCTTCAGTTTGAAGAAAACAAGTTCGATATGGTTATTGGATTTGGCGTATTGCACCACCTTGAGGCTTCAACTGCTCTCGATGAAATCTGCCGTGTGCTTAAGCCCGGCGGTCGTGTTTTATTACAAGAGCCCCTGGCAGACAATTTGCTTTTGAAGCTGTTTCGGTTATTGACACCACAAATCCGAACACAAGATGAAAAGCCATTTTCCAAAGAAGATATTGAACTACTAACTTCAAAGAATCATTGGAAAAGTGAACTTTTTTACTGTGGACTCATTGAAGCACTCTTCTCCATGGTGACATCGCTAGTGGTTCCTAAGAAACCAGACAATTACTTGTTGAAATTTGCTGATAAAATCGAACAATACACTCATAAACACAATTTATTGCTGTCATGGAACCAATATGTGTTTTTTAATATGATTAAGATGACAGAGAATTAAAGCGTCTTCGAAATGAATTCAACGTCAATAGGGTTGCACCAAGAAACGTGTTTGAAAAGATTCTGGAATTTGCAGTCATTCCGACCTTTCATCATATTTTGGATTTTCGAGGAAAAGGCGTCATTATATTCGGAAGAAAAATTCCGCCTTATTCCCGGCAATGGGCCTTGCCCGGTTTACGGATGATGAAAGGCGAAAGCATATCGGATACACTGAATCGGATTGCAGAAAATGAAATCGGTACGGTTATTGACCCAGACAAAGCAAAAATTGTTGGTCAGTATGTTGGAAAATTTAGGTCTGAATTCAAGAGGCAGGATATTCCGACCTGCTACGCATTTACGGCCTCGGCAGGTGAAGTGAAGATTGATCAGGAACACTTCAGTGGTTCCCGATATATTCAGGGCATCTCATCGATCCCCAAAAATACCGGAGCAATGTACAGATTTTATCTGGAAAGATATTTTGAAACCCCATAGCAGAAACCGCAGTCCCTCAGGACTGTAACGCTTCTCACTCAAGCTCGCCGAAAAAAAAGCGATTTCCACCTGCAATTCTGTAAACAAAAATACTATTTCTAAGAAATGCCAAATAGGTACAATGAAAATTCTCATATATGATCATGCTGGCCATCCGTTCCAGGTTCAATTAAGTCGTTCTCTTGCACGTAGGGGACATGAGGTTCTGCACTCGTATTGTGGATTGCTTCAGTCTCCAACTCCAAGGGGCCGTTTGTTAAAAGGACAATCAGATCCCGGCACATTTTCTATTAAAGCCATAAATCTTTCCCAAGCTTTTTCAAGGTATTCTATGGCTAAGAGGGTCATGCAGGAAAGAGATTTGGGCATATTGGTTTGCGGGGAAATTGAGCGTTTCAAACCGGATGCGGTTATTTCAGCAAACACTCCTCTTGGCACTCAAAAAGCTATCGTTAGGAAATGCAGAAAAAAAAATATTCAATTTATTTTCTGGGTTCAAGATCTGCTTGGTATCGGTATCAGAAACAGTGTGGCGGAAAAGATTCCTGTTCTCGGGAGACTCGCAGGAAGTTATTACATTCATCTTGAGCATTTTCTTTTAAGGAAAAGCGAGAAAGTCATACTCATCACAGAAGATTTCTACCCTTACATGCAAAAGGCACGAGTTCTGAAGGATAAGATACAGGTCATCCACAATTGGGCTCCTCTTGAAGAGGTCCCGTTATTTCCAAAGGAGAATGCCTGGAGCGTAGATAATGGATTGGATAAAAAATTTTGCTTCATTTATACGGGAACTTTGGGAATGAAGCATAACCCAGAACTTCTTTTCAAACTTGCACTTCATTTTCAGCATAGAGATGATGTGAAGATTATTGTTCTTACAGAAGGCTTGGGTGCCGACTATCTCAAAATCAAGATAAAAAGGAATGGCATCGATAACCTAATTCTGATGCCATTTCAAACTTTTGAACTGCTGCCCAAGGTATTGGCCACTGCCGATGTCTTGATCGCCATCTTGGAACCGAATGCAGGGGTTTTTGCTGTCCCCTCCAAGGTGCTCACCTATTTGTGCGCGAAAAGGGTACTGCTTTTGTCCGTACCGTCTGAGAATCTGGCATCGCGGATCGTAAATGACAGCGAAGCCGGGATCGTCGTTCCACCTTACGATGAAAATGCCTTTATTCAAGCAGCAGAGGAGCTATACTTCGACAAAGCGTCGAGAGAAGAAATGGCAAGAAATGGCCGCTCTTATGCGGAGAGCACATTTGATATCGAGAAAATCACCGAAAGGTTTGAGGATATCATAAAAAAATAACGAGATAGAAAAAAAGGAGGAGAATTTTGAAAAAAGCATTGGTTTGCGGAGCAGGCGGTTTTATTGGGAGTCATATGGTCGTTAGGCTGAAAAAAGAGGATTTTTGGGTGAGGGCCATTGATCTCAAATATCCAGAGTTTAGCGAAACTGCTGCTGATGATTTTATCATGGGAGACTTGAGAGACCCCTATATCTGCCGACAAGCCGTTGATCGGCGTTTTGATGAAGTTTACCAATTTGCAGCGGACATGGGTGGGGCCGGGTTTGTTTTTACAGGAGAAAATGATGCGGATATCATGCACAATTCCGGCATCATAAATTTGAATATAATGGATGCATGCCTCAAACGGAATGTAAAACGTATCTTCTATTCATCATCGGCTTGTATCTATCCCGAGCATAACCAGATGGATCCGGATAACCCAAATTGTGCGGAAGACAGTGCCTATCCTGCGAACCCGGATAGTGACTACGGTTGGGAAAAGCTTTTCAGCGAACGACTGTATCTCGCCTTCCATCGTAATTTTGGCATGGAAGTGCGTGTTGCCAGATACCACAACATTTTTGGACCCTTGGGCACATGGGATGGCGGCAGGGAAAAGGCACCGGCCGCCATGTGCCGAAAAGTTGCCATAGCTGAAGATGGCGGTGAGATTGAAATCTGGGGAGATGGCAAGCAGACCCGGTCGTTCCTGTTCGTAGACGAATGCCTGGAGGGGACCCTTCGGCTGACCCGATCGGATTGGATCGGGCCTGTAAACATTGGTTCGGATGAGATGGTAACGATTAATCAATTAGCCGATATGGCCATGGAAATTGCGGGGAAAAAGTTGACTAGGAAGCATATCGAAGGGCCGCTGGGGGTAAGAGGGAGGAATTCGGATAACCGGCTGATTGAAAAACGGCTCGGCTGGAGGCCGACTCAGCCTCTGATAAAGGGTATGGAAAAGACGTACAGATGGATTGAGGCGCAGGTGAGATAATCAGAGGTCTGGCGATATCATTTTGAAATATGAAGGATTTTTTTTAGCCCTGCAGACATTCTTTAGAGAGCAAAGCCCGCATTTCAAAAACCCGGGTGAGTGTAAAATACAGGATGCGTGTGTAGCAAAGAAGTTGATTGGGGAAGAAGGGCCAAGTTGAAAGAAATAATGGGCGCTCAAAGGATTTTGGGATGAAACTTTCTGTTTTAAACACATTTGTTAATAGGTATTTTGTTTATTTTGATATGGCAGGGCTTTTCTTAGCCTTTTCTATTAGTTATATCTTTTTACCTTATCTGATCCCCTATCTATCCCCTTTTCCGGAAGTCGCTTACCCTCCAATAAGATATTTCGCCTCGGTATTAATTTTTTTCGCACCTGTATGCTTTTTTTTTCTAAAGCTTGAAAGAGTATATGAAAATATTACTTTTTGGTCTTATCTGAAAATTATCGGAAAGATGGCCAAGATCACCATATTAAGCCTTGCTTTTGCGGTCATGATTATGTTTTTGGCTAAAGAAACACAAATGAGTCGTTTATTTATGGTATTGTTGAGTTTCTGTTTTTTAATTCTTTTAAGCTTGAGCCGTTTTATTCTCCGCTGGTTAATAATCAGAAAAGAGGTACACGGAGATTTCCAAGAAAAGGTTATTCTAATAGGCGATAGAATTAGTGTGGTGAATTGCCTTCAATATCTTCTACCTAAAGAAAGAGAGCCGTTTATTAAAGCTGTTGGTTATGTGAGTACGGATAAGGCGGAAAAAGGGATGCCTTTGCCGCATCTTGGGTTTTTGGAGGATCTTAAAGGTATCCTGAATGAAATGCCTGTAGCTCAAGTGATTCTGATCATAACAAAAATGAACAGTGATTGTTTCCCAAAAATCCTTGAGATTTGCGAGCAGACAGGGATAAATTTGAGGGTCATAAATGAATATTTCTTTAATAAAAACCCATTATCAAGATACGTATGGCGAAGTGATTTTTTCGCTGGTGTTCCCAGTGTGTATGCTACAGAAGTAAACTGGACAACAGAAAAAGAGATCATAAAACGTATTTTCGATATCTCATTTTCCAGCATAATTCTTCTCATTGTATCCCCCATGTTGGGTTTGATTTCCCTCATGATTAAGGTCTCTTCTCCAGGGCCTGTGTTTTTCAGGAGACAGGTAATGGGTCAGCACGGAAGGGAGTTTGTGGCCTTGAAGTTTCGAAGCATGGTAGAAAACGCCCATGAACTGTTACAAACTGATGATAATTTGCGCGCTGAATATCAGAATTCCCTCAAGATCAAGAATGATCCAAGAGTGACGCCGATTGGTAAGTTTCTTCGCAATACAAAGCTTGATGAATTTCCTCAATTTATTAATGTTTTCAGAGGGGAAATGAGCGTGGTGGGTCCTAGGATGTTGGGAGATCTTGAGTGGGCAAAATATGGAGATCTAAAGGCCAAAGTGCTCAGTGTGAAACCTGGGATTACTGGTTTTTGGCAAGTGAATGGGGATCATGATGTTACATTTGAAGAACGAGTTCAGTATGATCTGCAATATATAAACAACTATAATCTTTCAATGGACCTTTTAATTGTGCTTAAAACAATATTAACGTTGTTTGGGGTAAAGTGGGTGGCAAGAAGTAACGAAATTCTTTTGAGAAACAGGAGGAAAAAATGAAGATATTAGTAACTGGGGGTGCGGGTTTTATTGGGTCGCATATTGTTGATGCGTATGTAGCTGCTGAGCACCAGGTTGTGGTTATAGATGACTTATCCACTGGGCACGAAAAGAATGTCAATCCAAAGGCTCAATTCTACAAAATGGACGTTCGGTCAGAGGCATTGAGGGAATTGTTTGAATCAGAGCGATTTGATGTAGTCAATCACCAGGCTGCTCGGGGCAACGTACGGGCGTCAATGGAAGATCCTATGATCTACGCTGATGTCAATATCAGAGGGGGGATTAACCTGCTTGAGTGCTGCAGGATGTTTGGCGTGAACAAGATGATCTATTCTTCCACAGGCGGCTGTGTTTACGGCGAACCTCAATATCTTCCCGCAGATGAAAAACACCCGATGCAGCCTCGTGATCCATATGGCGCCAGTAAAGCCAGTTTTGAGCTTTACCTGCCAGTATATCAAATAAACTATGGCTTGAAGTTTACGATACTTCGCTATCCGAATGTGTACGGCCCAAGGCAGGACCCATTTGGTGAAGCGGGTGTTGTCTCAATTTTCATCGGACAGATGTTGGGGGGCATTCAGGCCATTATCAATGGTGATGGTGAGCAATTGCGTGATTTCGTATATATTGCAGATATTGTTCGAGCCAACTTAATGGTGTTGGAAAAGGGAGATGGCATAATATGCAATTTGGGGTGGGGAGAAGGTGTGTCTGTAAATCAGATCTTTGGAAACCTCAAAACTATGATCAACTATCCACTGGAGGAGATGCATGGGCCTGCTAAATTGGGTGAGGTGCGCGAGACTTATCTGGATGTCAACAACGCACGGGAGAAGCTGGGCTGGGAGCCGGAGGTGGTACTTGAAGAGGGGTTGAGTCGAACACTCGATTTCTTTCGTCCCCTGTTAGCGACAAAATAGGGATAAAGGTGTTTAGTTTAAGGTAAGCGTTCACTCAAAAATAACTTTACATTCTTGTTCTCGGATTTAGGGCGTAATTCCACGTCGGAAATTTTATATGAGGCTTAATTGAGAGAGAGTCCATTTCGCTGTCTGACACTTTTTCCCCTGTTTTGTAATGTTTTCTAACAAAATGCGCTTTCACTTTCAGGCCTGTTGATGTCTTTGTGGTTCGTATCAACTTAAGTGCTTTCTCGTATGTCTCAAGCGGCTCCCCCGACCAATTCTTGGTAATCTCACTGAAAAGACGATGTTCGATTGGATTCCATTTGGATGCTCCGGGAGGATAATGGCTGACTGTTATCGAAAGGCCGTATTTGTCGCACAGTTTTGTTTGTAGTCTATATTTCCATACACGAGACCTTGAACTATTGCTGCCTCCACTGTCAGCAAGAATATACAATTCCTTTGCATCAGGATAGCGTTTCAGCCCTTCTTCTTCCCACCATTTAACGATCGAAGCTACAGCAAATGCAGGCGTATCGCATGTGGTGCCCAAATATACAGACCCCAAGTTAGCTATTGTATCATAAATGCCGAATGGAACCCCTTTGCCCACAGAGTATGTTGGGAAATCATGATCATTAACCATCTTTGATTTACGTCGCCATGTAGTACCTTCATTCTTGAAGTTTCCGATCTTTTCCTTTTTCTTTGAATCAACGCTGATAACAGGAAGACACCTTTTAGCAAAACTTT
>Ga0208648_1002044_pt1 | contig 14741 bp, 13 predicted proteins | sample AntAceMetag02UKL_FD_184772 | JGI IMG/M metagenome (GOLD analysis project Ga0208648, IMG submission 184772) | Saline lake microbial communities from Ace Lake, Antarctica - Antarctic Ace Lake Metagenome 02UKL (SPAdes) (version 2) | ecosystem: Environmental > Aquatic > Non-marine Saline and...
GGGAGAACATAACTCCGTCCTGTCAGTTACAGGTTACTGACAAGAAAAACGACGTACATGTTCCAACAAAATTTACTATAAACTACAAAAAATGCAACGATTATTTTTTATAATGTTTATGACAGGGGATTTTCAGAGTTCCGGGATCCTGTAAAAATGGTGAAAATTTTTTCTTTGTCAAATCATTCTCCTCTTTTTTTATATCTTTTGCCTTGAAAAGCGTCTCTGTTTTCAAGGGTGGTTTGAATCATGTTAAAGGTTTCCCTGTATTGAGCCGCCCACAGGGGAGCCTGCAGTTCATCTGCATGGGGGTCGCCTGTAATCCGCTGGATAATAATTCTTTTGGGCAAAAGTTCTAAAAAATCGCAAACCATATTCACATATTCCTCCTGCTCCATGGGAACATAGTTGCCGGTTTTCCACATTCGGTCAAGAAAGGTTTTCTTGATGACATAGAGCAGATGAATTTTCACTCCGTTAATGGGGCTGTCTGCCAGTAATTTTGCCGTTTGGAGCATCATGTTTCTGTCTTCTCCGGGAAGCCCCAGAATAACATGGGCACAAATATTAATCCCCCTGCCCTGGGTCAAATCCACGGCTTTGAAAAAATCTTTAACACTGTGACCCCGGTTAATGGTTTTCAAAGTTGTATCATGGGCAGACTGAAGCCCATATTCAAGCCAGACCAGATATGATTTTGCATAGGAGGCGATCAGGTCTATTTTTTGATCATCAATACAGTCCGGCCGTGTTCCAATAGCCATTCCCACCATGCCTTCACAGGAAAATGCTTCATCAAACATCTGCTGCATATGGTGGCAGGTGGTGTAGGTATTGGTAAAAGATTGAAAATAGGCCATAAATTTTTTGGCCTTATATTTTTTTATCATTGCAATCTTGCCTTTTTCAATCTGCTCCTTTATGGAAAATCCTCTGTTGAACATGCCGGAACCCGACCCCTTTGAATTACAATAAATACACCCTTTCCTGGAAAGCATCCCATCCCTGTTGGGGCAGGACAATCCTGCATCAATTGAAATTTTTTGAACCCTTTGACCAAACAATTGTCTTAGATAGGTATTATAGTCTGAATATCTCTTTTTTTTCTCCATTTCCTTAGTCCCATTCCAATAGAGTCAACTATTTTTTTTAAAATAGCCTGTTTTAATTCAAACACTGTTTACCATTAATTGCGATGAAAAATCAAAGTAAGAATCATATTTTCTAACCAATTTACGCCAACCCGTTCAGGTCAATTTGCCTTTCTATCGCTGGATGAGACATATTGACAGGCTCTATGTCGGGCTACACTTGTGGCGGAAAAACTCGGTTCCCTCAAACAGTTCCCGCCACTTAACGTTACGCCCGCCAGAGCCTGTAACAACACGTCCCAAAATGCTCATTCAAGGCAAATTGACCTGAACTAGTTGCTGTGCCAGCATTTACGAACTTGCTATCCCTTCCAGTGCAAGGGTGATTGCCTTACGGGAGCATTATGGATCATGGCTTACAAGCTCTTGATTGCTGTAGCGATTAAACCGCCATGGTGTTTGAGCGAAGAATGAGCGAGTTCATGGCGGTCAGCGAAAGTAATCATAGAGCTTGTAGCAATGTCCATCCAGCGGACGTAAGGCGATCACCCTGGAACGGGTTATGTAAAATTTCTTATGGCAAATATCCAGATCCATTTAATTTGTATAAAAGATAAAAGTTGGAATTTTAAAAAAAATCATCTATCGTATATATAAAATACCTGGCTTTCAAAATTGGCAGAGTTTAAGGGCTCACTCAAAAATAACTTTACATTTTTGAGTGAACCCCTAAGTGGGGTCAAACTTAAGTCCCAAAGTTGAATAAAATATAGACATAAAAAATATTCAAATAAAGGAGGCGATCATGACAAATATAAATTTTCCTGAATTAAAGGAAAAATTTGAAATTCAAGCCTACAGAAATATCAAAAATCTGGATAAAAATATTCATACCCCTTTTTCCGGTTCTCCTAAAAAGCATCCCTATGATAAAACCAGGGTCATCCTGGTGGCAGACCCTTTTACTGACAACACCTTTTATTATGAATTCAGGGTTAAAGACATTACCTGTGCCGAAGAACTCCCCAGTATCATTAATATAGAAGGTGAATCCATTCCAATGGTCCGGATCTGGGTAAAAAACCAGAGCATTGCCATCCAGTGCACCCCCTTTATTGTGGATACGATACTGCGTGATTGATGTTAAAACAATTTTCAATTTATATACGGTTTCTCTTAATTTTTTAATCAAATTATTGACCAAAGCCTCAAGCAATCTTATATTAACCAGTTATGAATTTTAATTTTAAAACATATGAAGTCATTGTTATCGGTGCCGGTCATGCCGGGTGCGAGGCAGCCCTTGCTTCTGCCCGCATGGGATGTGATACCCTTTTATTAACCATTGACATGGATAAAATCGCTTCCATGCCCTGCAGCCCTTCCATTGGCGGCATGGCTAAAGGACAGCTGGTTAAGGAAATTGATGCCCTTGGCGGCCAGATGGCAAAAATCACAGATTCTTCAGCCATTCAATACAAGACATTAAATACCCGGAAAGGTCCTGCCGTTCACTCAACAAGAACACAAAATGACAAGGCCCTGTATTCAAAAAATATGAAAGCTGTCATTGAAAAAACAAAAAATCTTGATCTCAAGCAGGCCATGGTTCAGGAACTTTTGCTTGAAAACAACACCGTGACAGGAATCATTGATCATACGGGATTTGAATATAAAACCCAGGCTCTTGTCATTGCAACGGGAACCTTTCTAAAAGGCATGGTTCACATTGGGGCATCAAAAATTGCGGCCGGCCGGGCTGGAGAATTTTCATCCATCAGTCTTGCACAAAATCTTGCAATGCTTGGATTTAACATAGGAAGGATGAAGACTGGAACCCCGCCCCGAATCCATGCGGATAGTATTGATTTTTCCAAATTCGATATCCATAATTCAGACAGCCTGCCAAAACCCTTTTCTTTTTCAACCACAGAAATTGTTAATCCCATGCTGCCCAGTTTTATGGGCCGCACTAATCAGGCAACCCATGAAATTGTTCGGGACAACCTTAAATTTTCCGCACTTTATGGCGGCCATATCAAAGGCAGATCTGCCAGGTATTGCCCTTCATTTGAAGATAAAATCGTTAAATTTCCTCACCGGGACAGCCACCATATCATCCTTGAATATGAAGGCATGGACTCAAAGGAAATTTATGCCTCAGGACTTGGAAACAGCCTGCCTTTGGAAATCCAGTATAAAGTTGTCAGGTCTGTGGAAGGTCTTGAAACAGCCGACATCATGAGGCCTGCCTATGCCATTGAATATGATTATATCAATCCTTTGGAATTATCTTCCACCCTGGAAACCAAAAAAATAAAAAGGCTTTTTCTGGCTGGACAGATAAATGGCACATCAGGGTATGAAGAAGCCGGGGCCCAGGGCTTGTGGGCCGGCATTAATGCGGCCTGTGCCATTCAGAAAAGAGAACCCTTTATCCTTGACCGCTCCCAGGCCTATATGGGGGTTATGGTGGATGATCTGGTAACAAGGGGAACAAAAGAACCTTACAGAATGTTTACATCAAGGGCTGAATACAGGTTGCTGCTAAGGGAAGATAATGCTGATTTAAGATTGTCCAGGATAGGAAATGCCCTGGGGCTTGTGGATGATGATACCTTAAATTTCTGCAAAAAAATCCAGGCCCAGACGCAAAAAGAAATCCAACGCTTTAAAAAAACTATAATAAAGCCCACCCAGAAGGTTAATGATTTTTTGCTTTCCAAAGGAACAAATCCAATAACAAACGGGGTAAAACTTGAGCAGCTCTTAAGGAGAGCTGAGCTTGATTATACTTCACTCAAAGAAATCTGCCCGCAACCTTTACCTGTTCTGGAAAGGGCTGAGTACCAGGTTGAGATCCAGATAAAATACCAGGGATATATTCTGCGGCAGCTCAATGAAATAAAAAAATATAAGGACCTGGAAAAAATAAATATCCCGGAAAATTTTAATTATTCCCAGACCCATGGCCTTTCAAACGAATTAAAGGAAAAACTGAATCACGTCTTGCCGAAATCACTGGGGCAGGCCTCTAGAATTGACGGGATGACACCAGCGGCCATCTCAGTATTAATGGTTGCAATTGCCGCATTTACAACAAAAAACAAAGCTTGACTTGACTTGATTAAACCTTAATATTTATGGAGTCAGGCCTGGGTTATTGATGGGGTCTTCAAATCAAGCCTAACCCTGTTTATAATTAGTGCCTGACCGAAAACACTAATTAAATCATACAAGGATTGACACATATGGCTGAAGATTATTACAAAATTCTAGGGGTTGAAAAAACAGCAGATACGTCTGTAATCAAGAAAGCATATCGAAAACTTGCCTTAAAATACCATCCCGACAAAACAGAAGGGGATAAACCCCTGGAAGAAAAATTTAAAAAAATCAGCGAGGCCTATGCTGTTTTGAGTGATCCTGAAAAAAGAAACCAATATGACACCTATGGATCAGCCGATTTTCAGCAACGATTCTCCCAGGAAGATATTTTCAGAAATTTTGATTTGGGTGATATTTTCAAGGAATTCGGGTTTGGCGGCTCCCAGGGCAGGGGCGGACAACGAGGCGGCTTTTCCGGCAGGGGCGGCAATTCGTTTTTCAATAATATGGGAGGTGGTGGTTTTAGCCAACAAAAACAAGCGCCCATGAAAGGAAAAGACATTGAATATGAACTGCCTTTAACCCTCCATGAAATAATCAATGGTACCAAAAAAACCATTACCATCAATCAGGGCGGCAATGCAAAGGCCATAGAAGTAACAATTCCCAAAGGACTCACCCAGGGTAAAAAAATCCGGCTTGCTGGAAAAGGGGGTATGAGCCCCAACGGAGGCCCTCCAGGCAATCTCTATATTAAATCTATTCCCATCCCGTCAAAGGAATATACCATTGAAGGCAATGATGTTTTGCTCTCAAAACAAATTTTACTCTCCCAGGCTTTGCTCGGGGATACCATAGAAGTTTTGACACCGGACGGAATGACCATCAATCTGAAGGTTCCTGCCGGAACAAATCCCAGGGCAAAGATGCGGATACCCGGACACGGAATTCCCCAAATAAAAGGAAATGGTTGCGGAGATCTCTTTGTTGTGATTAATATACCCATGCCCAAAAAACTGACAAAAGAGCAGAAAGAACTTATTCAACAACTGGAAAAAACAGGGCTATAAATCATATCATGATTGAATGCATCACATTATTACATCCCAGGTCCATTAAAATTTGCAGTTTGATTGACAAACGTGAGCAACGTGAGGTAGAAATTGATGTTGATTATTCATGTTTCTCATTTAAAAAAGGATTTATTGTCGGATTTGGACTGGACTATAATGAAAAATACAGGAATCTTCCAGCCATCTAAGACATGAAACTATAGGGATAAGGAGACTTCAATGATTATTACCTGCAATAAGTGCTCAACCAGTTTCAACCTTGACGATTCTCTTGTCAAAGAGGGCGGCTCAAAATGCCGTTGCGCTGTCTGCAACCATATTTTAACAGCATATCCTTTGCCCCTGGAACCGGAACCAGTGCAACCTGAAACTGAGGAGGCTGAACCCTGGCAATCTGAACCTGAGAAGGCAGAACCCAAAGCCCCGGAACCCTGGGAGATAGAACAAACGTCTGAAAAAACATCTGACTTTGATTATGAATCTGATCTGGATGATGACGACCTTTTTGAAGAAAATTCTGATATGGATATGGACGAAAATGACCTTGAAATAGATGATGATTTTTCCTATGAAAAAAACACATTTGACATGGAAAAAGAAACCCCGTTGTCCCGGGACCCAGAAATCGTGCAGCCGGAACTCTCGCAGACTGGAATCCAGGAGCCTGAGCCCGGGGAAATGGAACAAATGTCTGAAGAAGCATCTGACTTTAATTTTGAATCTGACCTGGATGATGACGATCTTTTTAAAGGAAATTCTGACCTTGAAATGGAAGACCTCGACCTTTCCTCAAAAGATTCTGATATTGAAATAGACAATTCCTATCTGGAGTTCAACGAAAATGACCTTGAAATAGATGACGATTTTTCCTTTAAAGAAAATACATTTGACTTGGAAAATGAACCGATTTCTTTTGACGAACCTGAACTTTTAGAAGAGACTGAACTTTTAGAAGAGACTGAGCTTTTAGAAGAGACTGAGCTTTTAGAAGAACCTGAGCCCTTAGTTGTTGAAAAAGATGACCCAGAAAATGAGGAATCCATTATTTTGTCTGACCCCAAAAAGGCTGACGAAGCAAAATCTTCTGTTACACCAGAAAAAGAAATTACAGAAGATGTTGAAAGTTTAGAAAAAGAAACCGAGACAAAAATAGGCCTGCCTGAAGAAGAAGCCAAAGAAGTTGATCCACCCCCAAAAAAAGAAAGAAAGGTCATCGTAAAACCCTTTGTAACTGCAAAGCCAAAACCTATTGTAACTGCAAAGCCAAAACCCACAAAGAAAAAAAAGAAATCTTTTTTCAGAATACCTGTTATCATACTGCTGTTGATCTTCCTTTTGGCCATCGGAGCCTATATCGCAAGTGTCATTACTGGTTATAAACTCCCTGTTATTGATGAATATATTAAAAAGCCGATTCCGGAAATATCAGAGGCTAAGCCCATTCCCAATCAAAAAAGCGTGAATGGTCGTTTTGTCACCAATTCCACTGCAGGCACCTTGTTTGTCATTACAGGGCGGATTGAAAACCCGTCAAATATTGCCTATAGTCATATTGAAATTCGGGGAGCATTGATCACAAAAAATAAAGAGGAAGCAAAAATTAAAAATGTATTTTGCGGAAATATTATCACGGAGGACATGCTTAAAACCGGGAATATTTCAGACATCAATACCCTTCTTACCTTGAAAGAGGGTGCCCATAAAATCAATGTCAATGTGGCACCCGGTGCCAGCGTTCCTTTTATGGTCGTATTTTCCGACCTTCCGGAAAAATTAGAAAATTTTACTATTAAAGTTGCCGGCTTTGATAAAGCAATAAATAAATCCATAAATTAAAGATTGACGTTTACAGCATATCTATGATATTTATTCGGGGTTTTTTGGCGACGTAGCTCAGATGGTTAGAGCATGCGGCTCATATCCGCAGGGTCCGGAGTTCAATTCTCTGCGTCGCTACCACGAACTTACAATGGCCGGTATTCATGGTGGCTTCCATGGCTACCGGCTTTTTTGCTTCAAAACAAAGGTTATGGTATTTAGTGCCTAACCGAAAACCACGTGTTTGGGCGAAAAGTTGCCCATATACAAGGCGCAAAAAATTTTGAAACCGGAGTGTACTACTGTACATGAGGATTTCAGAATTTTGCAGCAACGCAGTAGATGGGTGAGTTTTCGTTCAAACACTATTTATATTAAGGAGGTTTTATGCCGGGTATATATGAAGTTTATATAAAAGATTATTTTGCAGCCGCCCATGTATTGAAAGGCTATGATGGAGCCTGCGCCAATATGCACGGTCACAATTGGATCGTTGAGGCCTATATCCAATGCACAAAACTTAATCAGCTTGGGATCGGCATTGATTTTTTGGATGTCCAGGCTGCTTTAAAAGATGTATTAAGCAAACTTGATCATACCTTTCTCAATGAAAACCCGGCCTTTGCCAATATTAATCCAACCTCTGAAACCCTTTCCCAGTTTTTATTTACCGAGCTTTCCCAGCGCCTGAACACAGAGCACATAAAGGTCAGCAAAGTGATGGTCCTTGAAAGCCCGGGATGCGGATCTTCTTTTCAGGAGGTGTAATTGCAGCTTGATATTTGCGAAATTTTTTATAGTCTGCAGGGGGAATCCACCTTTATTGGACTGCCCTGCATTTTCATACGACTTTCAGGATGCAATCTGAATTGTTCCTGGTGTGACACCCCTTATGCCAGAAAAGAATCTTGCATTATGACCTTTGATCAAATTTTCAAAGAACTTAAGTCCTACCCCTGTGGCCTTGTGGAAATCACAGGTGGCGAACCTCTGCTGCAGGATAATACACCGGCACTGATCTCCATGCTCCTGAAAAAAAAATATCAGGTTCTGGTTGAAACCAACGGCAGTAAAAGTATTAAAAACCTTCCACCTGAATGCATAAAAATCATGGATATCAAATGTCCTTCCAGCCATGAATCTGATAGTTTTTTATCAGAAAATATCCCTTTATTAACAAAACACGATGAAATCAAATTTGTTATCGGTTCCCGAAAAGACTATACATTTGCAAAATCCATCATTGAAAATGACTTATCTGGAATTTCATTAAAAAAAATTCACCTTTCACCGGTTTTTGGTTGCATCTTACCTGAAACCATTGCAACCTGGATGCTTGATGATCATCTGCCGGCAAGGCTTTCTTTGCAGCAGCACAAGATCATATGGGATCCTGACAAACGAGGGGTTTAAATAAAAAACATGATGGAAAAAACCATTGTCCTTTCCAGTGGCGGAATTGATTCCACCACTGCCATGGCCATTGCAAAATCAAAAAGCAAAGAGATCTACGCCTTAAGTTTCAGGTATGGGCAACGTCATTCACTTGAACTTGACGCCTCTAAAAAAATTGCCCTGGCCCTGGGCGCAAAGATCCATAAGATTATTGATATTGATTTAAGGCAATTTGGCGGATCTGCCCTGACCGATGATATCATAGTTCCCAAGCATGATACCCTTGATGAAATATGTGGGGACGAGATTCCTGTCACCTATGTTCCGGCCAGGAATACAATTTTTTTATCCTATGCCATGGCCTGGGCAGAAGTTTTAAAGGCGTCATCCATTTATATCGGAGTTACGGCAGTGGATTATTCAGGGTATCCTGACTGCAGGCCCGGGTTTATTGCAGCCTTTGAAAAAATGGCCAATCTTGCCACAAAAACCGGGGTGACAAAAGAAACCATACTAAAGATAGAAACCCCTTTAATAAATCTTTCCAAAGCCCAGATTATTAAAACGGGAATGGCATTAGGGGTGGATTATGCCTTGACCCTGTCCTGCTATGACCCTGATGAACGAGCAAGGTCCTGTGGCAGGTGCGACTCTTGCCTTCACAGAATAAAAGGATTTAAAGAGGCCGATATTAAAGATCCAACGCCTTACTATTAGCTCTGAGTGCTTCGGCATAAATCTCCACGGGATGTTTAACCTTAATATCTTGTTTTTCTTTTGCCAGCATATCAGAAATCTGCATCATGCAGGCAGGACAGGAAGTTGCCACGGTTGAACATTTTGTATCCATAATATTTTTAGCTTTTTTAAGGCCGATTTGGGATGAAAGGTCATAATGGTCAAGGTTAAAACTCCCCCCCATGCCGCAGCAGGTATCACTCTCTTTCATCTCTTTTAATTCATTGCCCGAGGCAAGAATGACCTGCCGCGGCTCATTAAATACCCCAAGGGATTTTTTAAGGTGGCAGGGGTCGTGATAGGTAATCACCTCTTTGGGTCCCCCCTCTTTTGATATCCCTGAGGACAAATCAAAGCGTTTTTCCAAAAGCCAGCTGATATCTACCGTTTTTTGAGCCAGATCTTCAATCTGGGCTAATAGTGTTTTATCTCCTTTTTTTATCAAAGAGGGCCATTGTTTTATAATGGTTGATGAACATGTGGCGCAGGCCGTCACAAGATAATCAAATTTTTCTTTTGAAAAAAGAGTTACATTTGTTTTTACAAGGGTCTCAAAGGTTTGCCCATCTCCTGATGCAAGGGCTGGGATACCGCAACACCCCTGATGAGAAGGGATAAACACCCGGGCATTAAAATGCTCTAGAACATCGATCACGCTGTGGGCAATATTGGGGAATGCCTTATCTATTAGGCATCCAACAAAAAACGCCACCTTTATGCCGCTTCCTTTACCCTGGTAATCCCTGTTTTTAAGGGTTTTATGAAAGGCTGTTGCTTTCAAGGGTACAATATGGCGGTGCCGCAGCAAAGGAGATGCAATCCTGGCACAGGAGGTACCCTGGGAATTTTGCTCTTTTTTAAAAAAAAGTTTTTGAAATGGGGCAACCATACCCATAATGTCATTAAAGGTTTCAGGGTGGCAAAGAAGTTTTTTAAATATCATTTTTTTAGAGAAAGGCATCCCCAGATATTGGGTAATGATGGCCCTTGCCTTTAAAAAAATTTCAATTGTATTGACGCTGCTGGGGCAGCCATGGGCACAGGACCCACATAAAAGGCATCTTTGAAGGCGCAGGTTCACCCCTTTTGGATCATCAAACATCTGATCGATCAACCCTTGAATCAGAACAAGTTTGCCTCTTGATACATCTGATTCCTGCCGGGTCTGGGCAAACAAGGGACAATTTGCCTGGCAGGTCCCGCAACGGGTGCAAACGGCAAGCTTATCTTCAAGCGCTTTAACGTCACGGGCAAGTTGTTTCATGTTACGCATGACCTTCATGTTACTTGTGACCTCTATGTTACGCGTGACCTTCAGGTTACGTGTGGCCTTAAGGCTATCCATAGAAATACTCTGCCATCTGCCTGACTTCCTGATTAATCTCTCTTTCATGAAGGCCGATCAGATATAAAAGCCCATCAAGACCAACACTTGAAATGGCATTGGATGTTTTTTGCCGGACAACGGGTTTGGCATTAAAGGCAACCCCAAGGCCTGCGATACTGATCATGGGAAGATCATTGGCTCCATCACCAACGGCAATGGTCTGTTCAAGGGCAAGATTCTCCCTCTGGGCAATCTGCCTCAACAGTATTGCTTTTTTTTCACCATCCACAATATCACCGACAACCTTACCCGTCACAAGGCCATTTTCAATATCCAGTTCATTGGCATACATATAATCAAACCCGAGGCGTTCCTTTAAATATTCCCCGACAAAGGTAAATCCCCCGGACAGGATACCCAGCTTATATCCCAGGCCTTTCAGGGTCTTGGCAACAAGCTCCGCTCCATCCGTCAATGGCAGGTTACTTGATATGGTTGCCAATTGTTCTTCCTTTATACCTTTTAAAAGCGCCACCCTTTTTCGAAAACTTTCTTTAAAATCTATCTCACCTCTCATGGCAGATTCAGTAATTTTATTCACCTTTTCCCCCACACCGGCAAGCTTTGCCAACTCAACAATGACTTCAGCCTGGATCAATGTTGAATCCATGTCAAAAACAACCAGTTTTCTGTTTTTACTGTAAATATTATCAACATGAAAAGAGATATCAATTCCGGTTTTCTGGGAAATCTCCATGAATTTTCTTCGCATATCAAGAATATTTAAGGGTTGTCCGCTGACAGCAAGCTGTACGCACGCCCTTGGATTGGCCTGGGGCTTTTTAAGTGAAATCCGACCAGTAAGGCGTGTGATGCCGTCAATATTCAGGCGATTTTCCGCTATGATTGATGCAACCGAGGAAATTTGCCGAGCTGTTATGGTCCTGCCAAGCAGGGTTATGATTCTTTTTTCTTTTCCATATTCATGAACCCATTTTTCATAATTATCCGCTTCAATCGGTGTAATGTCTATCTTAAGCCCCATGTTGTGGCCTTCAAACAACATATCTTTAAAAATTGAAGAAAAGTCTTTTGAATTCGGAATTTCCGCCAGAATGCCAAATGCAATATGCTCATGGATGACAGCCTGACCAATATCCAGAATGTTCACACCATATTCTGCCAGAATCCCTGTAAATTTTGCATCCATTCCTTTTCTGTCCCTGCCTGTAATATTTATCAATACAACATCACTCATTGCCCATATCCTTTAAAAGACGGGGTCAGGCTTGCGTTGTTGCGCTTATTGAGCAATAAGCGCAACAACGCAAGCCTGACCCCAAGCATTTCCCCAATTTGTTATACTGGCATTTATATATCTTTGATCAGCAATGACTTGCAAGCAATTTTAAGTTATAAATATTTTTTAACTTTAAGAATCAACAGGGCTGAAACCGTAAAAAGTCCTCCAAAGGCAATTCCGATAAAACAGGCTAAACAACTGACAAAAAAAATGGTCAGGCATCCCAGTATAAGAATTATTTTTTTATTTAAAAAGAAAGGCATAGTTTTTTTAACTCATTATAATTATTCAATTCAGGATCATCTAATACCAGCTCAAACAGCTGCTGCTTTATCTTACCAACATCAGGCCCGGGTACAATACCCAGGATCTGGATAATATCATTTCCGCTGATCTTAAGATGGTTCATCTGAAAAGCTTTTTGCCCTTCCATCTGGGCGAACAATTTTTTCAACCTGATACGAATTTGGGAAATAGTATATGGCCTTTTAGCCAGATTCCCTTTTTTATCTGCGATCCTCATGCGCATGAAATCCCGGTAATCAAGTCCTGATTTATCCAACGTCGAAAGCAGCCTTCTTGCTGCTTTCGGGGTGGTCTGGTCCGTCAAGGGTCTCATATGGGTATTAATCAAAGACGTGATATAGGCAATATGCTTATTGGAAAACCTTAATCTTTCAAGATCATGGATCACGGCTTTAGTCTCATTTTCATGGCCGCTAAATGTTATTTGGCCATCAATTTTTTTTGCTGCATCAAATTTGCCCACATCATGTAAAAATCCTGCAAGCCTTAAAACAGGCAGATTTTCCGGCAGGGCATCTCCCACCATCATGTTGTGTTCAAAAACCGTCTCACCATGATGGGGACCTCCTTCAAGGCCATGACAGCGATCAAGACTTGGAAAAATCTTAGACAATAGCCCTGTCTTTTTTAATGCCTCAAAAAACAGGGAGGGTCTTTTTAACCCCATGGCCTTTATAATTTCACTATGGATTCTTTCTTTTGCAACTAATGTATCCAGCTTATCCTTATTGGCAAGAATAACCCCAAGGGAAGACAGAGAAAAGGATCCGTTTATCAAGGCTGCAAACCTGCAGGCCCTGACCATTCTTGCAGGATCTTCGGCAATTCTTTTTTCAGGATCCTCTGTAAATCTGATCAAGGCATCTTCAAGGTCTTTTTTTCCGTTAAAAGGATCAATAATCTTTTTTGATATGGGGTCCCAGGCCATTGAATTGATGGTAAAATCTCTCTGGGCCAGATCTGATTCAGGAAAATCAGATAGATGAAATTTTGCCCGTCCAGAAGAGATTTCAATGTCGTTTATCGTACAAATGGGAAAAGTTTTCCCCATGGTTTTAACTTTCTGGCCCTTAAAAAGGGATGCCAGCTCTTTAAAGGATGCATTGGTCAGGATATCAAAATCCTCAGGTTTTTTCTGCAGCAGAATATCCCTTACCGCACCCCCTGCAATATAGACCTGGAATCCATTTTTCTTAAGGGTATCAATGATAAACCAAAGGCCTGTGTTCTCTTCTTTATGAGTCAAGATCCCCTTCATGATAAAAAACCCTGTATAAATGATCTGAAGATGTTAAAAATAGAGTTTTTATTTCTCATTTAAAAAAACTCTGTACGAGAACGCCGATAAAAAGGAAAACTGAAATCAATGAATTCACATGGAAAAAAGCAATATTAATATGCTTTAAATTATCAGGTGTCACCAGTTTATGCTCTGTTATCAGAAGCAGTCCTATGATCCCTAAAAACACTAAAAAAACCGGGTGCATATCAAAGGTGATATACATGATAAAAAGGAAAACAAAGGTGGCCACATGGAGGATTAAAGAAATAGCCATGGCTTTTTGAGGCCCGATTTTTGCCGGCAGGGAAAAAAGGCCCTGGTTTTGATCAAAGTCAATGTCCTGGCAGGCATAGAGGATATCAAACCCGGCAATATAGGCCATAAGGGAAAGACTTAAAAAAACAATACTCCATGACAAGGTCCCGGTAATGGCCACCCATGCACCCAGAGGGGCAAGACTGATGGCAAATCCAAGGTAAAGATGACAATATTTTGTAAACCGCTTGGTATAGGAATAAAAAAATAAAAATAACAATACGGGAAAGGAAAATATAAAACAAAGGAAGGACAGCATGGCTGCACTGAAAATAAAGACCATTGAAAACAGTGCCACAAAAAGAAAACCTTCCTTTTTTGACAATAATCCTGAAGGGATTTCCCTTATGGCTGTACGCTGGTTTTTAAGATCAATATCTGCATCTACGATCCTGTTAAACCCCATTGCCGCAGATCTTGCCCCCACCATGGCCGTTAAGATCCAGAAAAGATCCAAGATGGCGGGCGAATGATGCTCCCAGGCCATTACCACTGCAGACAATGCAAAGGGCAGGGCAAAAATAGTATGGGAAAACTTAATCATTCTCCCATAAACCAATATCTTTTTTTTCAAAAGGGATGTTAAACTGACAATATTATTCTCAAAACCCATATCTCAAAACTCACATCTCAATATATACCATAGGTAATAGCCTTACATTTAGGGCATTTGCCACCTTCGGGCATATAATTTTCTATCTGATAGGCATATCGTTTCACTAAAAGTTCATTACAGGAAGAACAATAGGTGTTTTCAGAAGATTGACCCGGCACATTTCCAATATAAACATAAAAAAGGCCTGCTGCCTTACCTGCTGCATATGCATTTTCCAGGGACAAAAAAGGAGTTTTGGGTCTGTCCTTCATATTATAGCTGGGATGAAATCTTGAAATATGCCAGGGTGTTTCGCAACCCAGATCATTGGCAATATAGTCTGCCATTGCACAAATTTCATTTGCATCATCATTCAAGCCCGGGATAAGA
>Ga0208648_1002047_pt1 | contig 14725 bp, 7 predicted proteins | sample AntAceMetag02UKL_FD_184772 | JGI IMG/M metagenome (GOLD analysis project Ga0208648, IMG submission 184772) | Saline lake microbial communities from Ace Lake, Antarctica - Antarctic Ace Lake Metagenome 02UKL (SPAdes) (version 2) | ecosystem: Environmental > Aquatic > Non-marine Saline and Alkaline...
TTTAACTTGATATAGCTAAAGTAATATGTATAATAATCCGAAACAAATAATGTTGAAAAAAACAGCATACTTTTTGTCCACTTGAACAAATTCAAATGAAAACAGCATACTTTTTGTCCATTACACCAATTTTTATATTATTCTTTTTTCTCTGTGAAACTTTGAGCATTCTTTGTGACTCTTCGTGTAATAGCTGTGTCACAAAGGTTCACAAAGCAACACAAAAGATATTATGCACATAATACTTTTAATATCCCTATTCAACCAATTCAAAATCCATTTGCTTTTTCGAGAGGTCAATTCTTTTTACTCTGATTGTAAGCTGATCGCCAAGTTTATATTGCTCTCCATATCTTTGCCCTATCACCTGATAATTATCTTCGTCTAAATAATAAAAATCATCCTCAAGGTCTCTAAGGCTTATCATGCCCTCGCAACTGTTTCCGATGAGTTCAACATAAATTCCCCACTTGCTTACACCGGAGATCAGTCCTTCAAATTTTTGGCCAATTTTATCAAGAAGGTATTCGGCTTGTTTGTATTTTATTGAATCGCGCTCAGCAGATACTGATTTCTTCTCCATTTCAGATGAATGAACACAGATATCTTCGATTTCTGCTTTATTTAATGAATTGCCTTTATTCAAATAATGAAAAAGAAGCCTGTGAACGATCAAATCGGGATAACGGCGTATGGGTGATGTAAAATGGGTATAATAAGGAAATGACAGTCCGTAATGGCCTATGTTTTCTGTCGAATATACTGCCTTTGCCATTGTTCGGATTGCAATAGTCTCAATCATGTTTTTCTCGCCTTTTCCTTCAATTTCTATAAATAATTTATTGAAAGATTCTGCAATTTGTTTTTGACCATTCGTTCTCATTTTATAACCGAGTTTGCCGACAAATTGAGCAAAAGTATTAAGCTTTTCAGTTGAAGGAATATCATGTATTCTGTAAACAAAAGTTTTAGGTTTTGCCCTATCCTTGATTTTTCCAATGTTTTCGGCAACTTTGCGGTTGGCAAGCAGCATGAATTCCTCAATCAAATTATTCGATTCTTTTGTTTCTTTTATATAGATGCTCAGAGGTTTGCTGTTTTCATCAAGAACAAATCTTACATCTTTAGATTCAAAATTAATCGAACCTTTTTCAAATCGTTGTTGCCTTAATTTTTTAGCAATGGTGTTTAGAATATTAATCTCGGAACTGAAACTTCCTTTGCCGCTTTCAATAATTTCCTGGACCTCATCGTAATTGAATCTTCTGTCAGAATTTATTATTGTTTTTTCAATTCTATAATCAATGATGTTAGCCTCAATATCAATTTTAAATATTATCGAAAAGCAAAGTTTTTCTTCGTTGGGGCGTAAGGAACAAACAAAATTTGAAAGGCTTTCGGGAAGCATAGGAATAACCCTGTCAACCAAATAAACCGAAGTTCCTCTTGCTAAAGCTTCTTTATCAAGAATGGTATCTGCTTGAACATAATGAGAAACATCAGCAATATGCACCCCGATTTCAAAAAGGTTTTCATTGATTTGTTTGAAAGAAATTGCATCATCGAAATCCTTCGCATCAACAGGATCAATTGTAATTGTAAGGGTTTCTCTAAAGTCATTTCTTTGTTTAATTTCTTCTTCAGAGATAGTAACATCTATTTTTTTTGCTTCGTTTTCAACATTTTTCGGAAACGACAAAGGAAGGTCGTTATCGGCAAGTATCGAAATCATTTCGACATTATTATCGCCCGGCATGCCAATTATTTCGATTATTTCACCAAAAGGATTTTTCGATTGATTTGGCCATTCGGTGATTTTTGCAATTGCCTTTTCGCCGTTCTTTCCTCCTTTTAACCCGGTCTTAGATATAAAAATATCAACCGGCATTGATTTGCTATCGGGGATTAAAAATGCAAAGTTTTTTGATATTTCGAGTTTGCCGACATATTGTTTCTTTTTGCGGCTAATAATTTCGGTAATACGGCCCTCAGACTTTCTTGACCGCCTTTTCGGGAAAAGAAAAACTTTAACGTAATCACCATCCAAAGCATGATAAGTGTTGGCTGCCGAAATATAAATGTCTTCACCGGGCTCGTCGTTAATAATATAAGCTTTGCCGGTTTGTTTCATCTCGACTAAGCCGGTAATAGATGACTTTGTTAATAAATTTTTGTTTAGCTTGTCGGGATGAAGTTTGTATTGGCCCGTTTTGTTTTCAATCAAGACATTGTCGGAATGCAGTTGGCCTAAGACTGCCCTGACCAAAACTTTTCCTGCCCTATCGTTTATTCCGAGAGCATAAGATAGTTGTTTATAGTTGCATAAAGAAAACGGATTGTCTTTAAAATAGTCAAGTATTTTATTTACAAATGCCTTGCTGAATTGTTTTTTAGTGTCTTTTTGTTTTTTCATATCGTTTAGTAAAAGTATTCAATATTTGGATTGCTATTTGAATTTTTTATTGATTAATTTTTAATGTTCATTAGGATATGAGAAATATATTATTTTATTTTGTTGGTAACTCTTATATAAAATTTTAATATGCCGGAGAAAGATATTTAATTGCATGACTGCTATTATTTACTGTTCTCAATTATTTCAATATCCTCTTCATTCAATCCATACAACTCATAAACCAATTCATCAATCTTTCTTTCGGAATGGTCAATTGTGCGTTGGATTTGCTGGCGTTGGGTTTTAAGTGTAATAATTAACATTCTTTTAATCCATTAAAATTCTTAATCCAAGGTCTATGTCTGTTATATAGTTAATGTTTTTGCATGGTTTAAAAAGCGATCCTTTCCTCTTTTCTAAATCATTTGCATAGACATCCCATGAAATTTCATAATTTCTAATCACAGGAATTACAAATGTATGACCTAAAAATTCTATTTCATAAAAACCATACTCTTTCATTATTTTCAATTGGTCATCTCCAAAGTAGAATTCTGGTTTTTTTATCAAATCAATGGACAATAACATTGCTCCATGCCTACGCTCTAAATAGAAAACCGGAAAATCTCCTAAGCCAAATCTTGCAAATTCTCTCATAAAACTAAATTGTTCATCATGTCCTTTATTACTCAATCTGTGATATTCTTCAAGAAATATCATATAGAATCCTCTTCTGAACTGCAAAGCAAATTCTTCTTGAAATCCCTTTTGAAACCGAAATGAAGGTTTCGCTTTTATTTTTCTTTTTTGAATATTAATATCAAAATATAAAGTGCTGGGTTTCTTAGCCATTGCCTTGTTTTTGCCAATCTCACCTAAAGAATAAAGCAACATACAGCGAGATATATTAAAAACTTCTTTTAAAACAACTTCAATAACAAGTTTCCCGCTTCTTTTAGTACCAAAATAATTATTGCAATCATCGCATACATCTTTACCTTTTGGCCCACCAAAGTTTTTTGGGATTGTATGAGGAGTACAATTAAAAGTGACATTAGGTTCACTTTTCGAACACCATATGCAAGTCTGAGCCATAAGTTATATTCTTTCAATTATTTCAATCTCCTCCTCACTTAAGCCGTAAAGCTCATAAACCAAATCGTCAATTTTTCTTTCGGAATGGTGAATTGTGCGCTGTATTTGGGTGCGTTGGGTTTCGAGATTGGTAGTTTGCAATTGTTCGTTAAGTTTCAGGAGGTTGTTAACTAGTAAAACTATTTGGTCATGAATTGTTTTTTCGGGTTTAGGGATTGGCAATTCACGTAAATCTTTTAAAAGAATTTTTGGAAATGTACTTTTGAAGGCATTAGGGGATGTAGCAGTATGATAAAAAGAAATGAGTTTTGAATTAATCAATCCCAATAAAAACTTTAATTCTATTCTATTATTTTGTAAACGAACCCCATCAACTGAGTTTGAGAAAACATAATCACCATCAATTAACGTTGCTTGTATTACACCTTTTGTCGTTACCTCTCTGATAACTATTCGTGATCCTTGAAACCAGTTGGGATTTCTTGGTGCTGCAAGCCATCGCCCATAGTTTAAATAAGCTCCTTTCCACCGAAGATTATATCTAAAAATATCTTTGCCTCCAATTAATGGTCGATGTGTTACACTTTCCTTTTTATTACTGTGAAACACTTTTGTTTTGTTTTCATTCCCCTTTTGAGGGGGCTTTCCCTTTCCTTTTTCGTAAACTTTCACCCCCCAAACTACTTCAGCAAAATCATTTAATGTTTTGGTTGTTTTTTGACAACGATTTACAATCCTCAAAATGTTTGGATTCGAATATACAGGAAAAGAGTACTTTCTTTCTGGGGTTATTTCAGAATATGGGATTGAATAGTAGGTATTAATACCTTCCCATCTTTCAACATTAAAACTATCTTTTGTCTTTTTACCTTTTTTACACGTCAAAATCAGTGTTTCAACCGTTGCGTCTTTGAAGGTTCGCTTTGGAGTAATTACGATGGTATCCAGTACTATGTTTTTATATAGAAATTCTCTTAACTTAATATCATAAACTGATGAAGTCCAAGCAGAGGGTATAATGTATCCAACTCTTCCATTCGTGCTGGAAATTAAAAATGCTTTTTCAAAAAATAAAGAATAGGTATCCAATTGATAACTGGCAACATTGTACTTTAATCTTAAATAGTTATCTTCAGTTTCTGACAATGTTGCACCATAAGGCGGATTCCCAATCACCACATCAAACCCTGCCTTTTTTAAGTCTTTGGTAGGTAGTCCGCCATGTATGAAGATTTCAGGAAAACCTTCTTTCCAATCAAAGGCATTAACCTTTTTCATTTGATCCGGAAACAAGTTAAGCTGGTTATCATAGAAATCATTCCCGATAAGAGAATTTCCGCATTTGATATTGTTACTTAAATTAGGTAACACTCGTTCGCCAAAGCGTAATTCAACCGACATACTGCTTTGTGTTTCACCTTCCATAGCTTTGAGCAACAGATTTAGTTTGGTTACCTCAACAGCCTGAGTGTCTATATCTACACCATAGATATTATTAAGTAGAATACGCTTTTTCTCAGCGGTTGTAAGATTACCATTAGGAGTTAGCGGTATCTTTTTACGGTTCGAGATTGCTTCCTTGCGTTGCTTTTTAGTATAGCTATTGCTTTCTGCTTTTATTGATAATCGCTTGAATTTTGGTGTGTAGTATTTCAAATGCCGGTCAAGTAGAAATTGGTATGCCCCAATTAAAAACGAGCCGGAACCACAGGCCGGGTCGCAAATCTTTATCTTTTCAATCTGCTTGGGCGTTTTCCCTTCAATGAGTTTTCCTACTGTGTTTTCCACAATGTAGTCCACTATATACTTTGGAGTGTAATACACGCCTCCGGCTTTTCTTACTTCCGGTTTTTCCTCAATTTTTGCATGATGAGCTTTTGTCAACCGGATCGTCTTGCCGAGAAACTGTTCATAAACGCTTCCGAGAATATCGGCAGGCATTACGGAAAATTCGTATTCGCAATTCGGGTAATAAAGTTCTTTAATAATATTTTTCATCACCTTATTGTCCACCGTTAGGGTAGGTGTGATTTTGTCTTCTTTAAAGTCAAATAATCCCGAGTTATACTTATTGTCTGCCATGTGGTAAAGAGCAAACAGGTTTTGGTAAATTTCGCCTTTTACCGTAGCTTTTTTCAGTTCGCCATATTGTTCGACTCCCCTGTCCTCACACATCCGTAAAAAGATAATGCGGTCAATAATTTTCTGAACGGCATAGTTAATTTCATCTTCATTGAGTGATTTATTTCGCAAGGCGATGGTAGTTGCCAGATAGGTGCGCCATTGCTCAATAGATTTCAGGAATTCAGAATCAACACTTGCCGTTCCTTTCCTTCTCGTATCGCTTTGCACATATTTATCGAAACGGCCTTTGGGCAAATTCTCCTTGGCGAAAACATCCCAAAGGAAATCGAATTCGTCAAGATATTTGTCGTAAGTAATGTATTTGATTCGTGCTACAGATGCTTTGTCAGTTGGTTTAGGCTTTTTAGTGCAGTCGTAAATTGAAAATTCTTCAAAGTCAGTAACAATTGAAATAGGCACTTTAGCACTCCATCCGTATCGTCTTACCTGATAGGCTGGAGAAATATCACTTTTTATGTTAACGGCCGGTTTCTTTGCATCAACAAAGAATTTTCGTTGACCGAAAAGTGTAAAACCATAGTCGGGAGCTTTTGTACTACTGCCCACTTTTACTTTATCCTCATGAATCACTTCCCTGTAAGCTTCAGCGTACCCCTGTTCGTTGTCCATGTCCCAACCAAGTGCTTTGAAAAATGGGTTGATATAATCCACACGTGTCTGATGCTCGTTGTAATTGTTCCGCTTGTACTCTTCAACATGTTCGCTAAATCGTTCAACGAGTTGTGCTATTTTTTCATACGCTTGTTCTTTTAGCACTTTCATATTCCGGTCTTGTGTGAATTTTCTAACATTTATTTTTAATGGTAAAGCAAATCATTTTTGAAAAGCTCTTTTTTGATATGTTCTGAATGGCTTTACAATTGTGTATATGTTTATGATTTTATTGGCTGGAATTTATTAAAATTTCCATCTTTCTTTTCTAAAAAAATCAAACAATGAAATTTCCTCAATATTATAATGTTTACATACATTTGGTATTTTATGAGCATGTGGTTTTATAGTTTCTGTATGAACAAGAATAGCTCCATTGAATTTTGCCTGTGCAATTACAAATGGATCAGCTTGTGGTCGACCAGTGAGTATAGCAGATTGTTTGATGAGATTTGGGAATTCTTCTAATATTTCACTAATAAAAGTTTGTTCTTTAATTGAAGGTTTAAGGAAGTATTTTTTATTCCGTTTACTCCATTCCGCGACATACTCATCGTTATAATCCTTTATTTCTCTAAATACTTCAATTGACGAAATTATTTTATTCTCATTAAACATTTCTTCTAAATTTGTCCAAAGAGTATCAAATACGTCAGGTGGATATTTATTGAGATCTATAAAAGGACCACTATCAATTACATATTTTACATTATTGAATAATAACATATTTTTTAAAATATTCTCTTTTCGTACACAGGAATTTTGTTTATTTTGATAGACAATATATCTGCAACTTGAGTCTGATCAATTTTTCCTTTGTGATATTGACTAAGTATATCTGTAACAAAATTTTTCCCAAAATGACTAAAGTTCGTAACATGATAAGTAGGACCTCCATTACTTTTCCTTTGTTCTTCCTTTTGCCTTTCCTTAATCTTTAAAAAATCTTCCTTCCATTTTTTTCTTGCTTCTAAATAATAAGGCTTTGTGGTTCTTTTGAGATCAAGCAATTTTCTTAAAACAACTTCTTTAGACACTTTATACTTTTGGGCAATAATCTCAAGTTCATAATCATTCCATTTTTTCTTTTTTACGGACATCAAAATATTTTCGTTAACTAATTCCTTTTCAGGAAGAAGAATTTCCGAAGCGAACTTATTACAGAATACTTCTATTTTATCTGGATTTTTTCTTAATTCCTGAGTAATAACATCTTTAAATATACCACCAGTATTGAATAATATATGACAGAGTTCATGGAAGATGGTAAATATCTTACCGTTAGAACTGTCCCCACTATTAAGTATTATTACTGGGAATTCATTGTCAACCAATGAAAATCCTCTAACATCATTTAAGGGGAATTGAAAAACATAAATTCCATTTAGTTCTATTAATTCCCTATAGTAAATAAAAGCTTCTTCAGAATTTTTGAAACTTATTTTCAATCTTTTTGATAAGCCTAAAAATTTTCTAATTGTTTCAGCTGATTTAACAGGATCACTATTTAATCTAAAAATATAATCTTTGAATAATGGCTTTTCAGTTGGGTTTTTGCCATTATGCAGTTCATTTAAGTATAATTGTAAATTCTTTACTTTCCTTATTTCCATTCTTAACTTGGGTGTCAGAAATTCTATTTCTTCATCACTAATTGTCCTAAAATCTTCTTTAACATTTGATTCTTTTGGAGTGTTTTTCATAAAAAATACTGCAAGTGGTCTTTTATAAATAGAATATGCTAATTTTTCAAGTTGTGCTAAAGAAGGAGTAGAATCTCCTTTTTCCCAATCAACTATAGTATTAACATCTTTTTTTATCTTTACGGCCACCTCTCCAACGGATAAACCAATACTTTCTCTTGCCCAAACAAGAATAAGAGGATTAATTTTTATTATTTGATTTGTAGTTTTCATCTTATATACAAGATACTAATTTAGTTTTTTTTCCTACTTGGCCTTGCCGATAATAGAAAATATACTATACTAATGCGTTTATTATCCCAATACGAGCAATGTTATTGTGTTTATTTCGCTTTTGTTTATTGTTTTTTTATTAATATTACTTTGTATAATTCTTAGTTGTTTATTTTAATAAACTCGCATCTTAATTTCTTTTTCAGGTTTTATTACCAACTCCTACAAAACTTCCGCATCTTTTGCTTATTAAACTAAATCCAAAAATACAAAAAATAATAATATAAAATCAATATTTTTTAAAAACGATTGTCTATTGATAATTACAATCATAGGTATGTAGCTTGTCAATAACTTCACTTTTCACTTTGCTTCGCAAAGTTTCATAATGCAAACAAAAAAAGGGGAACCGAAAACGATTCCCCTTTTTTAATGATTTAAAAACAATCTTTATTTGATTGTGATTTTTTCAGTACTTACTCCATTACTTGTTTCAACGCTGATGATATAAACACCGGATTGATAAGTTGAAGTATTAATATTTATACTTGAATTATTTACATTATTATCAAACATAACTTGTCCGATAAAGTTTATAATCCTGACACGGCTAATATTAGTATTTGCAACTACGTTTAATACATCGGTTGCAGGATTTGGATAAATTGATATATTAGCTTCAACATCCATATTATCAGATGCACCTTTTGTAATATTTATAACACTAAATTCGCCATCTTCAGCCGGATAAGTGTTTTCGGTATATGCTTCTTCATAATCATCAACCAATGCGTAGGTTGATGAAACCTGACTTTGTGATTGATTATCCCATACTTTCAGTGCGATATCATTTCCATTAACATAACCTTTTTGGCTTGTTAATGTGCTGAATATCGGCAAACTGTTTTCTAAAGTATTTTCTGAACGAATAACAGTTGAACCAACCATTATATTTCCGTCATAAGCTGCAACTTCATCACCGATATTTAATCCCGAAATATAAATTGTATAAACAGGATCGGCAGCATTTCCACCTTCAAAAGTGAAATGTTTGATAACTTTTTTATGAACAGAACTTTTAGCTGCATCAACCGGAATATTATAAACCAATTCATCGTCGGCAAACATTTTAACAAGGTATCCTTCTCCAGGAGCCAAATCACCAAGTCCGTTAACCCAGTTAGGGCCAATTTTTCTTAGCATTTCACCATTTGAATTTCTGATATAATCCAGATCATCGGTTAAAATTCCTTCAAACGCTACAAGAGCATCAATTGCTTCAAGAGGCAGGTAACTTACAAACTGATAACCTGTGAATAAATCAATAGGTGTTATCGGGTTTAATTCTTCGCCAGTAATTTCTAAAATTTCACCACCAAACATTTTGAATAAATATCCTTCTGTTGTGATCCAGTCGCCGATTCCGTTCACCCAATTAGGACCAATTTTTCTTAAAATAGTACCATTTGAATTTCTTACAAAATCAAGGTTTTCATTAAGAATGTTTTGTAACACAACGAGCATATCGGGATTTTCAACTTCAATTCGTGAAGAAATGAATTGGTAGCCTTCCATTAGTTCGATATTTTGAGTAACATCACCACCCGGAGCTATACCAAAGAAAATAAGATATTGTTCCATTAACTCGTCTTTTGTGGCATCACTATCATCAAGTCCACCGAATTCATAGGAGCAACCGATTGTATTATAACTACCTTCTGCATAAGCAACACCACAACCGTAACTTGGTGATTGGTTTTTGAAAATTAAATCGGCTGGTGCAATTGCAGCAATATGATCGATCCAACTGTTGGCTCCTGAGTAATTATAACTCATACCTTCAGTAAAGGTTCCGGCTTGTCCCAGAATTGTCCCAAGGTCACTACTACCATCAGCTTGCGGATTGATATTAAACATTGAATGCACTGCTGTGGCATTATCATAATACCATGTGTCTCCACCTTCCATATAAAGCATACCTCCATTATTAAGATAGGCGGCAAGAGCTTGTCCTTCTCCGCTTGATAATACATGGTTAGTACTATAAATACCAAGACAAACAAATATTGATGAATAGAGGTTCAGATCGGCAGGTAAAGCAGTAAGTATCTCACTTGAAACCCCAAGATTTGTGATACTGGTTTGCATTTCGGGCCCTGAAGAATGGTCAGGATCAAGGTCAAGGATAAGAACCGGAATTTGTCCGACAACAATAATAAATTCACCTGTTCCGCTAATTCCAAGATCAGCAAACATATTAAAATTAAAATTAGCAATATGTCCGGCAGGTGTACTCATATCGGCAGTAATATTGAAAGTTTGTTGCAATGTTCCGCCTGGTATAATATTGCCGTAATTTTGAGTAGAAGAATTAATTATAATATAAGGATCGGTAATAAGTAATTCTCCTATAACATTATAAGCTTCGGAAGTTCCGGTGTTATTAATATCAATAACAAGGTCAACGGTTTCACCCGGGTCAACTTTGCCATTATTATTTCCGCTAGGATCAAGAATAACAACGTCTCCCAATCCAATAATCGGAGCATGTCCTTCGATTGAGAAGTTGCTTTCCCAGACACTGCTTCCATCAGTTGCACTAACCATAAACAAAACAAAATGTCCGTCAGGAATATCGTTTGCTACATCAAATGCGTAACCGTCAACAACTGTTACAGTACTTTCAGGAGCAATGTTTCCGAAATTTTCAAAACCATCTGTAATAGTAATATAATCATCATCAGTACTGATTGTAACATCAACATTAACAGCTTCATCTAAACCTACATTTTTCATTGTAAGGCTTAAAAGAATTGATTCACCGTAATCCATCATTCCGTTAGCATTACCGCTTGCATCATTAATTTCATAAGAATCTTTCACAATATATGGTCCGTCGAGTGGAATAACAGGAATTTCAGCTTGATATGGAAGGAAATTATTACTTGAAACAGTTACCATTGCCACACCCGGGTCCTGAACAGGGCTATCAAACATAACGGTAACAACTCCGCTTCCGTCAGTAAATCCTATTGCATAAATTGAACCGTCAGCATTGCTGATACAAACTCTTGCGTTCTCAACCGGTCCACTATTACCATTAACGGTAACACTAAACTCAGACAAACCGAGGAATAATTGTGCGTCATGGTTCACAAGTAGTTCAGTAGGTTGAAGTGTCCATGCCTCAATTGATGCATCACCTAACCACAAATATGTTCTAACATTAGATCGTCCTATTGTTCCATGCACATTTAATACGGTTACATTGGCAAAATTTGTTACATAACCAATATTAAAGATTCCTTCTTCGAAAACTGCTTTATACATTTCTTTATCATAATCGTGATTTGGAATAGTATAGGAAGGGATGATAGCACCATTAATTGCAACTGCAGCAACCGGTGATTTCATAAATGATTCGCATAAACAGTTTCCGCTATGAGCGACAATATCCATATTATCGCAGCAAACGTCTGTACAAACGAATAGTCTGTCATTGTTTGTAAACTGATTTACATTAGAAGCTGTGAAATTGCTTCCGTTCCATCCGGTAAATGCTGTTGCACTACCGTGTCCTCTATAATTGAAGTATCCACCGGAATGGGAGTTAACCCAGTTTACAATATCATTATTTGATGCACCTGCACCACCATAACATTGTGTGAAAATGGGGTTTTGTAGTGCATAATTAAAGTTTCTGATTTCTTCTTTACAAGCAGTATATTTGCCGGGATATTCTTGTCCGTGAGCGATTAATAAAACATTTTCAGCCCAATTGGTAGTAGCATCAGGATTTAAATAATAATCCATAGTTTTTTGGATCTGCAATTCCAATTCTCCCATATTATCATAAACAAAACGTCCGATAGCAATATCAGCATAGTGGTCATCAGGTCCATCCATCATAGAGTACCAACTATCTGAATATGATGGATCTTCTCCAGAAGGTGCCCACCAATACATTGGTACATCATTTGAACCTCCGCCATTACCGCCGTTTGGATATGCATCACCAACCATTAAAATATATTCAAGGCCTCCATTATCATATAATTCTGTTACATAATCTTTGAAATTTTGAGGTGTATTAAAGCCTGGTTCCATTGTACGAACCTCAACTTTATATCCTTGTTGGTTTTTCCATTCAGACAAAGGTTGAATTGCGTCAACAGCTTCTGTATTAGTAATAATAAGATATTTAATATCAGTATTATCTCTTGTAGTAACAGTATAACCAAGCGAATTGAAGTTTGAAATTGCTTTTTCATACATATTGTAGAATTTTGGTGTAATTTCTTTACTTCTTGTAAAAAGATTTTCACTGTCGGTTCCGTAGAATTCAATCTCAACTTTAAGGCTTGTAATTACTTCTAATTCTTTTGTTGATGGATTATAAGTAAATGGAGTGAAATGAAAACCAGAAACTTTAACATCTCTCCAAATACCCGGTTTAGAAAGAACTATATTCTCACTGGGGAAAGATTTGTCTGAATTATAAAATTCATTATTAATAACAAATTGTTCGGATTTTCCTCCCTGAACATCAACCGATGGAGTTTGAAACGGATAAATTGTATAATTCGATAATTTTATACTTGTCATTTCAATAATATTAAATCTTGCAAGCTTTTCAGCCGGAATACCAATTACCTCGTTAATCATTGGTAACTGAGGCATTCCAACTTCCTGTTGGGTATTAAGCTCAGAAAGTTCAATTAATTGAAAGTTTGTTCCCTCTTCTGTAACATTAGTTACAAACATACCGGGAACACTGATATCAAGCACTAATTTTGAAGCATCTTGTTGCTCGATTTGAACAACAGGTAGTTGTGGATTGCTGCTTGTGAAATTCACCCAAGACTTTTGTGCAAAAGTGAACATTACAAAACTCATTAGAAAAACTAATGTAAAAGCTGTTTTTTTCATAGTAAAGATTTAAGTTAATAATTAATTTATTTGTTTTAATTTATTTTCTGTCACAATTTATTTTCTGTTTCGTTATTAGAATTTTGTCGAATATTATGGTTTAGTGAGAAATGATCATTTTCTTTGTTTTGATAAAATTTTCATTAGCCGACGAAATTACAATTTTATATTGGTAAATTCCTTGTTTTAAATCCGAACAATTGAATTTAATTTCATGAACACCACTTGTCATATCTTTATTCACCAAAGTAATAACTTTTTCGCCTAATAAATTATAAATATTTAATTCAACATTTGAATTTTCTGTTAAACCAAATTCTATTTCTGCGATTTCTGATACCGGATTAGGATAAACGTTTCCAAGATATGCTTGTGATAAGCCAAAGTCGTTTTCGGTAAGTTTTACATTTGCTATACTATATTCGCCATCGTTTTCAGGGAAAATATTTTCAATATAAGCATCGCCATAAGGATTACTGAAATTAACTTGGGCAGAATAATATTTCTTTTCACTTTCATCCCAAAGTTTAAATGACATTTTATTTCCGGCAGAATACCCATGTCCGGAATTAATAGTGCTGAAAATTGGTAGAGCATTACTATAAATATCATCTGAATTTATTGCTAAAGCTCCAACCAAAACATTTCCATCAAAAGCGGCAATTTCATCACCAATTTCCAGTCCGTTGAAATAAATTGTATAAACAGGATCAGCAGCATTTCCACCGTTAAAAGTGAAATGCTCGGGTTTTGAATAATTTATATTACTTAAAGCTTTTTCGCTTGGTATGTTATAAATTAATTCATCATTAGAATACATTTTTACAAGATAACCTTCGGTAGGATTTGCATTTCCGATTCCGTTAACCCAGTTCGGCCCGATTTTTCTTAACATGCTTCCATTAGAATTTCTGATATAGTCAAGGTTATCGTTGATTATATTCTCGAAAGTTACCATAGCATCAATTGATTCTGCCGGGAAATAACTTATAAATTGGTATCCTGTATATAAAGAAATTGGTGTAAGCGGGTCGATTTCCTCACCGTTCATTTCAAGTGTTTCCGTATCGTTCATTTTGAACAGATAACCTTCGGAGCCTATCCAGTTACCAATACCGTTAACCCAGTTTGGCCCGATTTTTCTTAAAATTGTTCCTTCCGAATTCCTGACAAATTCGAGGTTTTCATTTAAAATGTTCTGCAAAACAATAAGCATATCAGGATTTTCAACTTCAACCCGACTTGAAACAAATTGGTATCCTTGATTTAGGTTTATATTTTGAGTTATTCCGCCCGAGGGCAATAATCCGAAGAAATCAAGATATTTTTCCATTAAATTATCTTTAGTGAAACTGCCGTCATCCAGTCCTCCAAATTCAAATGATGTACCGATTGTTTTGTAATTTCCTTCATCATAAGCAACCCCGCAACCGTAATTAGGAGATTGATTTTCAAAAATTACGACTGCAGGCGAATTTGCACCAATATGGTCTATCCAACTGTTGTCACCCGAATAGCTAAAGTCCATGTCTTCTGTAAATGTTCCACTTTGCCCGTTGATTGTACCGAGGTCGCTCGATCCGTCAGATTCGCC
>Ga0208648_1002050_pt1 | contig 14704 bp, 16 predicted proteins | sample AntAceMetag02UKL_FD_184772 | JGI IMG/M metagenome (GOLD analysis project Ga0208648, IMG submission 184772) | Saline lake microbial communities from Ace Lake, Antarctica - Antarctic Ace Lake Metagenome 02UKL (SPAdes) (version 2) | ecosystem: Environmental > Aquatic > Non-marine Saline and...
CGACAAATTTTCTCTTCACCCTCTACAGACTCTAGGAGAAAGCTTTCGCCCCTTATCTCCTGTTCAAGACTACGGTAAACAGAAAGAGGGGTAAGGCAATCTAGAGAAAACTTACAGGAGAAAACAATTAAGTTATTCTTCTTTGACAATTTTCGAAATTGCCCTAAGGTTGGACTTATCCTGTTAAACGCGGCTTCTTTTTTTACCATAGATTTCTAAACTAGTCTTCGAAAAAAACAACTCCACTCGCCAGTATGACAAGCAACACCCTTCTGAGTTACCCGTATTAGTAAAGTGTCTTTGTCGCAGTCGTAATACACTTTTTTTATTTTCTGAATATGTCCGCTAGTTTCACCCTTGCGCCAAAGAGTCTTTCGGGAACGCGAATAAAAGCAAGTTCTTCCCTCTTTTAGGGTGATTTTTAGAGATTCTTTATTCATATAGGCGACCATTAGGACATCTCCACTCTTATCATCTTGAACAATTGCCGGGATAAGCCCTTTCTGGTCAAACTTTAGCTTAGGAAACTTCACAACTTTTTTAGTTTTTTTCTTCTTCATCTTCGCACCTTAATTCCTTTTTTACTAAGATAGTCTTTTATTTTTTTGATCCTAATCTCTCGATAGTGAAATATCGAAGCTGCTAAGCCGGCTGTAGCCTTAGTTTTTTTGAAAACATCAAGAAAATCTTTGAGCTTACCTGCCCCTCCAGAGGCAATCACCGGTATTTTTACCGCCTCGGATATTGCTTTAGTTAATTTTATATCAAAGCCATCCTTAGTACCATCGCAATCCATACTGGTAAGAAGAATCTCACCGGCACCCAATTTTTGTGCTTTCTTTGCCCATTCCTGAGCATCCAAGCCAGTTGGAGTTCTGCCACCATTAATATAAACTTCCCAGCCTCTTCCCTTTGCTTTTGCGTCAATAGCTACAACTACACATTGACTCCCAAAGACTTTTGAAGCCTCTTTAAGTAGTTGGGGGTTCTTTACCGCAGCAGTGTTAAGCGACACTTTTTCTGCTCCAGCCAAAAGTAGCTTACGTATATCAGCGACTGAGTTTACCCCACCACCAACAGTAAAAGGCATGAATACGACTTGTGAAATCCTCTTAACCAAATTAATAGTTGTTGAGCGCCTTTCCACACTAGCAGTAATATCTAAAAAAACCAGCTCATCTGCACCTTCATTCTCATAAAATTTTGCATTCTTTACCGGATCACCAGCATCCCGCAAATCAACAAAATTGACTCCTTTTACAACCCTTCCCTTATTAATATCTAAACATGGTATGATTCTTCTTGCTAACATAACCTTGATTATACCATAACTCTATGAAAATTAAAGGAATTTGGAAAACATAGGGGCGGGAAATCAACCAAACCTTAGGGCTATCCACTCTCCAAGATAATGAGTTGCAATTATAACTATTGAAGCAATTAAAAGGTGCTCACCAATTACCTTCCATGAATTCACCTTCTGCTCTTTAGATATTCGATAACTGAGCATTGCCAGCATCAAAAACCCCCAGATTATACTTACTATAACAGCGGTTGAAAGTTTAAGTAATAAAACTGGGATAACAAAGGTCAATGAGAAAAAAAACTTTGAAAGAAAAGTTGATATGGTTGAAACCCAAATCTGTTTTGGAGTATGCTGATTCTCAAATTCTTCAGAGATATGTATTCCTAAAGCATCAGAAAAGGCATCAGCTATGGCTATAATTAAGATACCTCCAGTAACTGCCAGCCTCGAGTGAGTACCGGAGTATAAGCCGACCATTAACCCTAAAGTTGTAATTATTCCTGAAGTTATACCGAAACTAAATCCAACTTTTAAAGAATGTTTCATCACCTATCGTTTAAACTAATTAAACTATATAATTCTAATCCAATAAAACTGGTAGCCCCAACCGGATTTGAACCGGTGTCTGATGGCTGAGAACCATCTGTCCTAGACCGTGCTAGACGATGGGGCCGCATTTCTTACAATTGTATCTACAAACCTAAAGATGTCAATTCAATTTTAATCTTTGTTTTGCCGTGAATGAAACCGAAACCATTTATGACACACGCTAACGTAAAGAATTCCACCAATAATGCCCATAATTATTATGAAAAATAAATTAACCAAAGAAATACCTAGTCCAACACTCTTTTCAATCCCAACCAGAGAAAAAAAGTAAACTGCTGCCGCCTCTCGCGTGCCGGCTCCAGCGATTGTGATTGGAACAATAGCGATTGTTGTAATAATTGGAACCGCAATAAAGAAATAAGTAATGTCAAGACTCACATCAAATGCTCGTGATACGACAAAATAACCTACCACTATTAGAAGTTGAATCGGTAAAGAAAAAAGGAAACTTTTAGCGAAAACTTTAGGGTTTTTTCTAAAAAAATAAAGTTTATCGTGAAAGGATATTAGCTTCTCCTCAAACCTGGGCTTTCTCCTAAACACTCTCGCCAAAAATCGGAAAAAAGACTTACTAAATATGACTAGAGACAAAAATCCAACAATCACACAAAGAACAAGAAGTGCAACAACAACTCCTTCGCTCGAAACAACATTTCTACCAAAAATAAAAGCAAAAAGAGCGATTGAGGTTACTGCGACTGCACCGCTAAACCTATCCATAAGCGCTGAAGAAACAACCTTATCAGTATCGCCATGGCGATAAGATACGCAGAAACTCCTGAATACATCTCCGGCAACAATTGAAGGAAAAAAAAGATTTAAAAAAAGGCCGCAAAAGTAGGCATAGAAGGCTTCACGAATGGATATGCTAACACCTAAGGAAAAAAGCAGAAATCTCCAACGGAATATGCCGATTATTTGGCAGAAAAAAAAGATAATCAATCCAAAAAAGAGGTAGCTCTTCTTAGAATCCTTATAAACCGATATTAATTTTTCATAGGGAACAAATTTAAAAATAGCGAAGATAATCGCTGCAGTTGCTAGAAGCCTAAATAGAAAAAATGTTTTTCCCTTCACACTTATTCCTAGACGCTTATGTAGTGGCCTTTAAGATACTTATAAGCACTAAGTGCTGCAATTGCACCCTCAGAGGCAGCAGTTATTAATTGTTTTAGAGGCCGTTTGCGGCAATCACCACAAGCCCAAATCAAATTAACTGAACTCTGCATATTTTCGTCGGTAATAATATAACCCTTCTCCTCTTGTGAGATTACATTCTTAAAAATCTCGGTATTGGGTTTAATCCCAATTGCCACAAATAATCCGGCTGTAGCCAAAGTTTGTCTTTTGTGATTCTTTACATTCTCAATCAGCACTTCTTCAAGGAGATTACCCCCTCTTACCTCTTTGACGACACTATCAAAAACAACTTCAATATTATCTTTTGCCAAGAGTTGTTTTTTTAAATACTCCATAGCTCTTAACTCATTGCGTCGATGGACTAAGATAACTTTATTGGCGATTTCAGCAAGGTATACGGCCTCTTCTACGGCAGTGTTGCCACCACCAACGACTATTACATCCTTACCCTTAAAAAAGAAACCATCACAAACAGCACAGAAAGATACGCCTTTACCAAGAAATTCTGCTTCACCCTTAAATCCTAATTTTGCAAAGTTTGCTCCAGTAGCAATAATAGCTCCTTTAGCAGAATAGATGCACTTTGGTGTATGTAAAATAACTTTTTTTCCTTCCAGCTCAACTTTTGAAATCTCCTGGCTGGTGATGCCTATTTCTAGGTCTTTTAGGGTTTTAACTAGATTATCGGTTAATTCTTTGCCTTTAGTACCTGGTTTTAAACCTACGTAATTATCAATACCTTCCATTAACAATAGCTGGCCGCCAATGCCCCCAGATTCAAAAATGGTAAACTCTAATCCAGAACGTTTTGCATAAACAGCCGCTGCCACCCCGGCAATGCCAGCACCAATTATAGCTAATTCAATTTCTTTTTTCATTTTTTTTCCAATTAGTATTTTTCTTCTTATTTACGCAACTCACTTTTTGTTTTTCGGATAATTTTTCTTAACCTTTGATATGTCTTTAACCTCTGCCAAAAAGAAACCCGATTAATAAAAACTATTCCATTAATATGATCAATTTCGTGCTGAAAAGCGACCGCTAAAAATCCTTCGGCTTCTATCTCAACCTGTTTTCCTTCCTCATCGCGAGCTGAAACCCAAACTTTATTATCCCTTTTTATTTCAAGCTCTAGCCCGGGAAAGCTTAAACACCCTTCGGAAAAACTTACTGACCCTTCTCTTTTTCTAATTTCTGGATTAATTAATTTAAAAATGTGGTTTTCTACTTCGATTACAATTAAGCTTAAATCTAGACCAGCTTGATTTCCTGCCAATCCAGCACCACCACTAATCCGCATCAAAGAAAGCATCTCATCAAGCAAACACTTTACTCTTTCATCTACTTTAGCTACCTTCTGACACTTTTTCCGTAAAATCCCCTCAGGCCAAGTGTGTATTCTTAATTTTGTTTTGCTCATCTAATTCTATGTGTTTTGACTTCAAATTTTTTAGCTCTTCTTCTTGGTATAATCCATAAGATATAACTACTATCTTGTCCCCTTTAAAACCTAAGCGAGCTGCCGGACCATTAAGACAGATTACTCCACTATCTCGCTCCCCCTTAATAACGTAAGTCTGTAAACGTGTACCATTGTTGAGATTTAATACGTCAACTTTCTCGCCTTCTCTTAAGTCAGCTGCTTCAATTAAACTCTGATCAATAGTTATACTTCCCTTGTAGTAAAGCTGTAAGTCACTTATCGTAGCGTAATAAATTTTGGATTTAAGCATTGTCCTCATCATTTCTTGCTCCTTTTTATCAACTGGTATGTTAAGTTCGCAATCATCAACTCCTCATCAGTGGGGATAATTAGAACCCTTGTCCTGCCATCGCAAACTCTTGCAACATCTTTCTTAATAATATTAGCTAGCTTACTAGAATGCTCGCCAATGCCACCAGTAATACACACAGCATCCGGCCGACCAAGAATAAAATAGTAAGCACCAATATACTTTTTAAGTCTATAGATAAACATATCATAAGCTAGCTTAGCCCGACGATTTCCTCTCTTAACGGCTCTTTTTAAAGTGCGAAAATCATTGCTTAGACCTGATACCCCTAGAATTCCGCTCTTCTTGTTCAGAATCTCATCCATTTCAGATGGTGTTAGTTTCTCTTTTTTCATCAGATAAAAAATCGCTGCCACATCAACATCTCCAGAACGAGTGCCCATCATCAACCCCTCAAGAGGAGTAAAGCCCATTGAAGTATCTATAGACTTTCCTCTATCAATAGCAGTGAGACTACAGCCATTCCCCAAATGGCAGGTAATTAAGCGTATTTTATCTAAGGGCTTCTTTAGAATCTTAGCTGCCTGAGTAGCTACAAATTGATGAGAAGTGCCATGAAAACCATATTTTCGTATTTTATATCTCTTATAGTAACTAATTGGCAAAGGATACATAAATGCCTTCTCGGGGATACTCTGATGAAAAGCAGTATCAAACACAGCAACCTGAGGTATATGTGGGAATATTTTTTGACAACCAATAATCCCAGCTAAATTTGCTGGATTATGCAAAGGTGCTAACTCTACACACTGCTTTATTTTCCTTATTACTTTTTGATCAATCAAATGCGGCTGGGTAAAAGTCTCTCCTCCATGAACAACTCTATGACCAATAGCTAAAATTTCACTTAGATCAGAAATAACTTTTCTTTTAAGAATATTAGCCACTAGAATCTTTATACCTTGATGATGGTTTTTTACTCTAGACTTTTTCTCACCAATCCTCTCAATAACTCCCTTAGTCAGCAGAGCTTTTGACGGAAAATCGTAAAGCTTATACTTTATCGAGGAACTACCGCAATTTATAATTAAAGTTTTCATATTCTAACTACTAGCTTCACTCTTAGCTCTTTTTTGAGCCCTAATTACTGTAATCGCTGTACAATCAATGATATCCTCAACGTCACAACCACGGGAAAGATCACTACAAGGTTGCTTTGTCCCTAGGATTATCGGACCAATCGCCCTAGCCTTAGCTAAACGTTGAGTTAGCTTATAGCAAATATTACCGGCATCTAAATTGGGAAAGATTAGAACATTGGCTTTTCCGGCAACATTGCTCTCACCCAACTTTCTTGAAGCTATCTCGGGAACTAGTGCACTATCCCCTTGCAACTCTCCATCAATTAAAAATCCGTTACTTTTAGTATTGGCTATTTCGACTGCTTCTTTTATCTTATCCACCCATCTTCCTTCAGCGCTACCCTTTGTTGAAAAGCTCAAAAGAGCAACATGAGGAGTAATCTCTAAGACATCCTTAGCAAACCTAGCACTAGAAATTGCAATATTAGCAAGTTGCTCGCTAGTCGGATAAGGAATTACCCCACAATCAGCATAGACAAAAACCCCCCTCTCGCCATAAGAGCAGTCGGGAACTGCCATAATAAAGCAACTAGAAACAATCCTTGCTTCTTTGTCTACCTCTAGACAGCTAAGAGCTGTTCTGACTACAGCAGATGTAGTAAACTTCGCTCCAGCAACAAATCCATCAGCATATCCATAGCGAACCATCATCGTTCCATAAAAAAGAGGATTTTCCATTAATTCTCGAGCTTCTTCAAAAGTAACCCCTTTGATTTGCTTACGCTCAAAGAAAAGATTGGCAAATTCCTCCTGTCTTTCCGGTTCAAGGTTATCTTGAGTAAGTAGTAAGGGTTTGGCTATTCCCTCTTTTTTAATATACTCTACTGCCTCAACAACTCTTTCGTCGTTAGCCTCGGGAAAAACAATTACTTTAGGATCTTTCTTTGCTCTTTCTCTTAAGTTTCGGGTAATGCTCTCCATAATCACAACTCCTTGCTACCTTAGAAATACCATTAAATTACTCTATCCAAAAGTGAATATTACCACAAATCATTTGTTTTTTCAAGCGTCGCCAGAATGTGGGAAATCTAGGCTTGAAAAGAAAAAAGAAGAGATTTATCCGTAATAGTAAGGTAGGTACTTTTAGCAATTAATTTAAGTGTTTCACTATTTTTATCCAAAGTATTTTTAGACACGTCGGTTACCGCAGACTGGTAGCAAGATGCCGTAAGCAACAAGTAAAAAGTATCTTTGCTTCCGAATGCAGCCTGGTAAGACTGATGATTCCAATCACTTCCCACAAAAACCAGTACCCGACACTCGGGCAAACCTTGACTGAATGCCCTTTGTATTGACTCTTTCATCTGGGATGTAGGGTAAAAATAAAGAACAATCTCTAGAAAACGATGGTGAAGCTGAATATTTTTTTTTACTTCATTAATTGCCTCATCTAGATTCACCACTTTACCGCTAGTAGTTTCCGACCCCTTATCTTCTAGCATGCGCATCTGCTGCTTATATTTCTCAACAAAACCCTGATTGACAAAATTAATTTTTCGCTCTGCAGAAAAGTAGGCAATGAAGGTTTGGAAAAAATACATCTGGCTAATTAAAGACACTAAGGAATTATCAACATCTAAGTCTAACTTAAGAGAAAAAAACAACTCATCTTCAAGTATATTAATAAGAGTTTTTACTGGCAGATCTTTTAGCTTCGAACCTAGCGACTCCTGAAAAAGCTGAACCGTCCAAGAAGATAACGACTGATCTAATTCGCCAGCGATAACTGGCGAAAAATAAGCCTGTTCCCGAGTCTTACAATCACAAGAAGCTGAATAAGCTTTCTCCTGAATTTTCGGCTTCAGCTCAACAAAAGAATCATAGCACTCTTTTAACTTAGAAAAATTCTTATTAAGCAACAGAAACATTGGAAGGAAAAATATAAGTGTATGCGGTGCTGCGAATCTTCCCCCAATATCCTCTTCTCGGTCAAATTGTATTGCTCGCTTTTCTACCCCATTCCAACCTAAATCATCCAACTTCTGAAAAGAACTCGGATCGCTTAACCAAATAAAATGCTTTATCCAGAAATCCTTGCCTAGGCGATTAGAAAATATCTCTTTCAGGGTTAAAGAAAGAAGTTGAGTTTCCTTGGTAGTGCCAGACTTAGAGATAGAAATAACCATTGTCTCTTCCAAATTATCGATTCCTTCTACTACCTCAGCAACTGCTCTCGGGTCTAAATTATCTAAGGTGTGAAAGGATTTTTCCTCGAATAGGCTAAGAAGAGGTTTTATGCCATTTATCGAGCCGCCCATGCCAATAAAGATAAAATCCTTCTTACCCTCAAATAATGGCAGAATATTTTCTAAAACAGTTTTTATTTGAGAAAAGGAAATAGTCCTGACCCAGCCTAATCGCCCCTTTTCTTGATCAAAGCCAATATCGCGATAGGGATTATCAAGAGAAAGCTCCTCATTTATGAGATCAGCACCTTCAATCAAGTATTCTTTTAAATTCTTTTCCATGTTTTTCGTCTTCTTAAGAATCTATTATCCACACAATAATGAAAATTTCAACTAAAATTAATCATTAAAACCAACAAACTCTATTCCTTCCCGAAAGCTTAGCTTTATACAGTGCCTTATCAGCTACCTCAAGAAGAACATCTGGGTACAGGGTATTCTGAGGAAATGTTGCCACCCCTACGCTTATATTTACACTAAGAGTTTCATCAAAAACCATTATTCTCTCCCGAGAAACTTTTGCGCTTATACGCTCAGCAGCCATTATTGCGCTAGTCTTATCGGTTTCCGGTAAGATTATTGAGAACTCCTCTCCGCCAAATCTTGCCAAAAAATCAATCTCGCGCAAATTTTCCCGTATTACTCCTGCTACTTCTCTTAAAACAGCATCGCCCACAAGATGGCCATAAGCATCATTTATTTTTTTGAAATGGTCAATATCAATCATTAAGAATGCTATGTTTAGCTTAAATTTTACAGCTCGCCCAAACTCAGCCTCATAACGAAACATAAAGTGTCGACGATTGTAAATTTTTGTCAAAGGATCAAGAATCGATAACTCTTGTAATTCATCGTAAAGTTTTATTCTTTCCAAGCATAATTTTAACAATTTCACAAAATATGGCATATATTCTATTACATTTTTAGATTTTGTGCTTACCTCTAACGCCTCCCCCTTACCCTTACCCAACTCAAATCTTAAAACCCCTTTAGTATCATCGCTTGATCTGGAAAATCTGACCATGTCTACCTTTCCAAGATGACCAATCTCTTCGGCAAAGGCGCTAAGCAACTCCTTCTTATTCAAAAGTGGGGCAATCTTCCTTGTTAAATCGTAAAGCAGAAACCGTTCGCTAAGACTACCTTCTAACCGGCTAACCCTATCCTTTAAGGCCTTTTGCACTTTTTTTAAACTAGAATACTTCTGAGATACTTTTTTACTCTCAACTTCACAATTTCTCATAAGCTTTTTAAGAGAGACATACTCTTCTATAAAAAAGATTACAAACAGCAGGCTAAATACTACTCCGAAAAGCATAACTTATTTTTTCCTTCCTTTTTTGCTTTATACATTAGCTTATCTACTCTCTGGGTCAACTTCTTCACGTCTTCTCCATCATTAGGAGCAAGAATGGCTCCTAATGATACTGTAAAATTTATTTTTTTTCGGCGGAAAGTCAATCCGGCTTCTTCGATTGTTCTGCGAATTTCCTCACCTAAACGCAATAGCTCCTTCTTATTACTTTCAGGAAACAAGATAATGAATTCTTCACCGCCAAAACGAGAAATAAGGTTACCGGAGCCTCCGGCAATACCAATTAAAATCTTAGCCAGTTTTTTCAGCACGTAATCACCAACAATATGTCCAAAATCATCATTAATCCTCTTAAAATCATCAATATCTAACATAATTACGCCAATCTGACTTTTTTTACCTTGAGCCCGCTTAAGCTCTTCCTCTAACCGATTGAAAAAATAATCCCTTAAGTAAAGAGTTGTCAGGGAATCCTTTATCGCTAAATCCTGAGCACTGGTAAAAAGACTAACCCTCTCTAATACTACAGTTCCTAAATCACAAACATTACGCAAAAAACGTAAATCATCGAATGTAAAGATTGACGGTTCATCGCCTTCAACTCTAATGATACCAAGAAGACGATGGTTTAACGAGAGTGGGCTGACAATAAAAGACTTTGCACCACGATTCTTATAAGCTTCAACCTTATTAGCATCAAAGCGAAAATCTTTAACTAAATCCTCTATCAATAGAGAACGATTGTGGTGCAACGACCACTTATCAATAATTCCTCCTTTTTTCTCCTTGATTACTGAGTGCTTACGCTTTAGAGAGCGCAGTAAGCTTAAGGAGTCTTTTTCCTTATTAAAACCAAAAAACAGGATACTATCTGCCTGGGGAAAGAGCTCACCTAAAGTATTAATAATGAAGTCATGAATCTGCTCACGATCAGTCAATTCAATCAAACCTTGGGAGACATTAAAAAGAAAAGCCGCTTTGCGTCGAGTCTGAGGGAGAAATTGAAGAATTTCTTCTTTGACAGCGATACTTTCGGACAAAAGATTAACTTTTTCCTCTTCGGCTTCAAGTTTACTTTTAGCTCGAGAAAGCACCCCTAACTTTAATTTATGAAAAATAAAAAATACGATTCCGACAACCAGAAATGATAAAAGAAGAAGGGTAAAACTAATTTTACCAAGAAAGGTAAAAATCAGCGAAACAACAACCAGAGAAAATAAAATTAAAAAAATAAAAAAATTATACAATGGTATATTCTGTTAAAAGATCAAAAAAATGAACCTTCTTCATGTCAAAAACGACCTCGACCATACTACCGATATTGGGCTTATTCGAAGCCTCGACCACCGCAACGATAGTATGCTTTCCCGTAGAAAGGTAAAGATGGTTTCTTGATCCCATTGTTTCTATAACATCACAGAGAACCGTTAAGGTATTATCGGCTGTTGCGTATGAAGCAAAAAGTTTATCGTAAATGTTTTCTGAGCGAATGCCAAAAACAATATTCTTATCAACGTATTCCTCTAAGGCTGAGTGCATCTGTTCTAATATTTTTACTGTGAAACTTCCTTCGTCAAAGTAAAGGCTCCCATCTTTTTTAACAATAGTCCCATTAATAAAGTTCATCGACGGAGAACCGATAAACCCAGCAACAAACTTACATATCGGATTGTTGTAAACATTTAAAGGGGTATCAAACTGCAGGATTGCTCCGTCTTTCATAATCGCTATACGATCGCCTAAAGTCATAGCCTCAGTTTGATCGTGAGTTACATAAATCATTGTGGTTTGAATTTTAAGATGCAGCTTGTGGATTTCAGTACGCATTTGTACCCGCATCTTAGCATCAAGATTACTCAAAGGCTCATCGAAAAGGAAAACGTAGGGCTTTCTCACGATCGCTCTTCCCACAGCAACTCTCTGACGCTCACCGCCAGAAATCTCTCTTGGCCTTCTGTTAATCAGATGACTTATGCCTAGAATTCCAGCAGCATCTTTCACCCGTTTATCAATATCTAACTTTGGATAGTTACGTAATTTTAAAGCAAAGGCCATATTGTTATACACATCCATATGAGGATAAAGAGCATAGTTCTGAAAAACCATAGCGATATTACGGTCTTTTGGTGGAACATTATTGACCACCTTCTCCCCTACGTAAACTTCCCCCTTAGAAGGCGTCTCTAAGCCAGCGATCATTCTTAGAGTAGTGGACTTACCGCAGCCAGAAGGACCAACTAAAACCACAAATTCCCGGTCATTAATCTCCAAGTTTACATCCTTAACTGCCGGAGTGTTACCTTTATAAGTCTTGTATACGTTTTTTAATTTTACTTCTGCCATAGTATAGCGTGGTAGATTTTAAACTAAAAATTATTAAGTTAAATAATAAACTAATTTTGAAAGAGTAGCTCTTAGTTCTTTTCTATCTATAACCAAATCTATGAGACCGTGCTCTAAGTTAAATTCCGAAGTCTGAAACCCCTTAGGCAAATCTTGTTTGATAGTCTGTTTTATTACTCTTGGGCCGGTAAAACCAATTAAAGCACCAGGTTCAGCAACAGTTACATCACCTAACCCAGCAAATGAGGCCAAAACTCCGGCCATAGTCGGATGTGTAAGCACAGAAATAAACGGCACATTTTCCTTCTTAAGAAGTGACAAAACTCCACTGGTTTTTGCCATCTGCATAAGGCTAAGCATACCTTCATACATCCTAGCCCCGCCACCAGAACCAGAAATAATCACTAATGGCACTCTTCTAGCCAAAGCATTCTCAGCAATGAGAGTTATCTTCTCTCCTACTACTGACCCCATTGAGCCCATAATAAAACGAGAATCAGTAACTGCCAAGGCTATTTCTTTATCTTCAATTTTAGCCTCACCAACAATTGCCGCAGACTTTAAACCAGTTTGCTCTTTTGCCTCTTCTAATTTTTGTAAATAGGTTTTATGGCCAGAGAACTCTAAAGGGTCGGCGGAACTTAAACCTTGAGCTATCTCTTTAAAACTATTTGGATCAATAATTAGCTCTATTCTATCCCAACAAGTAAGCAAAAAATGAAAGTTACATTTAGGACACACCTTTAAATTTTCCCTTAGAATCTTGCTAAAAATTAGATGGGAACATTTAGGGCACTTACTCCATAGACCATCAGGAATGCTCTTTTTTTTATTCTTAGAACTATCACCAAAAGGCTTTTTAAATATCCTCAAGGTTTAAATCTCCTTATTGTAACGCCTGAAGCAACTTTAGGATAAAAATATGTTGATTTTTGAGGTAACCTGAAACCTTGACTTGATATTTTAAACACAGCATCCAAAGGAACTGCTCTTAAAACGAAAGCAACCTTTTTCCCTTTAGCTTTTCTTTTTGCTTCACCAAGGCTATGGGTATACTCAATTACACCCTTTGCTTTAAATAGCGGTAAAACAAGTTGATGCAAAAGATAAGTATCCAATTCTCGATATAGTTTATTCGGTATCTTATTTAAAGTAGTTTGGCTTCTTAAGCTCAAAAAATAGCACTGGCCTTTTCTACAAATACCTAATTTAAATTCTGAATAGCTCTTTAGCTTCGAGCCAAGACCACTTTCAGTAACTTTTTGAACTTTAAAGTATTTATCTAGTTTTCCAAAAAACTCTTTATCTTTATCTTCAATCGAAATCACCCTATGAGTCGGCATGATGTTTAAGCCCTTTTGGCAATCAGTAACATAGGCTAAGATGTAGTTAAGGTCCTTAAATTTTTTCTTATTCTTCTTAAAGTAATCGTAGGTTATCTCAAAACGATGATGACCATCAGCTATAACCAATTTACACTTATTTATTGCCCGGCCAAGCTTAATAATATCCTTAGAATCAGAAATCTTCCAAACCCGGTTGGGATTATTGTCACCATCTTTAAATTTAAGTAAAGGTTTCTTTTTGGAGTAAGTTTTATAAATCTTGGCAAATTCATCCAAACGTTTGGTAGCAATAATAAATATTGGGCTCAAATTAGCTTTTGTTGCTTTTATGATTTTTTTTCGATCTTTTTTAGGTGCAGCTAAAGTATGTTCATGAGGAAAAATACCCTTTTTATCCATCTTCAAAAGCGAGAGAAGACCAAAACGCATAAATGGCTTACCTTCAACATTAAATTTCTGCTCGTAGAGATAATAACTTTCCTGGGCATCATCGACTAAAACTCCCTTTTTCACCCATCTATCCAAGAGTAAACCCTTCGCCTGATAGTTCTTCTTGTCGGCAATAAGAACGTGAGAAAAATTTTCAGGAGATTTTTTTCTCAAATTCTCTAACTGTTTCTTACTAATAACATCGTATGGAGGGCAGATAACTTTGGAATAATCTTTGGTACGTGAAGGATTGTAATAAGTTGCGCAAAAAGGTTTCACTACAAATGGCTTCATCGCTACTCCTTATCTTTCTGTTCACATCCAGGTTGAACACATCCTGAGCAAGGACTCTTTGCCTCTTTTTTAACACTAGATGCTTTTGATTTTTTATAATCAGTAGCGTAAAACCCTTTGCCCTTAAAAATTACCCCTGCGCCGGAACTAATTAATCTTTTTACTTTGCCCCGACATTGAGGACAATTCTTGAGAGCTTCGTCGCTCATCTTTTGAAAAGCTTCAAAGTTAATACCACATTTTAAACACTTATAGTCATATGTCGGCATATGAATTATGCTCCTTTATTCCTCTCTTCGCAACTTTACTAATTCTTTAAATAACTTCTTCTCCTGTGATGATAATTTTCTCGGTATTTTTATCTCAGTTACGACCAACTGATCACCAAGGCGATTGCTGCGTAAATTAGTAACTCCCTTATTTCTTAGCCGAAATACTGTATTCGGTTGAGTACCAGCCGGGATTCTCATCTTAACCTTTCCATAAAGAGTAGGAACATCAATCTCTGCACCTAAGACTGCTTGTAATATTCCTACCTCAACTTTGCAGTGTATATTGTCTGCATCTCTTACGAATATCTGATGAGGCCGAACACTTATATAAACATATAAGTCGCCGCGGCCACGACCAGCAAAACTTCCTTCACTCTTAAGCCTTAGGATTGAGCCATTATCTACCCCTTTGGGAATACTTACCTTAAGTTTTTTACTACCTTTTGCTCTTCCCTGACCAGAACAGCTTCTGCAAGGGTTTGCGATAACTTTTCCCTCGCCGCCACAATTTGGACAAGTTTGGGCAAAACTTATAAACCCTCCTAGGCCGGCCCGAACTGTTCCTGAGCCTTTGCACGTTCCACATGCC
>Ga0208648_1002051_pt1 | contig 14701 bp, 8 predicted proteins | sample AntAceMetag02UKL_FD_184772 | JGI IMG/M metagenome (GOLD analysis project Ga0208648, IMG submission 184772) | Saline lake microbial communities from Ace Lake, Antarctica - Antarctic Ace Lake Metagenome 02UKL (SPAdes) (version 2) | ecosystem: Environmental > Aquatic > Non-marine Saline and Alkaline...
AATACAGTCATTTTTTTTCTGGCTGAAAATCATAAACCATTCTCATTAGAAAAATAACTTGCAGTATTTTATACTTTAGCTAATGGGAAGTACAAAAACAAATTTATAATGGGGGAAAGATGAAAAAGATTTTTTTATTGTTACTTGTACTTGTTTTCTGTGCAAGTATTCTGATAGCGGATATAATTTATGTTGGTCAGGGTGAATCTATACAGAATGCTATAAATAGTGCAGATCCGGGGGATATAATTATTTTATTAGGGTCATACTATAACATATCAGAAACTCTAACTATACCCACTGACGATTTGACACTAAAAAGTAATTATATAAATCCTGAATATTGTATAATTGATGGTGGTAATGTAGTTAGTATAATACATATTAGTGATGTTATTGGATTTACATTAGAAAATATATGCATACAGAACGGATATACTAACGAAGAGGCTAAAGCAGCCGGGATAACATATATTCATTCTTGGGGAAACGAAATAAATAATTGTATAATTCGTGATTGTAATGGATATCTTGATTGTCTCAGTGGTGGAATTTATTGCTTTAATAGTTCTCTTACTATCTCAAATTCAATAGCGGAAAATAATTCATCGGATGTTTATGGATTTATTGATTTCCGATCTACAGTAAGTGGTTTTCAAGAAGATTTGATTATATATGATTCAGTAATCTCAAACAACCAAGGAAGATATTGTGGTGGTGTTCGCGGTATCTCATATCATGGTCATGCAAACGTGGTAATAGATCATTGTCTATTTTTTAATAATACTGGAACAAGTGATATTGGAACTGGTGCAATTAGCTGGGGTGGGAACGCTGGTTCTACTATGCCAAATGAATATATTGAAATAACTAATACAACTATTTCTGATAATTCAGGTTATGTATATGGCGGAATAAATATAAATAGTAATAATGCTTATCGCATTGATTTAAATGTAAATGATTGTATAATTTGGGGAAATTCTGGTCAACAAATACCATATAACGATCTCTATACAACTGTTTCTTATTCTGATATTCAAGGTGGTTATACAGGTATTGGCAACATCGATACTGATCCATTATACGATGATCCAGGGAATGGATTATATTCACTTCAATGGAACGAGCAACATATCAGCCCATGTATTGACTCGGGCGATCCGACAATTATCGACCCTGATGAAACACCTTCAGATATGGGTGCATTTAGAGCAGTAGATCATGACTTTAAACTGACAACAGCACAACATGACCGTTATCGCTACCGCTCTTTCCCTGTAATAGATAGAGATTATATGTTGCAGGGATTTGAGACTACATATATCTGTGCACCTGTAGAAGAACAAACTGAGTATTTCAGAATTTTCGATCAATGGAATAATGAAAAAGTATGGGATGGAGAAATTTGGGATCCAGATGGAGATCTAGAAACTATAGATTCAGTTAAGGGCTATAAAATTAAAACAACCAGTGATGTAGAGATTCCAACATCAGGACGAACATTGCCTGAGAATACACAAGTAGATCTTGTTGCAGGATATAACTGGGTTGGCTATTTCGTGAAAGAATCTATGGGCATTCAAGATGCATTCCAGGATATCTGGGATCACATTTTATCCGTATCCGGCGAAGATTGGGCATGGGCAAGCCCAGGAATACCAATTGAACGCTGTGTTCTAATTTATGGTAAGATGTATATTGTTAAAGTAGATGAAGCCTGTAGTTTCGTTTATGGAGATGGAACACCTGTTCCTCCCGAAGAACGAGGAATGACAGAAGGATTCTACTATGTGGAAGCTCCCACATATTCACCCATAAATATCGAAAGCCTGGGTGATTCGACTGTTGTGGAAGTTGGTGTTTTCATGGATGGAGAATGTATCGGAGCAACCCAGGTGGAAGAGTTTCCTCTTCAAATATTAGCATTCGCACCTGAAGGTAGTGGCGGTTCCGGAGATATAACATTCGATTTCTATTATGGAGGAAGAAGTTACAAACCAACACAAGATTACAAAGTTCTGAATAAAGAAACAGGTCAATATGTTAATTCAAAACTAAAACTTCGTCCCTATGAATTCACCACGATCTGCTTTGGCAATCCTCCAGCTACTGCAATGTTTACACTTTCGGGAAATTATCCCAATCCGTTCAATCCAAGTACTACTATCAGTTATTCGATTCCAACAGATGGCAATGTTGAACTTATTGTTTATAACATCAGGGGTCAAAAAGTTAAGACACTTGTTAAAGGAACACAACCAGCAGGTGTTTACAATGTAACCTGGAATGGAAAAGATGAAAATGGTAGATCAGTATCGAGTGGTGTATATTTCTATAAACTTAGGTCATCAGGAAAGACCGCTGTTAAGAAGATGCTGCTTTTGAAATAATGTATCACAAACCTCTGGTTTGTGGCAAAACAACCTTGCGAATGGCTGGCTTTAGTCAGCCTTCGCAACGGTTAAAAAATAGTGGAGAAACCTTGAAAAGGTTTATAAGCACTATCTTCCTGCTGAACCTTTTCAACGGTTTTCAAGGTTAATAAAATTGTCATTCCCACGCAAGTGGGAATCTATGAAATAATAACAAGCATTAGATCCCCGATTACTCGGGGATGACAAAAAAATCTCAATCCCCCTTTATAAGGGGGAATAAAAGGGGGTTTTAATGAAAGTAAAAATTATTATCCTATTATTCGTGCTTATCAGTGTCTATCAGTGGTTAAACAGTACAACCTGGATAATCGACCAATCCGGAGGTGGCAACTTCACCTTCATCCAGGAAGGAATCGATGCATCCTCAAATTCTGACACTGTTCTAGTTTATCCCGGAACATACTATGAAAATATTGATTTTATTGGAAAAGATATTACGGTTGCCAGCCTTCTTCTTACTACCGGAAATGAAAATTACATAAATAGCACTATCATAGATGGCAACCAGCAAGGAAGCGTGGTGACCTTTGAAAATGATGAAACAAACGAGGCAGTACTAATGGGTTTTACTATACAGAATGGTTCGGGAACTTCTACGACAATATATACAAACTATGGCGGTGGTATCTTTATAAATTTTTCATCACCTTCATTAAAATATTTAATAATAAAACATAATAAAGCTAGGAAGGGTGGAGGTATTTTACTTTCTTCAACAGATGCATATCTTGAAGCAGTCACAATAAAAGAAAATCATGCATTTTATCACGCAGGAGGTATTGAAATTTTACGATTAGCTCCTGATCCATTATATTCAAACATTACTTTCAGTGAAATAAACAAATGTAATGTTTATAATAATTCTGCAGGTAATTGTTCGGAAATTTATATTGCAGAAAATCATACCCCGGTAATTAATATTATTGTTGATACCTTAACTATAATGGAACCGGATTGGAATTATGTTTCCCAGTTTCCAAATATAAATCTGGATATTGAGAATGGATGGTTGCAGCAAGTAGAACACGATCTTTATGTAAGCCCGGATGGAGATGACAACAATAGTGGTATTTCTGCAGATGAACCTATGAGAACCATTCAATGGGCTTTAACAAAGATAAAAGCAGACAGTTTGAATCCACGAAATATTTACCTGGCAGAAGGAATATACTCTCCTGAATCTAATGATGAGAAGTTTGCTTTAAATATAAGAGCTTATGTAAATCTAATCGGAGCAGGAATGGATGCGACAATCCTAGAAGAACCGGTTGGAAAAGCTTTTTTTATTAAAGCATTATATGATTATAACTTTTCTTTATCATCATGTACATTCAGAAATAGAACTGGTGAAAATCTTCTAAATGCTCCTCTTTCTTTAGCATATTGCTCTAGTGTTGATTTATCAGATATAAAAATAGAGAATTGTGAAAGTAACAGTCGTTCTGCCATAGCAAGTAATTATAATGATATAAATTTAAATGATATACAAATATTGAATAACAGGGGTATGTCTTCAATTGGAATTTCTACTACTTATACAGAGAACATAGCTAATATAAATAACGTAATATTCATAGGAAACGATCAATATGAACCATCATGTGGTGGTGGCACCCTTAATATTCACCGTATGAAAAATGTAAATATAACCAATTGTTTATTTGCTAAAAACCATGCTTATGATAATACCTGGCCTGTGTGTAATATATACCTACTTGAAAATGATACTTTGGATTTTTTCAATAATATTGTTTATAATAATTCCAGTAATGGTGGAGCAATCTCTCTTGGACAAGGCGGAACAATAAATATTGAAAATAGCATAATATCCGGTAATAGTTCTCCATATTTATTTCTAACAAGTCGAGGAGATGAACCTACTTATGTAAATATTTCGCACAGTCTTATCCAGGGTGGAACAAATCCTTCGATATTACATTTTGCAGGTCCAGAACCTTATGGTGTTGAATTCATCTGGGGAGAAGGAATCATAGATGATATTCCACAATTTCTGGGTGGAGATGAATATGACCCGCTTTATTACCAATTAACGGAACTTTCTCCCTGTATAGATACCGGTACACAGGATACAACAGGTCTATATTTACCACCCTGGGATCTTCTGCATAACTTTCGCGTCTGGGATGGAGACGGGAATGGAAGTGCTATCATTGATTTGGGCTGTTATGAGTTTGGTGCTCCATCTGTAGGTTCAAATGAAGAAGTAATTCCATTGAATGAAATAAATCTATTTAATTACCCTAATCCTTTTAATCCTACAACAACGATCAAATTCAACCTGTTAGAATCAGGAGAAGTAAAATTAATTATCTACAATATCAAGGGACAAAAGGTAAAAACACTGATGGATTGCTATACTTCACCCGGAGATTTTGAGCTTATCTGGGATGGGAAAGATGATAATAATTTTCCTGTTGGAAGCGGAATTTATTTCTATAAACTGCAGACACCATCCAAGTCGTATATCAGAAAGTGTATATTGTTGAAGTAATGTAACACAAACCTCTGGTTTGTGTCCGGAAGCTGCTGTATAATTTTGACTTAAGTTGAAAAAGGGCAAGTATCAACTTAACACAAGATCTTTCAGACTTGTGTCAATTTCACACAAATTAATCTATTCAATCCAGATTGGATTTGTGTAAACTCTTCCCATCTTAGAAGTTGACAAACTCATCCGGACATAACCATTTTCAGGAATTTCTAGTTCAAAGCCATTTTGAAAATTCAAAATTTGTTTCTCTTCCTTTTTTGAATAATCTCCAATAAAAAGTTTTATTTTTTTTATCTCTCCGAATTCAGGAGTTGATTTTGTATCAAAATATAATCTGGCTGAGTTTGTGGAAATCGTTGAGCCAATCGGATATTTTTTTCCATTTGCTTCTAACCAGAAATCCAGGAATGGACCATTACTGACAATTATTTTACCGGATTTTATTCCTTTGATGGGATCATTCCTTTTGTAATTAAAAACAGTATGAAATTTGCCAAACACTTGTTCTACAGATGAAAAAAGTTTTATGAAAGGAATTTTGATCTGCCGCATTACATTGAAATTTCCGTGAGCATCATTTCCAGCAATTATGAAAAATTTGTGTCCATCTAATAAAAGTGTTTTCCAATAATGAATCGAATCTTCGATTGATTGCATGTTTGAATTATTAATTATTTGCAGGAGTTTTATCCCTATTTGCAGGAAGTCCTTAATATGCCAGTTTCCTCTCCGAAGGGTTAGCTTCTGTAAGAAAGATATTTTCTCATTGGGATGAGCTGCAATGAAAAGGGAGTCAGGTTGCGGGTTGTGAGGTGCGGGTTGCGTGGTTCGGATTGCGGGGTGCGAGGTGCGGTGTGCATGAAAATTGTTTTCTACTTTTTCCTTATCCCATTTTACAATATCCTTAAGAAATTTTTGTGGTTTATTTTTGAACCAAACTTCTGCACTATCACCTTTTCCTTCAATAAATTCCTTCAGGTTTATAGCTAAAAGGTGAACATTTTCTTTTTTTGAATTCCCAATTGATACTTCTTCTCCAGGTAAAATCCTGAATTCTTTGCTGTTATATTTTTGTACATCTTGGAGCATTTTTTTCCATTTGGGAAGCAAAGGGTTGTTTTTCAAAAATGAATTTTCACAGTCATCAAGATCATAAGAATGATCAGTAATAAAAAGCCAGGATAATCCTATAGATTTTGCCATGATTTTTGTGGATTCAATATCTGCTCCGAACTCAACCTGGTCTGATGTATATATACTGTGATAATGAGGCTCTCCAGCATACCAGTTTTCAGGATAAGGCAGAGGTTCTTCAGAGTAATAGCATCGATAATTTTTTGTGTTGAGACCTGCATAATTATCATTTCGGAAATATATTTCTTTGGAGTTTCTAAAAAAAGTAAAATCAACTGCAACATCCAAATTTTGATTTGGTTTGAAATCGTTAATATCAATCGTTAAAATCTTGGAAAAATATTTTTGATTGAGATGAGTATCAAATGAAAAGTCTTTTGATATTTTTTTCTCTTTTCCAAAAACAATAATTCTGATTTTTTTTAAATCAATTGGAAAAAGATGGCTGTCTTTTATGATGATTAAAACAGGAAGTTTTGAAGAATGCGATTTTATTACTCTGATTGGAACGTCTGAAATAATTTCCGGTAGTTTACGGTAATACCTGGGAAAAAGAAATCTGAAATGATAATGGATTTCTGCATAGGAAAAAAACAATGGAATAAAACCCAAAAAAGTAGAAAGAGAGAATATATTAGGTTCCATTTATTTTTAAGTGGGTCGATATACTTAAAATCTGAATATCCAATATCCAAGTATTCTTGTCGCTATCGCTCATTTTTATCTCCCGCTTAACACAAGAAAATTACGAAAAAACAAATTTTCAAATTTTATTTTTTCGCGTTCTTTAGTGTATTTCGTGGGTATTATATTTTTCATAATGGATTCATAAATAAAAAACCTTCAATCAGAAAACTGTCTGATTGAAGGTTGATTTCAAAAAGCATATTTATCAAATCATAAATTTATGGTAACCAGTTCGAATCCAGGACACTTTTGGAAATTTTATCATCTCCTACGTTCCATGGTCCATTGGGAAGATAATAATAAATAATTGCTCCTACTTTGCCAAAGTTCATGTTTGTTGTTCCCACTACTGTGCTATCTGTTAAAGAATAATCAAAGAGAAATTCATCGTTGGTTTTTTCCAGTTTATCCTTTATGTTCAGCATACTTACGTCGAATGCATAATATCCATTTTCAGGATTTTCTTTGAAAGCAACATCTGCCCTTGCTATAATCTGGATATTCTTAATAGCTTCCTTAATTTTTCCGTGATTGATTTTATCAGTTCTTAATGGAACAATCAATGTAAAAATGATTCCCACCAACATAATTATCATTAAAAGTTCTATTAAAGAAAATTTACCTTTTTTTTCCAATGAGGTATTTTCAGCCATTTTTTCCCTCCATTTTTCTTGCAGCAAAGAATCTGAATTAATGAAGTATTGTCAAATAGTTTTTCATCTCCTGTACATAACGTCTAAACAACTTATTAAAAAACTTTACAATAAGAGGATTGATTTTTTGTTTGCTCTATTGTAGAAATAGAAAACTGTATGAGAAATTTAATGTTTCCAGGTTATATTAAAGGTAAGTTAGAATGAAAAAATATCTATTAATCCTGATTTTTATCGGAATATTCAGTGTTAATTTTGCAGAAAAAATCGATTTGAATATTGCTGGTATAAATGAGTTGAAAACGCTTCCAATCACAGAAAAACAAGCATCGGATATTTATGAATACCGATATTTTATTAATTTTTTTAAGAGCATTTATGAACTGCGGGAAATTCCATCCATCGATCAGGAAACTTTGAATAGACTTAAACCGCTGGTTTCTGTTTCTCATTATGATGATAAAGATGAAGTTGCTCAAAGACGTGAGCAGATTTATTATCTTATCGGTAGATTAGGAAGTAACGAAGGTTTGCAGGAAGGAATTTCTGATGTGTGGGAAGATTATCTAATAACACCTAGAAACATTAATCATCTTTTCTTTTCCGAGATTTTGAGTTTGCCCAATACTTCTCCAATCGATGTAGCAGCGATTCTCAAAAGAAGAGCCAACGGAGATACTCTGGCAAATTACCGTGATTTGAGATATTCCCCCGGAATTTCTTATTACGGAGCTTCCAATATTCGCCATTATGTGTATTATCAGGAAAAAGAAAAAAAGAACAAATTCTATTTTGATTATCAATTTAAATATGACGATAGTCCTTATGATGAAGATGCTCAGGAGATGTTCAAAGAATCAATGATAAATGATCTTGTGAGTGGGAATACCGAAGCTCCGAGAGAAAAAACTCAATCTTATTGGGGATATTTCAGGATGGATCAGTATTCTCCTTCTATCATGAATAAAATAAGAATTAGATACGATAATCAGTGGAAAGCAGGATTACTTTTCAATTCGCAGAAAGGAGAAAAAAATAATTTCGAAGATAATATTAATAATGCCATAAATAAATTTTTACCATTAACAAATTCAAGTGATGATAACCTGAGTCTTGATGCGAAAATGTTTGTGGGTTACGAAAATAGCGTAATTAAAAACGACTTTTTGAAAGTCTATCTTGGCAATTATCGAGCAACTTTTGGTGAAGGATTGGTAATGGAAAATTCCGATTTTTACAGTGCTCGAAAAACCGGTTTCGGGTTCAGTAAAAGAATCACAGGAATAATCGGAGACCTTTCCAGAACTCAGGAATATGCTCTCAAAGGCTCAGCTTTAGAATATACAACTTCCAAATTCAATGCTGCCTTTTTCTTTTCCAAAGATAAAAAAGATGCTGTTGTTTTTGATAGTAATCAGGATGGAATTCTGGATGAAAATGATGACCTCTTTTCATATATCACCATGACTCGCAATTTTACAAATAACGAACTTGAACAAGCTGAGGATTATTATAATAATCATCCAAATAATGATTTTTTGATAAATATGGCTCCCAGAAAAGATGCTTTCGACGAACAAATTATCGGTGGACATTTTGAATTTTCTCCTATGATTGGAACTCATCTGGGAATTACAGGTTATGAAGCAACTTTCGATCGTGATTTTGTGATCGATAACAGTTCGGACAGTTTAAAATATTTGTTGATACGAACTTCTGAAAATGCTGATGAGAAATGGAAAATTATAAATAGTGAGATTGCAGCTCTTTATTCAACCAAGACAGGAAATTATAATAGAGATTATCGACGTGTGCTGGGATTTGATTGGAGAACTGTTCTGAATAATACTTCTATCCAGGGAGAATATGCTGAACTTTCTGTTGATGGAAAAGAACTGAAAATCGGTGATGATCCCAAAGCTCTCATTGTGAGTGCATTCAGCCAGTTTGAGAATTTTTATATTCTTTCTCTCTATCGAGATTATGACCTGGATTTTGATAATCCTTATGCACGAGGATTTTCTGAGCATGAAAAATTTGATGGGACTGTTCTGGACAGTTATGTTTATACGTTGTCTAATCCATTGATTGCAGATTTATGCAATAATTCTGCTCAAGCTCAAGCTGAAAAAGGAGTTTATTTTGAAACGCGTTACCGTTTCAGTACATATTTTACTTTGAACAGAACTTACCTGGATATCTGGGAGCGAAAAGCAGATTCCAGGAAAAGTGTACGTTTTCAAGGCGAGTTGGATTTCCGACCAATTTACAAATTGAGTTTGAGGTTGAAATATAAACATCAGCAAAACAGATATGATGATGATGCAGATAGAGCAGTATCCAAAACAAATGAAACAACAGGCAGGATTATAGCGAATCTTTCCAATTTTGATCGGATTTCTCTGGAGTATCGTTATTTAAATGTATGGGGACCGCCGTATCCATATCTTACGAACGATCCTGGTTTTGGAAATACTATTATTCAAGGCAGTTCTTTATCGCACGCAGATTATGTTTGTGTGGATTATACTCATAATTTCAATAAAAATTTAAAAGTTCAGGGTTCATTTGTTTTCTGGGATGGAAACGGTATCAGTCATTGGGATTGGGAAGATATGGAGATTGATTTTATGGGTGAAGGTGGAATGAAATTCTGGTTTGCAATTCACGACAAAATTGCTAATAACTTGTTTCTTACTTTGAAATATAAAATCAAAGATTATAAAACAAAAGAAAATGAATGGCGTGCTTGGTGGAATGAACCGCCTGATGAAGGTGAATATTATTTCCAAACAGTTAAAAAAACAGAGCAGTCAATCAGGTTGCAATTAGATTGGAAATTTTAAGTATGACAACTGGCAAAGTTGTTCAAAAAGAATCAGCTTGCACCGAAACTCTGTTTCGGTGCACAAATAAATTAATTAGAAGTGGAGGATAGATGAAGAAGTTCATAGTAATATTGTTTAGTTTAATATTGATAACTCAATTATTTTCATATTCTTTATTGGAGCGAGAAGCTGGAAATTATGTAGAGAATATCGATGCTCGTTCAGCCGCCATGGGAGGAGCTGCAATTGCAGGTGGTTTGCGGCTTTTTGATATTTCCATAAATCCGGCAAATCTTGGTTTTTTGCCTCAAAAGCTGGGAGTGCAAACATCCTTTGGAATCTTAAAAGATAATGATAATAGAAGCCTGCCAATGTATAACTTTTTCGATGGTTATATTTATGATGCTGTTTATGCTTCCAATGTAAATTATTTTGATGAATATTCTCTGGGAATATATTATAGGAAAAATATCTCAGGCATCGGAATTGCAGCAGCTTTTTTGCATAGACCATTTATCAATTTTGACAGTTATTATGAAGAAGAAGTCCGAAACGATGAGAACTCAGATTATGATAATTATCCACCGATTATTGCGAAAAACTATTTTGAAGGTGACGGAGCAATCAATTCTCTCGGATTTTATGCTGCTCTCAATTTTAAAGAAATCGCTTCGGTTGGATTTGAGATTTCCAGACTTTCCGGTGATGCTGACCTGGTAAAAAAAATCTTCTGGACTGATGAAGCAGATAGCTTAGCAACAAACAGCAATGATCTAATCGAATACAAATGGAAACTAAAAAGAGATTTTTCGGACGAAATCCTTTTTAAATTTGGAGTACAAACAAAAATCTCTAAGAGAATTAGTTTAGGATTTACTTATTCTCCAGAGATAGAATTTGATGTAGATATAAATGGCTCAATTAATGATGTTGATGTCGATTCTTTATTTTACGATTATGTTTGGGACGCTAATAACGTGATAATAGATACTTTATATTATTCAGATTATTATAAAGAAATCTACGGAACTTATAGAAATCCCACGAAATTCAGATTTGGATTTTCTTATGAACCACGGAATATAATGAGAACATATTTTAATTGCGATATCGAATTTGTAAACTGGACTGATGTAAATGCTCAATATGATGATGAAATCAATTATTACATTGGTGTCGAGCATCAACTTAAAAACAAAATTCCGCTTCGATTGGGTTTCAGGTATCAGACTACATATCAGAAAATTGATGATGATGCATTTATTTACTCAAATAAGATATCAATGCCAACTTTCACTGTTGGCTCAGGATTTAAGTTCATGAATTATTTTACATTAGATGTTTCTGCTGAGCTTTCCAAAAGAAGGTATGAAGCTCTGGATTTATTCATGGATAGTTTCTACGATCAAGATGGATTATGGGAAAATATTCAGCCCACAGATAGAGGTTGGGAAAATCCCGACACAGTCGATGAAACCTTCATAAAAATTCAAACTTCTATTAGTTTTTTATGGTAGGAAATAATGTATAAAAAGAGTTATTTGCTTATTTTTTTATTAATTGGATGCAGTTTTATTTTTGGAGAGGACTTGCTTCTGGATATCATGTTCACAAATGATATTCACGGTGGAATCGATGCTTATCTGGCTACTTTTATCAATCCGAATTTCCCTCCATCTTTAGGAGGTGGAGGTTCTGCTGCAACTTATGTTAAAGGAGTTAGGGAACTAACAGATGCAAAAACACGGGATAATTTATTATTGGATGCCGGAGATTTTTTTCAGGGTCATCCTGTGGGAACAATTAGCAAAGGTGTTTCAGTGATACAATACATGAATTTAGTAGGATATGATCTTTCTGTAGTTGGAAACCATGAATATGATATTGGTGAAGAAGCTTTGATCGAAACTTATAAGCATGCGGAATTTCCTATCTTATCCTGTAATATTGTCAGGAAAGGAACCAACGAATTGGTGGATTACGTCCAACCTTATATCATTATTGAGAAGATGGGAATCAGAATTGGAATTATCGGAGTTACAACGACTGATACAGGGCAGATGAGTTTCCCTGAAAATATCAAAAATGTGGATTTTTTACCTGCAAAACCGGAACTTGAAAAATATATAAAAATTGTGCGCAATGAGGGAGTGGATTTAGTTATCGTTGTTGGTCATCTGGGGTTACCGTATCATTGTGAACAAGCTTATGAAAACAGGTATCTTCAAAGTGACAATGAAAAGGAAGAGCGTCGTTGGGGATTTGATGCCCAGGAATTGGCTCATGAAGTTGAAGGAATAGATATTTTCTTTGCCGGACACATCCACAAAGGTTTTCCCGAGCCGTGGGAAGATCCCTTCACCCACACTCTTGTTTTTCAGGGTTGGGCTTATGGCAGCAGTATGGGTCATATTATTATTAAGATCGATGAAGAGACCAAAACCATTTCCGGTTATGAATTACCGGCAATTAGAGAAGGTGTTCTCATCACGCTTTTTGAAGATCAATTCATACCGGATGAAATGATAGCAGATACTATCTTAACAATGCAGAGGATTGCTGAAAAAGGAATGGATGAAATTATTGGATTTGCATCGGAACAGATTTCCAAAATGGATGTAGATGCTCAAAGTAAGATCGGTAATTTAGTTTGTGATGCGATGCTCGAAACTACAGATGCAGATTTTTCTTTTTTGAATTTAGGCGGCATTAGAGGTGAGGTTCAAAAAGGACCCATCACTTACCGGAACATCTTTAATGTAATGCCTTTTGATAATCAGGTTGTTACCATTGAGGTTGATGGTGCCTTCCTGAAAGATATTATTGAAATGCGTGTTTCCGGCAGCAGGCATGGTTTGAGGGTTGCCGGTGTGAACGTGATTTACAATCGAAAAAGAAAGGATTATGATAGAATTACAAAACTATTAATTCAAGGTGAACCCTGGAATAAAGATAATATCTATCATATAACAACAACGGATTTTCTGCTTCAAGGAAATGCAGGATTGACGATGCTTACAAAAATTCCAGAAGAACAGATTACTCGTTATGAGAAAAGTTTACGAGATTGCATCGTGGATTATGTGAAGAAAAAATCTCCTATAAATATTCAGATAGATAATCGTTGGAAACGTGATGATAAAAGCGAAATGACAAAAGAACTTCTGAATGAATTGGATAAAAAAAACTAAAATTTTCTACCGATTTTTTGGAAAAAAGCACTTTATCAGAATAAATTATTTGACGCATAATATCGAACTTATATTGTTGTTTCGTAATTTGGCTAAAGTTTAGCACAATTAACCCTGAGAAATCTATTAGTAAAGAATTGAGAAAACTTTAATTAGATGAGGTATTTTACGAGAATTTGCGATTAATCACATTCGTTAAATTTTTTAAGCAATTTTTTTATCGAAACAAATTAGTAAGTCAAAATGTAATCTTTATAAAAGAGATTTTGATTAATAAATTTATTCTTTGTAAATCTGGAAACGATTGAATTTATAAAAGAGGAGCTATGCTGAATAATATTGGAAGATTAGATACAGAAGCAAAAAAGGAGATAAGCTCATTACTTGAAAAAATCTTTAAATTGCTTGATGAAAACAAGAAAGATAAAGCAGAAAAAAAAATCTTATCCCTGGCAAAAACGCCAAACTATTTTATTCGTGAATTTGTAGGTGCAGGTTTACTGAATTATTCAGACCAGAGGAAAATTGTGCCAATTGCCAAAAAAATGCTTAAACATAAAATTTATGGAATCAGAGCTACAGCGTTTTTTTATCTTTATAACAGGTACTTAGATGATTCCAAAAAAATCCTGAATCTGATTGATGAATGTGCTGAAAGCATTCCCTGGGAAGTTGAAAGTATAATAAATGAAATGTGGAAGCAATATCCGGATTTGATGAAAGAAAAAATGAAAAGTTGGATCGAAACCGGAAATGAAAAGAAAAGAGCACTTTCTTTTCATGGCATGGAAAATATTGCTCAAAGCGACCCAAACTTCATCATGAATTTCGTTAGTAAAGCCATTGATGATGATACTCTTGAAGTTCAAAAGAAAATTACTCATATCTTAACACAGGTAGCTCGAGCAAATCCGATGATTGTTTTTCCATATATTCGAGAATGGTTGTTAGATGCGGACGAGAAAAGAATAAAAACAATCTGGGTTTCAATGAAAAAACTGGCAAATATCGTTGTTCAGAAGAATAAAAAAAACAAATCTTATGATTTCGTACTGCTCACAGGTCAAACCATTAATGACTGGAAAAACGATGAAAATGAAATTGTTGCCACTATGGGTAAAAAACTTTCACGAATAATCAATCGAAAGATTTATTAAGTTTTATCAATATAAAGAAAAAACATGAAAAAGAATTTTGGAATAAAGATCTTAGTTATTATCATTGCTATGTTTCTTTGGGTTCAGCAAGTTTTATTAAA
>Ga0208648_1002052_pt1 | contig 14699 bp, 14 predicted proteins | sample AntAceMetag02UKL_FD_184772 | JGI IMG/M metagenome (GOLD analysis project Ga0208648, IMG submission 184772) | Saline lake microbial communities from Ace Lake, Antarctica - Antarctic Ace Lake Metagenome 02UKL (SPAdes) (version 2) | ecosystem: Environmental > Aquatic > Non-marine Saline and...
CGCTTGCCTTTTTTGCGCAGATCAGGTCAGATCTCGAAATAAATGGAATTGTATGGTCATACAACTCAATTACCTCACGGTTTTTCCATGCCTCTTCAAATTCGATTCCCGGAATCGACATCATAAATATCAATCCGCAAAGGCGGTCTTCCCATTTGGTAGAAGTAATCCTTGTGGGTGAAGTCATCTGCGGTAAGATTTGCCAGCGGTGCGCCAAATTCCTTCAATGCCGTGTACACCGCGTCGGCATTCTCGGGGTCAGTCGCTATCCATACATCAAGATCTTTAGTGAATCGCGGCTCGCTGTATTTCATTACGGCATAGCCGCCAACAATGAGATAGCGGATCTCATGCTTTTTGAAAAGATTCAACAGTTCTTTGAAGTCGGGACTCGTAAGCATCTTTACCTCGAATCAAGAAGTAGTCATGCAGCATTTCCCATACTGCCTCAAAAATGGCACGATCACCCTGGGACTGCCAGAAACGAATATCGAATAAACGCCTGTCATCCACGATACGCTGGTAGTTTTCCCCTATTGTTCTCATTTCCTCTCCTGCCGATGGACTTTTGCGAAAAAGCGATGGGACTGAAGGGTTGCTGTTGAATAAATTATTTAGTGCCCGAACGAAAACTAGGATTTTTTGTTCAGATCAAGGGAGGCAAAAATTTTAACCGCAGGAATACATTGAGTATTTCGAGGATTAAAATTTGAGCCTGACGCAGATATGGGCGAAAAAGACAGTTTTCATTCAGGCACTATTTACGAAATCAGATGATCTAATTCTAACAAAAAAGGCAATAATAATGTGAGAGCCTATCTCTCAGAATGTCTGGAACTATTTGATAATAAAGACTTTATTGGTTGAATTGAAAATTTCAAATATTTTTGGCTAGCTTTTAGGCGATTTTGTATCAGGGACGAACTCTTTTAGGCGAGTTATTTCCGATTCCGATTCTTTGACCAGTTTATCCCAATCATCAGGTGGATGCCCATTGTTCAGCATTTTTTTGAATGTTCGATAAGCATCCGTTTTACTGTTGTATTTCCGCTTTGTGCCCTCGTCATTGACCCAAGCAAAAACAATTACTTTGCTTTTTGAGTGATATCGAAAGAAGAGGCGATATTGTTGAAAGAACTTTGCACGAAACCAATGTTTGTGAGTATCTCCGAGTGTTGTTCCCAAACGATAATCTGCAAGCGTCGGGTCTTGCGGGATAATTTCAAAAGTCAGTTTCACAATTGCCGCCAGCCGTTTTGTGGCATTCTTTTTAGTGTAATTGGCGGGGTCTTTCCGGCGCAGGGATTCAACCCTCGCCATTAGTTCTTCAAGCTGGTTTATGAACAGTGTATGACCGAATACATTCCACCCCTTAATGACTAAAGGCTTTGATTTTGGCAAACCTAATCGTCCTCATCAGAAAGTGGGCAATCCAAGTCACTTTCAACGCCAGACACAAGTAACCGGACACGGTCAAGCAGATCAGAACCTATGGGACTGACATGCAGAGGATTTTGGCTGATATCATTAGCCAAGAAGGTCAGGAACTGACCCAATACAGGATCATCTTCATTCTGATCTGCACGAGACATAAGTACCTTTCCGTCAGGTTGGACAGTATAACGTATTTTGTCGCGCTTTTTTAAACGCAGCACCTTTCTTACCATATCTGGTATTGTTGTTTGGTATCGGTTTGTCAGCGTGGAATCGGTGTATAAAGATAGTTGGGACATAATAATCTCCAAGCAGATATATTTTACTCAAATAATATATAGCGTAATGCAGTTGCATTACATTGTCAAGTGGAAATACATGAAAGGCCAACAGTAAGGGAACACCTTCCCCTAAAATCTAATCTTTTGCGGTTATGACGTCATGTCCCGAATTTCTGAGAAAACGAAGGGCATTCATCCGTTCCTGGGCAAGCTCGGGATTTTCGATCTCCTGCACTCGCTCATGCAATATCAATTTTTTACGAAATCAAATGGCCTAATTCTAACAAAAAAGGCAATAGTAAAGCAAGAAAGATCGGTTCAATCAAGCCATCCCGTTGGATGCTTGCAGCAAGTCCTTTGAGTTTATTTTCCTCAAAATGTTGACGCCGTTGAAAAGGGGAAGGATCAATAGCCTGAATTTCAATGATTGTCATTTGGCCATGCTCAGAGGATTCTTCGGGCATAAGGGTGCCTTTCAGTGAGGAAAAAAGTTGCAGTTTCACGTAATGTAGGGTAGTTTTTCCACAGCGTCAATAGTTTCCAATAAAATCGGTTATCGCAAAGTTGATGGTCGGTTTGTCTGAACAGGAGGCTTTTATGGAAAAAAGACCAAAATCCCCCTTTTATGGGTTGGCCGTATTCATCCTTTCTATCCTCATATCTGCAGCGATAGGGTGTGAAAAGAAGGAGAACCCTATCAAAGTGGGGTTTGTGGGAGGCTTGACCGGCAGGCTTTCTGATCTGGGGACAGCGGGCCGGAACGGTGTGATATTGGCTGTAGAAGAGATGAACAGCAGAGGCGGTATCAATGGGCGGCCTGTCGCGCTTATTACAAAGGATGACAAGCAGAATCCAAAAGAGGCACTGAGGGTTGACCGGGACCTGATAGATGAAGGTGTGGTGGCCATCATAGGACACATGACCAGCGCCATGTCCATGGCTGTACTGCCATTCATGAATAAAGAGAAGGTCTTAATGATCAGTCCCACCACCAGTACCAATAAGGTGACAGGTATTGATGACTATTTAATCAGGATGGTACCTCCCAATAAATCAGAAACAGATCACTTAGCGCGCCACGCATTCAAAGTGATGGGTCTGAAAAAGATGGCCGCCATCTATGATCTGTCCAATCGCGTCTTTGGAGAAGGGTTTCTCAACAATTTCGGAGACGAGTTCGAAGGCCTTGGAGGAAAGATCATACATGTAGAGACCTTTACTTCAGGAAAGGATATGGATTTCGTGAAATTAGCCGAGTCACTGCTCAAGTCTGATCCTGACGGGATGCTGATAGTGACAGGCGGCCTTGATGCTGCCATGATCTCCCAGCGCATCAGAGTGACGGGCTCAAAGGCCCCTATCATTTCATGCGCCTGGTCCATGACGGCCGATCTCATACATGACGGCGGGCCTGCAGTGGAAGGCGTTGTTTTCTCTCAACTGTTCAACAGGGAAAGCCGGCAGAAAACCTACCTGGAATTCAGGAAACGATTTGAAGAACGTTTCGGTGAAGCGCCAAATTTCGCTGCTTCGCACGGATATGAGGCAGCCCTTGCCCTGCTCAAGGCATTATCAAAAACCGTCGATCCGCAAGAACTAAAGGCCACCATACTGCAACAGGGCGTATTTGAGGGTGTTCAGGGGGATTTCAACGTGGATAAATTCGGGGATCCCCAACGCAAGCGGTTCATAATCACTCTTAAGAATGGTCAGTTCCAGACTGCAGAAAATGTCAGCCAATAACTTTTGCCCCTTTACTGGGGAGTAGAGGAGAGTCACCCGGCTCCCTATGACAGCTAACAGTGAATATCTCCAAGCGAGGAGTAGAGAATGAAGGTCTCTTTTAGCTTCAAAAACACATTGATTTGCAATTTCATTCTCGTTGCCATATTGCCTATCATTCTAATAGGTTTCATTACCCTACATGTTTTTACCGGATACTTAGAGAAAGAGATTACTCGCAAAAACTTCCTTTTGGCCAAATCTGTCAGCGGGGAAATAGGGGCATTCCTTGATCAACCTAAGGACATGCTGAGACAGATAGAGACAATGATCGAAGGGGGCGGCTTGACCAATGAGGATCTGTTCGTAGCTTCCCTGGAATCTATTATTTCCAACTATCCTGTTTTTGAGATGATTGAGGTCATCGATCAGGAGGGATTAGTCAAAAAAGTCGTCCCTTTTCGGAAAGATTATATCGGCCTCAATCTGTCGGGCAAGCCCTTTTTTAAGGAAATAGAGAAGGTCAGGGATTTTCACTGGTCATCCACCTTTATTTCCCCTTATACGGGGGAGCCAACCTTAACCATTGCCCTACCCCTGCGAAAGGGGGTTTTGGCCGGGATTTTGAATCTGGGTATACTCGGCGATTTCATCGACCGTTTGAAGAGAGGCCCCATGGAAATCGGCGTGGTTGACCAAAACGGAACCTTTATTGCCCATTCTGCCAGGTCAAATGTCTACCAGCGGGTCAATGTGCGCGCACTTGAGGGCATTCGTCAGGCCCTAATGGGCATAGAGGGGAACTACCGTGTCCGGCAGGGGGGACAAGAGGTGTTTCTAAGTGTCGCTCTTGTTCCGCAAACCGGCTGGCCCGTGGTGGTTATGCAAACGGTCGACCAGGCATTTGCTCCAGTAAATAGAGCGAGAAATATCTTCTGGGCTGGGATCGGACTGGCCGTTATTTTGGCGCTGATCATGGCGCTTTTCAGAGTGAAAACGATATTAAGGCCCCTGTCCCGGCTGATCTCAAACGCCAAAAAGATCGCCAAAGGAGATTATGATTTCCCTCCTCAGCCAAAGAGTTATCCTGAGATTGATGAGCTGTCAGGAGATTTTAAGATGATGGCAGAGGCAGTAGCCGGCCGGGAGGAAACCCTTCAGCAATCAGAAAAGAGATTCCGAGACCTGTTTAATTCCATTAGCGATCTTGTCTATACCCAGGATCTCGAAGGACGGTTCCTCTCGGTAAACCCGGCAATGAGCAAGCTCTTTGGGCCTGATCAAGCGGAACTCATCGGACGTAAGGCTGCAGATTTCATGAAACCGGAGTCGAGGGACCGGCTTGAACGCGAGTACCTGGGGCGGATTAGGAGAGACGGCTATTATGAGGGGGTTTCAAGCTACTTCGCAAAGGATGGTTGCAAAATATATGTCGAGTATCGCAGTTCATTAGTCGAGTCAGGGGATGAAAAGCCCTATATCAGCGGCACGGGTAGGGATGTGACCGAACGGGTCCTTGCGGAAAGAGAGATCAATAAGCTCCAGGAACAGATGCTCCAGTCGAAGAAGATGGAAGCCATCGGCACCTTAGCAGGAGGGGTTGCCCATGATTTCAACAATCTTCTCATGGGCATCCAGGGAAACGTTTCTCTGATGCTCATGGATCTGGATCGCGGCACTCCCCATTACGAGAGACTGAGAAACATGGAACAACAGATTCGCAGGGGAGCGGATCTGACAAAACAACTCCTCGGTTTTGCCAGGGGCGGTAAATACGAGGTCAAACCAACCGATATGAATGGACTTATCAGGAATCAATGTCGAATGTTTGGCCGCACAAAGAAAGAGATCACTATTCAAGAAAAATTTAAAAAGGATCTCTGGGTAGTGGATGTGGATCAAGGACAGATTGAGCAGGTTTTATTGAACCTTTATGTCAATGCCTCGCAGGCCATGCCCGGGGGTGGAGAGCTTTCTGTACAAACGGAAAATGTTATACTTGATAAGGAGTATGTTAAACAGTTTGATTTAGCGCATGGTAAATATGTGAGGATTTCGGTGACCGACATGGGGGTGGGAATAGACGAGAATGTCTTAGAGAGGATATTTGATCCTTTTTTTACCACAAGGGCAATAGGGAAAGGGACCGGGTTGGGGCTTGCCTCGGCTTACGGCATTATCAAGAACCACGGCGGTATTATCGATGTTCATAGCGAAAAAGGGAAGGGCAGCACATTTAATATCTACCTGCCAGCGGTAGACGCAGAAAGCCTGGCGCAAAGGGCAGAGAGCGAAAGGGAACCTGAAATAGTCCGAGGTTCGGAGACGATTCTCCTTGTGGATGATGAGGAAATGATAATTGATGTTGGCGAAGATATGTTGAATATGATGGGCTATAAGGTCTTGATTGCGAAGAGCGGAAAGGAGGCAATAGAGATCGTTGGCAAAGTGCATGGGGCGAAGCGCAGCACTATACCCTCTGCGCCTGATCTGATCATCTTAGATATGATCATGCCTGATATGGGTGGTGGTGAGACCTTTGACAGACTGAAAGAGATCGACCCTGACATAAAGGTGCTTCTTTCAAGCGGCTATAGCATCAATGGCCAGGCGACCGAAATATTAGACCGTGGATGTAAAGGCTTTATCCAGAAACCTTTCAATATCCAACAACTATCGCTAAGAATAAGGGAGGCTTTGGATTAACCCTGACTTCAACACGGAATGAACGGAGTAAACATGAGGATATTGGTTGTTGAAGATGACGCGAAGATCGCCTCTTTTATTTCAAAGGGTCTGAAAGAGGCAGGCTTTGCCGTTGATGTGGCCAACGACGGGGTTGACGGTCTTCATCTCGGAGAGACCGAGCCCTATGACGCGGCCGTGGTGGATATCATGCTCCCCGGATTAGATGGGATTTCCCTGATTGAAAGGCTTCGTACAAAAAGAATTACGACTCCGGTTATCATCCTCAGTGCAAAGCGTTCTGTAGACGATCGCGTCAAGGGTCTCCAGAGTGGGGGCGATGACTACATGACAAAGCCCTTTTCATTTTCAGAACTCTTAGCTCGAATCCATGCCTTGATCCGAAGATCGACCCGGGAGTCGGAACCCTCTTCCCTCAGCGCAGGAAGTCTGACCATAGATCTCCTGGCCCGTCAAGCCAAACGTGGTGACCAGGATATCAGTCTCCCCTCCCGGGAGTTTGCGCTACTGGAGTATCTTATAAGAAACAAGGGCCGCATTATTTCTAAGACCTCCATCTTGGAGCATGTGTACGATTACAGCTTTGACCCCCAGACTAATGTGGTGGATGTATTAGTCTGCAGGTTGCGCAACAAAATCGATAAAGATTTTGATCGGAAAATGATCCATACTGTCCGCGGAATGGGATATGTCCTCAAAGAAGAGCAGTAAAGCCGGGTTAACTTTCAGTTTGCAACTGAGTGTTCTGTACGCCCTTTTTTTTGTCATCAGTTCAGGCGGCCTGTTCGTAGTGGCCTACTATCTCATAGATAACCTGATTGAACAGAGGGAGCAGGAAATTGTCCGGGACCGTATCCAGGAGTACCGGGCATGGTATGAGGAGGGAGGAATCCGCGCCCTTAAGGCCCGCTTTGATGAGCGGACCGATACTGCCCGAGATATCCTCTTTGTCCGCATTGTGGGCCCGCTGAACCAGGTTTTGTTTGTCAGTATCCCTAAGGGATTTAAAGGATTTGATTACGATAAACTAAAGGTTATTCCGCGCACTGAGAAGGATTTATGGCTTTCCATCAAGGGCCAAGCCGAGAAAGGCGTATGGACCATTGGTGTGGCTCCTTTGCGTGGAGGGCTTGAACTCCAGGTCGGTAAGAGCTCAACCCAAAGCCAGGAATTACTTTCATTTTTCAGGACCGTTTTTCTCATATTCAGTGTCCCGATCCTCCTGTTAGGGATTATCGGCGGCGGTCTACTGACATTTCGCGCGATTAGGCCGATTCGCCATCTTATTCACACCGTCAAAGATATCCTGAAAACAGGAAGGATGAGTCTGCGTGTCCCTGTTCGAAGGGAACGGGGGGAGATGTATGAATTGGTGGGCCTTTTCAATCAGATGTTAGACAGGAATGATTTGGTGATTCAGGCAATGCACAATTCCTTAGATAATGTTGCCCATGACCTGCGGACCCCCATGACACGCCTGCGAGGGGTGGCTGAGTTTGCCCTGCAGGAACCCGGGGATCCGAACGCATGCAGGGAGGCCTTAGCCGACTGCATGGAGGAATCCGAGCGGGTGCTGACCATGCTTAACGCCCTGATGGATGTGGCTGAGGCGGAAACCGGGGTCATGAGATTAGAGATGACGGAAGTATCGGTTCCGGAGGTAATTAATTCTGTTGTTGATCTGTATGAGGTGGTGGCAGAAGAGAAGGAGATCAGTGTAAATAAGGAACTCCCCGGTGAGCTGCTTATTAATGCCGATCGTACCCGTTTTCAACAGGTCATTGCTAACCTTCTTGACAATGCCCTCAAGTACAGCGATCAGGGCCAGGAGATTGAGATATCCGCCTGGGATAGGGAAGGGTACGCATTGATCTCGGTCTCTGATCAGGGAATGGGAATCCCCCCCAATGAGATCAAAAAGATCTGGGACCGTCTATACAGGGGAGATCACAGTCGTTCAAGGCGGGGGCTGGGCTTAGGCCTGAGTTTTGTCCGGGCGATCGTGCATGCCCACGGGGGCGAGGTCAGTGTGGAAAGCGAGTTGAATAAGGGATCGAAATTCAGTATCAGGCTACCTGTAGCGCAAGTACTTAGGGATGAGAAGAATTGAGCTGGAGTACTGGATACTGGATGCTGGATACTCGATGCTGGTCGAAGATCCCGACCTTAGCGGGGATACTGGATATTGGATGGTGGGCATCCTGACATCTGAAACTTGAAACCTTTTGCGTGAAGACCCGGATGTCAAACATCTTTGGATCTCGATATGCCGGGCTTTGGTATAAATCGATCAACAAAAACAGGGAATAGGAGGGAAGAAAACATGGAAAAGGTAGGACAAGTAGCATTGGTGACTGGGGCAAGCAGCGGGATAGGAAGGGAAACAGCAATTATGTTGGCGGAGAAGGGTTTTCAAGTCATGGCAGCTGCACGACGCATGGACCGTCTTACAGAATTAGCTGGTCAGGTTGAGGGGATCACACCCATAGACGTGGATCTCTCTGATCCTGATGACCTTGAAAAATTCTGCCAGCATGTTGCGGGGTTTTCAGAACCTGTCTCAGTGCTCATAAACAACGCAGGATACAGCTTAAGGGGGGTCCTCGAGGATGTGTCGATAGAGGCAGCTAAAAGAATGTTCCAGGTCAACGTATTCGCGCTCATGCGGGTTACCCAGGCCTGCCTGCCGGGTATGCGCAAAATGAGAGCGGGGACTATTGTGAACGTCAGTTCAATGGCTGGGAAATTCGCATTCCCGGGAAGCGGTCCATATGCGGCAACGAAACATGCTGTAGAGGCGATCACCGATGCGCTGCGTATAGAGATTCGGCCCTTTGGCATCAGGGTGGTGGCTATACGCCCCGGCTTTATTGCAACGGAGTTCAACGATGTTGGAAACAGCATGACAGGCGATCTTTTTGCCAGGACCGATCCTGATTATAAGACTGTATATGAAACTTCAGGAAAAGCGGTTGGCAGCATGTTTGCGGGTGTTACCGTGCCCGGGCCTGAACTGATTGCTAATATTATCGTGGAAGCCGTGCTTTCAGATTCCCCCAAGGCAGTATACCATGCAGGTCTTTTCAGTGATGAGTTTTTAGGAAATCGTGCCAGTCTTGATGATGAGAGATTTGATGAGTATCTATCAGAGAAAACCGGGCTCAGAGATCTGAAGTTGTAGGAAAGCGCAGATGGAGGTCTGCTGTGCTGCCGTCTAATTCCTATTGAAAACAAGGGATTTTACGGTAACGGGAAATACCTGGTCGCCAATTAGAGGTTCACCGATATCGATCCAGTCTCCCTCTTTCAGAATGAGTTCATCCAATGAGAGCAAATTCGTTTTCAAACCGGTTTCGCGGCGGATAACATTTCCCACACTGCATGCGATATCCTTTTCAAAGATCAGGATAATCGGTATTTTATTATTGATGGAATTGGGAAGGGCAGTTTCAATCGATTTTGCAAACAGCTCTAAATCGGGATAATAGGCCTTGACCGGATCCTTGAAATAGAGGGCAATAATTTCTTCGCCTTCGTGTAAATCAAATCTTTGGAATGAGGCGTTGATCTCTGAAATAACGTGCTCAACACTTAGTTGTGATTCGTCAACATCTACCCTGATAACGGGAACGTTTTTTATGGGGAATGAGATTTGGTTGTCCATAAAGCCGGAGGAACCGGAAATGGATAAGGAATAAGCGCCTGCTCCAATGACAGTCGCTCTGATTTTGTTTTTGGGCTCTATGACCGGAGCGGCTAATCTGGTTGTCAGGGAATTTATCTTATCGGCCAACATTGGCCCCAAATCGTTGTAACTCCCATTGCTGCCATATATCAGCTCTGCTACACCCCCTGAAAATGAATATTCGTCTATCTTGCCCGGAAAAGTCAGATCATCCGTCAGCATCAGCTGTTTGGATAGGGATGAGGTTGCAGGACCGGTAATGACCTCAATCAGTACTTCTGCAAATTCTGCTGCGATCCTTTCAATATCCTCCTTTGGGATCTGATCCCCAATCTTGTAATTCAATCCAAGATGTTCCATAACCTTCAACGCAGGCTCATCAATTCTCCAAATTATTCCCTCGGAATCTGCGGCAAGTAGTCTGCCCCCTATGGCTACACAACTTGTTGACAGGACCTCACCATTTTTTGATATGGCAATATTGGATGTCCCTCCGCCAATGTCACAGGAGAGTATGGTTTTGTGATATTCCTTAGATCTCGCTGTTGCCCCTGAACCCAATGCCGTAATAAAGCTTTCAAAATTTGCCCCTGCTGTTGCGGCAACGAAATCCCCTGCACCATTGGACAGGAATTCTACGAGCTGCTTTGCATTTTTTTTCTTGGCCGTTTCTCCGGTTATAATAACTGCGCCACTCTGAACGTCTATACGATGCATTCCCGCGAGTTGATACTCTTCCCTTAAAAAGTCAGACAACCTGTCCATATCAATTGTGTCGTCATTCATCAGGGGCGTATTGATAATTCTCCCCTCATAAATTATATTCCTCTTCTCAATATTAAAACGACGGGAAGGGGAGTGGGGATCTCTTTCCAATATCAGATTTGAAAAGGCCAGATGACTTGTTGAGCTTCCCACATCTACGCCAACTGAAAGCAATTCAATTTTATCTATTTCCACTGTTATCTCTCTAACCCTAACAAGCCGGAACCAAACAGAGCTTTTACCACGAAGCACACGGAAGCACGAAAAGAAGTTTTAAGAATTTATCCTAACTTCGACCATTTAGATTATTTTCTTAATCTTAATCATGATGGTCTCGTAAAAAGTTTCCAAGGCCGTCACTCCCGCGAAGCTTGTCCTCGACTCCGATCGGGGAGCGGGAGTCCACAAGTGCTTGAATTTTTCTGGATTCCCGCTTCCGCGGGAATGACGCAAAGTGGTGTTTTCTGACTTTTTACGAGATTGTCAATCATAAATTTACTCATAATCAAACATGTCTCAATCTGACTGTAAAAGAGTACAATTAAGATTACGAGTATGATTATGAAATTTGAAACTGGGAAAAAGAGAAGAATATAAATCTGTTGTCTAATTTCAAATTTCTAATTTCCAGTTTCGGCATCCGATTTTCAATTCGATAGTTCACTCTGTTTCGACAATAAGTGTAAACTCGTGAATGAAGGATGCCCCTATTGCCTACATGGCAGCCTGTAAAGGTGCGCCCTCTTTTTGTGCAGCAGACAGTCTCTCTGCCGCATCTTTTTTCTTGTAAATGCTTACACGATCAGCATCTACATATTCAATGGCCTTTACCTCACAGAACCGCACGCACTGTGGGTCACCCCCGCAAAGGTCGCACTTGAACACCTTCTTGTCGATAATATTGTAGTTCATGGCGCCGAAAGGGCACACAGCCACGCATGAACGGCAGCCGATGCAAATGTCATAATCAACCGTCACGAAACCGAGATCTTCATCACGGGAAATCGCTTTTACAGGACAGACATTCATGCATGGGGCATCCTCGCACTGCTGGCAGGAGATGGGAATATACAGGCCTTCGGATTCCCATTTCATCACCTTGATTCTACTTCTTGCCGGGTTAGAAACACCATCATGCATTACCGAACATACAAGCTCGCACAGCCGGCAGCCGGTGCACTTCTGGTAATTTATCATCAGGACTTTCTCCATTGATCTCCTCCTCTTAAAACGAAGTTCTCCCCCTTTAGGCCGAAGGGGATTTTTTGAAATGTTTACCCCATTTAATTCAGAGACCCTGTAACTGGGGTCTTTTCGTAATATCCTTCATCGGGGCCACCTGCCGATTAGAGCAGGTGGGACGGCTCTTGATCCAGATCTAACCGTTTCAGTGTCTCTGCCGTGGGCAGACCATTTTCGTCCCAGCCATGGTGCTCGTAATATTCGTCGATCATTTGCCTGAACTTTTTCCGGTCTATGGCGACGCCGATGACGTCAGGTGCCCCCCGCCTGCAGGGCTCGTCAAAATAGCGATGATTCAGCGTATCCCCTTTCTTGGGGTCATCCCGCGTCAGGCCCTCCCGCAGATTGAATAGACGCTCTATATTGTAACATCTCTCCGCAATATCCCATATCTCTTTGGGGGTTACCTCAAGCCCGGTATTATAAAAGATGACCTTTGACCAGTCCTCAAAGTTGGGGAGCGTCGCGCCAAGGAAGGTGGTGTGATACTTGCAAATACCGAGACAATCCACCCCCATGTAGCAGTTTTCCTGCCAGAAGACTTCCCATGCCTTTCCATCGTATGAGGTATGTTCAGAACTCAATGGACCATCATAAGGAACAGGGTTGCTGTATATCTTCCTCAGGATCTTTTCGGGTAAATGGTAAAGGTCAATGGCCGGCCGGCTTCTCAGATGGTCTGATCCTCTGGAACCGGTTGCGATGCCGAGGGCCAGGGCCGGCGTGGCCCGCTCGTCCGAGTGCAGATTATTCATCCCTTTGACCTGGATCAGATAGTCAAAAGAATTTTTGCCTATTTTCTCAGATGCCTGGATGCCACCATCCGCTAATGTATCGCCCAACCACCCTTTTCTATGACAGATGCGGTCGATCATCTCCAAGAGGGCCTCGTCATTGCCGAATCTCAGATCAAGCCCGTCCGTATCCTTGCTGGTGAGGATGCCTAATTCGTAGAGTTCCATGGCCCAGGAAATAATGCTGCCGATCTCCAGGTTATCTATGCCATACTGATTCACTAAGTGATTACCTGTCAGGACTGTCTCAGCGCTCTTGCAGTCCGGTTCTCCGCCAAAGGCGCCGAGAGAGGTATATTCCGGTCCTTCATCATATTTTCCTGCGTAGGGACCTGAAGGGATCTTGTACTGGGCCCGACAGTGAATCTGGCATCCAAAGCAGCCGGTCATATGATAGGGGCCCATAGTCTCTTCACAGATCTCATCGATCCGCTCGGGTTCTATATCGTCGGCATTTTCACATTGGTTATACTGGAAATTCCGGGTCCTTATGCCGCCCCAGCAGTTGGTAGCCCCCCAGATAAATGGGGTTCCCAGGGTTCCCTGAGTCTGGTTTACCTTGGCGCTGGTGATTTGATCAATGAATCGTTTATTATACTCTAAGGCATCCACCGGATGTGCGATCTTAATATCCATGGTGCCTCTTGCGGCAATGGCCTTGAGGTTTTTTGATCCCATGACACAGCCCATGCCACTCCTGCCGGCAGCGTTCTTTATGCCCGTCATGATATTGGCATACGTCACCAGGTTTTCACCGGCCGGACCAATCACGGCTGATTTGATGTCCTCATCGTCGAGTTCTTTCCGAATGGCCCACTGGGTCTCTGTGGTCGTTTTTCCCCAGAGGTTCGCGGCGTCACGAATTTCAATTTCGCCGTTGTGAATCCATAGATAGACCGGCTTATCCGCCTTCCCCTTAATCACGAGGTGATGAAACCCGGCCCATGCCAATTCCGGTGCAAAAAAACCACCCATATTTGCACTCCCTAACAATCCGGTGAGCGGGGACTTGGCCATAAAATGGGACCTGGCCGTTGCTGAAGCGCAGGTCGCTGTCAGGATGCCGCCGCTGACCATGAGCGTGTTGTCCGGACCTAAGGGGTCGCAACCCTTTTTGGTATGATTGTAAAGCAAATACGCATCCAAGCCTCTCCCACCCAAGAATTTCTTTCGTACATCAAGTGGGATTGGTTTGGTCTCAATGTCTCCGGTTGTGAGATCAATAAATGCTATTTTTCTGTCCAATGCCATCTTATTTCCCCCCCTTCTTAGCAACCTTCTTGGATGTGGCCGCTTCTAACCTGGCCATCTTTTCCTCAGCTATTTTTCTGTTTACGTCCCATACCGGCCCCCGTATCCGGGGAAACGTCGGGTTCACCCACACCAGACGGTACTCCATCCCGCAGGTGGGGCATTTGACCTTCTCAGCCCCGGCGGTCGGCTGAATCCTCTCCATGCAGCTCGGGTTATGACACCTTATCTTGCCATAGGTCCTGGTCTTTCGCAGGCTCTCGGCCCCTGACAATTTTTCTTGCTCTATCGCCATATGACTCTCCTTTCTGCTTTTTTTTGAAAGCGTTTCCTAAATGTTAATGACTGAAAGCCTTATACGCTTTTAATCTTCTTGTACACGGGTGCCACCCGGTGTAACACCTCAGCGTAATCGTTTTTCTTGCATCGGGGACAAACGGCCAGAAGATCGCCCAAGTGTTTTCCCTTGTCCGGGTCTTTTTGGAGATATTCAAATTCCTTCTTAGGCATCAAATAACTTCCGCAGACAGGACAGAAGACCGCATATTTTTTGTGACCGCGCTGGAGCAGGAGCTCCCTCAAAGCCATCATGAAACCCTGAAAATCAACCCCGCTGGGGCAGAAGAAGGTGCACTCCTGACAGGTTAGACAATACCACAACGCCTCTTCCTCTTCAATATCATCTGGGGCCAAAGACAGTCGCTCCACCACCCCCCTCGGCGAGCGTTGGTATTCATACTCCCCATAAAAATCGAGCATGGGGCAGACAGCGGAGCATTTCCCGCATTCCAAACAGCAATTGAGGTTGTGCTCTAAAAT
>Ga0208648_1002053_pt1 | contig 14698 bp, 13 predicted proteins | sample AntAceMetag02UKL_FD_184772 | JGI IMG/M metagenome (GOLD analysis project Ga0208648, IMG submission 184772) | Saline lake microbial communities from Ace Lake, Antarctica - Antarctic Ace Lake Metagenome 02UKL (SPAdes) (version 2) | ecosystem: Environmental > Aquatic > Non-marine Saline and...
CCTGTCCCTGTTTTCTTTTCCTCTGGACATGGTGTGTATGGTAAGGGGTTCTCCCACGATGGCGCCCGCGCTCATTCTCGGATTCAGAGATGAAGAAGGGTCCTGAAATATCAACTGCACTTTTCTTCGAAAGTCTTTTAATCCTTTTCTGGAATATTTAAATATGTCATTCCCATTGAAAAAGATCTTTCCGCCGGTTGGTTCTTCAAGCCTGGTGATAAGGCGGCCGAGTGTGGTTTTTCCACATCCCGATTCTCCCACCAGCCCAAGGGTTTCTCCCTTGAAGATCTGCAGGGCCACGCCATCTACGGCTTTTACCATCGCATTCTGCCGGCCTGACAGGAGACCGCTCCGGCTGGGAAAGTATTTCTTCAGTCCTTCAATGTTTAATAAGACAGGATTCATCTGCGCATCACATCACTCATATTTCCAGCACCTTACATAGTGACCTGGAGATTTCTCTTTGAGGGGTGGTTCTTTTTGGGTGCATATATCCATGACGTCCGGACATCTGTTCCGGAAACTGCACCCGGAAGGAAGCTCATACAGGTTCGGGACAGTACCAGGTATTGTGCTGAGATATCCATTTTTCCCGGAAGCCTGTTTGGGCGTGGATTCCATAAGGCCCCTGGTATATGGATGAAGCGGTGTGGAGAACAGATCAAGTACACTGCAGTATTCCACCACTTTGCCCGTATACATTACCGCGGCGTGCCGGGCCATCTCCGCGACTATTCCAAGGTCATGGGTTATAAGCATTACAGATGTTCCCACTTCCTCTTTTAGTTTGTTTATCAAATCGATAATCTGCGCCTGAATGGTTACATCGAGCGCCGTTGTGGGTTCATCCGCTAACATCAATTCGGGATTGCACGCGAGAGCCATAGCTATCATTACACGTTGACGCATTCCACCGCTCATCTGGTGGGGATAATCATTCAGTCTGTTTTGTGCCGAGGCCATTCCGACAAGCCGGAGCATTTCGCTGGCGCGGTCCAGCCCATCTTTCTTTGAAAGTCCCTCGTGGAGTTGTATCACTTCGGAGATCTGATCTCCCACTTTCAGTACGGGGTTGAGCGAGTTCATCGGTTCCTGAAATATCATGGATATGTCGTTTCCTCGAAGCCTTCGCATCTCGTCTTCGTCAAGGCTGAGCAGATCGGTTCCTTTGAAGTTGATCTGTCCCGACACAATTCGACCGGGTGGGTCCGCTATAAGCCTCATGATGGACAGGGCGAGAACGGTCTTTCCGCATCCTGATTCGCCGACGATGCCCAGAGTGTCCCCACTGTCGATGGAGATATCCACCCCGTCAACGGCCTTTACGGTACCGTTTCTCGTTTCGAAATGTGTCTTCAGACCCTTTACTTCAAGGATTTGCATTGGAAGCCCGGCTCCGATCCATGAGAAATTGTACGAGAAGCCTTACGCCTACGCCGGACGCACCCTTGGGGATATAAGGTTTATCTTTCGATAGTAGCGCGGGACCGGCAATGTCCAGGTGTACCCATGGATAATCACCTGCGAATCTCTTGAGCAGAAGAGCCGCGGTTATTGTGCCTCCTGCTCTTCCGCCGATGTTTTGGATGTCTGCCACGTCGCTCTTTATCAGCTCGTCATATTCGTGCCACAGAGGAAGTTCCCATACCATTTCGCCTGTGGCATCCGAGGCGCTGCGTATCTTTTCCTTCAAGTCGCTGTCTGTTCCCAGCATACCTGTAATGTAATCACCCAAAGCTACCACACACGCTCCTGTCAGTGTGGCGAGGTCTACTATTGCTGCCGGTTTGTATTTTCCCGCAAATGTAAGAGCATCCGCCAGGATCAATCGCCCCTCGGCATCGGTATTTTTTATTTCTATCGTGATGCCTGACATGCTTCTCAATACGTCTCCCGGCTTGTAGGCCTTTCCTCCCGGGAGATTTTCCGTGGCAGGAATTATACCTACCACATTCAGCGGTATCTCCAGTTCAGCTACTGCCTTGATTGTGCCGATCACTGCGGCGCCGCCGGACATATCAGATTTCATTTCATCCATTTTTTCGGAAGGTTTTATGGAGATTCCTCCGCTGTCGAAGGTGACTCCCTTCCCGACCAGGACTATTGGTTTGTCGTTTTTTCTGCCCCCATTGTATTCCAGTATTATCAGTTTTGCCTCCTCGGCGCTGCCTTTCGATACGCCGAGCAGTGCATTCATGCCCAGTTTTTTCATTGTGGTTTCGTCCAATGCCTCGAATTTGAGGTTTCCCTGCTTCGCGACATCGCTGGCCCTGTCCGCCAGGATTGAGGGTGTCATATCGTTGGATGGTGTGGAGACGAGATCTCTCGCACAGTAGACTGCCCGGGAGATAATCTCCGCTGTTTTTGCGCCGTCCTTTACATCCTCCAACAGTCCGGCCCTGCTCTCTACTATAGTAAATTCACTTAGTTCCCCCCCCTTGTCCTCTTCAGGGGTTTTATAGGGCGTGAATCGGTACAGCCCCAGCATCGCGCCTTCAACGGCGGCCTGTGCCGTCTCTCTGATGGAGAATTCCGCGTCGCCGAAATCAAGGGACGCGGCCAGCTGTGTTATGTTGAGATCTCTTATCTTCTGACACGCCTTTGAGAATACGCCTCTTAATTTTTCAAGGTTGAATTCTTTCTTTTTACCCAGGCCCGCAATCATTATCCTCCTGCTGCGGATCAATCCTCTGGTATATACAACCAAAGAACTGTAGAGTTTTCCTTCAAAATCTCTCTGCTCAATCAACTCAGTGATAAGGCCGTTGCACTTTTCGTCAAGGAGACAAGCCGCCCCTTCCGGCACTTGATTGTCTTCAAAATGTCCCACAAGCAGTATCTCGCAATCGAAATTTGTAAGAGCCCCCGTTTTTACAGTAATATTCATTTGTACCCCCTGAAATTGTTGTATGCTATGGGGAAAATAGCACATGAACACAAAATGTCAATGTGCCAAATTCCTCTATTTCCAATCCTGACAGTATCCGACTGATATCGCCGAGATGTTTTCAGCGCAGATGTCAATCTTTCGTGCGTTAGTCCCCGTGATCTGCTGGATTTTTACCGATGGAGTCTATTTGCTTATTGATCTTCCCTGCCATTTCGCTGTCGGGTGGAAAGAATTTTTGAGCGGCCTTGAAATGAAAGAGCGCGCTTTTAAGTTTGTGTTTCTTTTTAAAGAAAATTCCGAAATTGTAGTGGGACTCTCCGGGCATGTTGATTTTGCCGCAGATCATTGCCAGATTATAATATACAGAGATGTCATCCGGATTTTTCTTCATGAATTTTTTATAGAGATTGAAGGCTGCATTATAATTGCCGGCGGTATCGTATGCCCTTCCGAGATACAGGATAGTGTCGGCATCTTTCTCGTCTATGGAATGGGCTTTTTGCAGGGTGTTTATCGCGTCGGATATATTCCCAAGGTTAAAGTAGCTGATGCCCAGATCGCGGAGAATGCCGGCATCATCAGGGGAAATCGACAATGCCCTGCGAAAATTAGAAAAGGATTCCATCGTCTTGCCAAGTTTTTCCTGAATGACCGCGAGCCCGTACAGGGCATCCAGGTTGTCGGGATCTTTTTTCAACACGTTCTGGAAATATCTGAGACTTGAGTCAAGGTCTTTTCCGCCAATGACCAGTATAGTTTTTATCCTTCCCAGACCTCCTGTTATACTTTCGGCACCTCCCTTCGTGTATCTTGTCTGAAGTAGACCGTCCATATATATTATCCTGTCTCCTGTGCCGGGATGGGTCAGAAAATAAGAGGGGATGGAATTTGAATAGAATTCATACTTTCTCATAATTTTCAGAAAATTCAGCATGCCCTCGCCATTATATCCGGTTTCTACAAGGTATGACATCCCGAGGCGGTCGGCTTCTTCCTCATGCTTTCTGCTGTATTTAAGATTGAGAGTTGTCGCTGTCGCCATGGAAAAGCTTGCGACTGCAGCGCTTAGTTCACTGCTGCCCCCGAGAAAGACACCGGCCAGGATTGCCGCGGCGGTTGCGATGTTTATCTTTTTTGAGTTCTCGATGGTTTGCGCTATGTGTCTGGCCTTTATATGTCCTATCTCATGTGCCAGCACTCCGGCTAACTGACTCTCGTTTTCGGCAATCTCTATAAGGCCGCTGTAAACATACACATAACCTCCAGGGGTTGCGAAGGCATTGATCCCGGAACTGTTAATTATGGAAAAAGTGAAGTCAAATAAAGGCGTTTTACCATGCGAAAGTAAAAGATGTCCTATCCTGTCGATATATTCATTTGCTTTTGGATTTTTTACGAAGATACCCCTGTCCTTCAGCTTTTCATAGAATTCTTTTCCCAGTTTCTTTTCATCTTTGATGGTGAAAGAAGCGAAGGCAGTTCCTGCTGACACGAAAATGTAGAGGAGGGCAGCGGCAATGACGAATATTTTTGTTGTGTTGTGGTGAGCATCTAATTTCATGATATTTTATCGCTTGTAACTTTTTTCGCACTTTTAATCAAGGTTGTCCTCAAGCCTGGATTTACCACCTTGTTTTATAGAGGATGTAGTAAAACTTGTACACCCGTAAAAAGTACGAATAACTTGTTATTTTGAACTTGTGTTTGGATTCAGTAGGGATTGTCCTTTTGCCCTGACCGGTGTATCCAGTCCTGCATGGGTTCGCACGTGATATCGAGATAAATGAATGGCAAAAAGATATGTATGACGGGTAAAAGGGGTTATACGTAATTTCATGTCCAGGACTCCACGTTTTTTATTGTGTGAGTAAAAGTTGACAGTTTCTGCAAAAAGTCGGAGTTTTTGCCGTTTTGTCATTCCCGACCTGATCGGGAATCCATAACTGATTGTAATTGCTGGATTCCCGCTTTCGCGGGAATGACAGATTAGTGAGCTTTTGACTTTTTACGAGTTCGTCAGAGTTGACAGCTGGAAGAGTCATATAAAATGATTTTTGTGGATGAATTTTCTAAAAGGGACTGATTTCTCTAAATCTGCATAGGATTTGGAGGCATAACCATGCTTGATATTTTACGTTCAGTATGTTATTTGAAAAAGATTAAATGCAGTTCCAGAAAAATCTCAGGGGGTATTATTAATGGTTAACAAAGGTAACTTAACAACTGAACCGGAAGTAAAAGAAGCAGAGCATATTGAGGAGGTGGTGTTTCAGAAGGAGGAAGAGGATATAAGCTTTGTAGAGCTCTATGAGCAGAATCTGCAGGATGTCGCTATTGGCAAGGTTGTAATGGGGAAAGTAGTCCAGATAAATGATGATGCGGCGATGGTTGATGTTGGCTACAAGACAGAAGGAGTTCTTTATCTCAGTGAGGTTACAGACAGTGATGGTAATATAACGATTTCTGTAGGTGATGAGGTTGAAGTCCTCGTAGACCGGAGAAAAGATGCCGAATTGATCCTCTCGAAAGAAAAAGCTTCCAGAATGAAAATGTGGGATGATGTTATAAAGGTGTACGAAGATGGCGGCACAATACCAGGTACGATTGTAGAGAGAGTAAAAGGAGGGCTTTCTGTTGATATCGGATTCCCCGCCTTTCTTCCAGGTTCCCAAGTCAGTATACATCCGGGAAAGGATCTCGACAGGTATATCGGGCAGGCTATGGATTTCCAGATTCTGAAATACGACAGAAAGAGAAACAATGTTGTCCTGTCCAGAAAAGCCATACTGGAAATAGAAAGAGAAAAGCAAAAGAAAGAAACACTTGAAACTTTGGAAGAAGGTAAAATAATAGAAGGTATTGTAAAGAATATAACCGATTATGGTCTGTTTATAGATCTCGGAGGTATAGACGGATTATTGCACATTACCGATATGTCGTGGGGAAGGATAAGACATCCATCGGAGACATTCTCAAGGGAGGACAAGATAACCGCTAAGGTTCTCAGTTTTGACAGAGAAAAAGAAAGGGTGTCGTTGGGTCTTAAACAGCTTACAGAAAATCCGTGGGACGCCATTATCGAGAAATATTCCGTCGGGTCCATCATAGAGGGGAAAGTTGTAAGCCTTATGGATTATGGGGCATTTGTTGAAATTGAACCGGGAGTCGAGGGCCTTGTGCATGTATCTGAGATGTTCTGGACCAAAAAGGTAAGGCATCCCTCCAAGATATTATCTGTGGATGATATTATAAAGGTGATGGTGCTGAGTGTGAATCCTGAAAGCAAGAGAATATCGCTTGGCCTCAAGCAGACAATGCCTAATCCGTGGGTAGAGCTTAAAAAAAGATATCCCGAAGGGACCGTTATAAAAGGTGAGATAAAAAATATTACGGATTTCGGTATCTTTGTGGGAATTGAAGATGATATTGACGGTTTGATACATGTATCGGATATTTCCTGGAAAAAGCGAATAAAGCACCCGGCGGAATTCTATAAAAAAGGCCAGGAAATTGAGGCGATGATTCTGGGAATTGATGTGGATGCGGAGAAGTTTTCCCTTGGAATCAAACAACTTGAGGAGAATCCATGGGAAAAACTTGTATCCACATATGCTCCGGGATCTATAATTACCGGCAAGGTGACAAATATTACGGACTTTGGCATCTTTGTTGAAATAGAAGAGGGAATAGAGGGTCTGGTTCATATATCCGAGATAAGCCACGAGAGAATTACATCTGCCAGAGACATCTATTCTGTTGGGGACGTTGTATCAGCGGTTATAAAAAATGTTGATACTGCCAGCCAGAAAATAGGTCTGAGCATTAAGGATGCTAAGAAGGCTTCTGATGAAAAGTCTAAGAAACAGTATATAAACAATAATGAGAAAGTTGTTTCCAATCTTGGTGACATACTGTCAGGCATAAAGTTTTGATCATTTACAGAAAATCATCTCTTTTGAGAGAGTATTAATGAAAAAACACCCAGTGATCTCAGGTTTCCTGCTTCTTGCCATTGTTGGAATGCTCTTCTTTCTGATTTTTCGCATGCTTGTTTTTCCCGGAGAGAAGAATCAGGAATTTTCCTTTAGAGACAAAGACAAAATCGGCGTTGTAACGATAGAAGGAATCCTGCGCAATTCGGGAGACACTATCAGGCAACTGGATAAATACGAGAAAGACCACAATATCAAGGCAGTCGTACTACGTATAAATTCACCAGGCGGAGCGGTGGTCCCTTCTCAGGAGATATATGACAAGGTATTACGCTTGAAGAAAACCAAAAAAGTAGTTGTCTCAATGGGGTCGGTTGCGGCATCGGGAGGATATTATATTGCATGTGCCGCTGACAGGATTGTTGCCAATCCCGGTACTATAACCGGAAGCATAGGAGTCATCGCACAGTTTTCTCAGGTAGAAGATTTGCTGGAAAAGATAGGGTTGAAGACCACAGTTGTCAAGGCAGGCAGATATAAGGATGTGGGATCTCCAGTGCGTGAAATGACGACAGCCGATAAAAGCCTTGTTCAGGACGTAATTGATGATATTCACAACCAGTTCATTGAGGCAGTATCGTCAAATAGAAATCTTTCCAGGGAGAATATGGAAAATATTGCCAGTGCAAGGATCTTTACCGGCAGGCAGGCACTTAAGGCAGGCCTCGTTGACGATCTTGGCAATATGGAATATGCAGTCGATATAGCAACAGATCTTGCAGGGATAGAAGGCAAGCCGGAAGTCATTTATCCTGAAAAGAAACGAAAAAGCCTGCTTCGGTATATCGCAAGTGAATCAATCTCTGCCATTTCTGAAGAATTCAGAGGAATCGGGACCGGCATCAGCTACTTATATAAACCGGTATATGGGATGTAATATGATAAAGAAAGATCTGGTTGAAAAAACACGGATCATGCTGACTGGTTTTTCGAAAAGAGATATCAGTTTTGCAGTGGATGTTATCTTCGAATGTATGAAGAGGGCACTTTCGGAGGGGGAAAAGATAGAGATAAGGGGTTTCGGGGTCTTTGGCGTTACCGCAAGGAACTCCCGCATGGGAAGAAATCCCAAAACAGGGGCAGAAGTTTATGTGCCTGCAAAAAATGCCGTGTTCTTCAAAACAGGCAAAGAACTGAAAAAGATGGTGAACAGCCGGCCGGATTCATATGAAATATAATACCATACTGATCACAAAAGAAAAAGGTTATACTATTCTGACGCTGAATCGACCTGGTGAAATGAATGCACTTTCCAGAGAGATGAGACATGAATTGCTCCATTGCTTCGGTCAGATGGAAGAGGATGATTCCGTTAAAGCTGTTATACTGACCGGGGGTGATAATGTATTTTCTGCCGGCGTTGATCTGAAAGAAGCATCAATCCTGGAAGGTGATGAATTTGAGAATTACATGAGAATGATGATCAAAAATCTCCAGAAGATCTACACTTTCAGAAAACCTGTTATAGCTGCGGTAAGCGGGATAGCCCTTGGAGGAGGATTTAACCTTGTCACTGTATGCGACATGGTTATTGCCTCCGAGACGGCTATATTCGGTCATCCGGAGTTGAAATTTGGTCTGAACCCACTATTCGATCCGCTCAGGCGAATCGTTGGAACCGCCAAAGCCAAAGAGATCGCCATGTTGGGCGAACCCATCGGGGCGAGGGAGGCACTCAGGATTGGACTTGTGAACAAGGTATTTCCCCCGGAGGAATTTATGAAAGTCGCAATGTCAGTTGCAGGTGAACTTTCCCTAAGACCTGCCAGGGCGATCGAAGCTGTAAAAAAGATATCAGATATTGTTCCGCGTCTTGATAAGGCCACAGCCCTGGAATACGAATTTGAGATAAGCGAACTTCTTTTTTCGAGGGCAGAGATAAGAGAACATATGAAAAGATTTTTTGACAATCTCAAATCGAGAAAAAAAGTGTAGGTTATTCTTGCATTGCTGCAAAATCGATCAATTGATCCTTTCTCTTCTTGTGCCGGAGTTTCTTGAGGGCTTTTGCTTCTATCTGCCTTATCCTCTCTCTGGTAACGCCCATCATGTCGCCGACCTCCTCGAGCGTAAAAGGACCATAGTTACACGCAACCCAGGTACAATTGCAAAAGGTGTCGTTTTTCAGCCACCACTCACAGGTATTATCATCGCAGGGTTCCACGATGAGCTCCTGTGTTTTCTTACATACATATAGAGCCGGCATTTATTTTCCTTCCTGTTGTGGATCAAGATTTTTTATGACAAAGGTAAATTCCAACTAATATTTTAAGTCTTGATATTGGTTTGTCAATAGTCAGCAAAAGACCGTTTGACTAAAAATCGTAAGACTTCCGAGTTTTGACTTTCTATAATGCCGCTAAATCTAAACGATCCGCGACAAAATTGCAAGTGTCATTCTAACATTTATGCATAAATTTCTTGACAGGAGAATAATCTTCTGGTAGACGCTGGGAAGTCTGCTTGGATCCATTTATGGACTGGGACGGAAGAGAGTCGGAATTGGTATAACGTGCGATTTCAGGGCCTCCCGTTTCAAAGCGGAGAGGCTTTTTTTGTGGAGAAACTGCTGCCATATGGAGATTATTAAGACAGTACGCGACATGCAGGATTTTTCAGAATCGCTCAGGCTCCGGGGTAAGAGGATCGCCTTTGTTCCTACCATGGGTTACCTCCACGACGGACATCTGGGACTGATGAAAGCGGGAAAAAAACGGGCGGACTGTCTGGTAACCAGCATATATGTGAACCCTACGCAATTTGGCCCGGATGAGGATCTGGACAAGTATCCCAGAGACTTTGAAAGAGATGAAGGACTCTCTAAAGATGTCGGGGTTGACGTTATCTTCTATCCACCGAATTCTCAGATGTATCCTGAAAATTACCAGACATATGTAAATTTAGAAAATGTAACTAACAATCTCTGTGGCTTGACAAGACCTGTACACTTCAGAGGAGTGGCTACTGTTTGCGCAAAGCTGTTCAATATAGTCAAACCTCATGTCACTATCTTCGGGAGGAAGGATTTTCAGCAGCTTGTGGTGATAAAGAGAATGGTGGCAGATCTTAACATGGATATTGAAGTTGTGGGAATGCCGACCGTCAGAGAACCGGACGGTCTTGCCATGAGTTCCAGGAATGCGTATCTGAAAGAAGGTGAGCGGGGGTCCGCATTGAGTCTGAGCCGTTCACTCAAACTTGCCAGGAGCCTTTATGATCAGGGACAGCGTAATGCCGGCACAATAATAAAAGAAGTAAAGAATTTCATTGAGAAACACCTCGGTACCAGAATAGATTATGTCAAGATATGTGATGTTGAGACGATGAAAGATGTCGAGCATCTTGAAAAAAGATCCGTGCTGGCTCTCGCTGTCTGGGTGGGGACGCCCAGACTTATAGATAATTATGTGTTTGGAGAAAATGAATAGTGAGGTGAAAAGATGCAAAGAATAATGCTGAAATCAAAACTTCACAGGGCGATTGTTACCGATGCCAATCTCGATTATGAGGGTAGTATAACCATTGACGAAGATCTTATGGATGTTGCGGATCTGCTTCCCTATGAAAAAGTTGATATATACAATGTATCCAACGGGGAGAGATTTTCCACCTATACAATCAAAGGTGCGAGAAGGTCCGGCGTTATATGCCTGAATGGGGCTGCTGCAAGAAAAGCTTCAAGGGGTGATATCATAATTATCGCAAGCTATGCATCCGTTGAAAACGATTCGGCAAAAGGCTGGGCATCCAGGTGCGTATTGCTTGATGATAAAAACAGGATAAAGAAAAAAGCGATGAGTGTGTAACGATTCTTACAATCTGTGATTCTCAGAAAGGCGGGGTCATATGTGCCCCGCCTTTGCTGTTGCAGTGGGTGGTGCTTTCTGCTATACACCCGTTAGTCTTGAGAGGCAATGAATGGGAAAGAAAATCAGTAAAAGGATCAAGGGTGTTTTTCTGACGGGTATAGCTGCGATTATTCCTGTTGGTGTGACATTTTATGTCCTTTATCTTATCATAGGGATGATGAACAAACTGGTAAGAGTTATCCCTGCAAGGTTTCATCCCGACCAGATACTTCCCTTTCATATACCGGGCCTCGGGGTGATAATTACACTGATACTTATCTTTATCGCGGGCCTTGTGACGAAGAGTTATCTTGGTAACAAGGCCGTTGTTCTGGGCGAGAAACTTGTGAGCAAGATACCCCTGGTGAGGGGTATATACAATGCCTTAAAGCAACTTGTTGAGGCCGTGGTTAGTGATAAGGGAGAAAGTTTCAGAAAAGCAGTTTTGATAGAGTATCCCCGTAAGGGTTTGTACTCAATAGCTTTTGTTACGGGTGAGACTCAAGGAGAAGTGCAATCAAAGACATCACAAAAATGCGTGAATCTATTTATTCCTACTACGCCAAACCCAACATCGGGATTTTACATAATGATACCGGAAACAGATCTGATCAATCTTGATATGACGGTTGAAGAGGCATTTACCCTGATTATATCGGGTGGTATTGCTTCGCCTGCGGAGATCCAACAACGAATTAAAAAGGAGACAGAACATGCAAATAACGTCTGAGGGAGTCAAGGTAGGACATCCTGATATCGTGGCTGATACCATCGCGGCGAATATCATAGCCAGGATACTGGATGGGGAGAAAAAAGCAGGAATGGATATAAATACCATGCCCCATTGCGGTTTGGAGGTATTTCTGGGGAAGGGTTTTTGCATAGTGGGCGGGGAAGTTGCCACGAAGATATATGTGGATATTGAGAAGAGTCTGCGCCAGACGGTATTGTCCCTGGGTTATAATGATGCGGCTGTAGGTCTCAACGGGCATTCGATGGGTGTTTTCAATGCGATTATCCCTCAATCACCCAATATAAACCTGGGAACGCGCGCTGAACTTGGAAAATATAAAGAAATAGGCGCGGGAGACCAGGGGATCATGTATGGATTTGCCTGTGATGAAACCCCGGAACTGCTTCCTCTCACCTATGTCCTGGTCAACAGGATGATGAGGGCGTTTGAGGATTGCGGAAACCCCATATTTGCGCCCGATGGCAAAGGGCAGGTAACGGTAAATTATGATAAAAATGGCAGGCCGACGCATGTTTCGAAGGTACTGATGTCTAACGCCATCGATTATCGCCATGTGGCGGAAAGTGAAGAAATCGAGGAAACAGCGAGAAAGATAGCTTTTGATTGTCTAGGGCAGTGGGTGAATGACAAAACCGATTTCATGTTTAACCCTACCGGAGAATGGCAAGCGGTTCATTCATGCAGCGCGGCTGATTCCGGTGTCACAGGTCGCAAGCTTGTCTGTCAGCTCTATGGAGGATATCCCGGAGCGCAGCTTGGCGGAGGATCGGTCGTCAACAAGTCGCCCGAGAAGGTTGACTGTTCCGCTGTATTCGGGACGCGCTATGCGGCCAAGAATATTGTTGCTTCCGGCCTAGCAACCAGGTGTTCGGTGCAGCTGGCCTATGCCATAGGTGTTGCCAAGCCGATGTCTATTTATGTCAACACGTTTGGCACAGGATCTGTGTCGGATGAAAAGTTGTCAGGTATAGTGGAAAAAGTCTTTGATTTTACACCAAAGGGGATGATAGAGCGCTTCGACCTGCTCAGTGGCGATATCTACCGGAAGATACCGAAAACCCTGTTTATGGGTGATTATGCGTGGGAAGAGACAGATATGGTGGAAAGGTTGAAGAAGGAAGCTGAAGACAGGAAATAGGGGTCAGAATCCAGAACGGGAGCACCATTCCGACACCGTAGAATTGAAATGAACAATCAGGAGAAAAAATGGATTACGATATTAAAGATATAAATCTGGCAGAAGAGGGAAAATCGAGTGTTGACTGGGCAAACAAGAGTATGCCGGTCTTAAACAGCATAAAAAAAAGGTTTGAAAAGGAAAAACCGCTGAAGGGCGTCAGACTGGGTGCATGTCTCCATGTTACGACAGAGACAGCCAGTCTCATGGAAACGCTGAAAGCTGGAGGTGCCGAACTTTCCCTGTGCGCGTCGAATCCTCTGAGTACGCAGGATTATGTTGCCGCCTATCTGGTAAAGTATCAGGAGATTGCGGTGCACGCCATCAACGCGGAGGATACCACCACATACTACAAGCATATAAATTCGGTGTTGGACACAGAGCCGGCGATAACTATGGACGACGGCGCCGATCTTGTGTCGACTATACATTCAGACCGCCAGGATCTTATAGACGGAATTATTGGAGGAACTGAAGAAACAACCACCGGTGTTATACGGCTGAAGGCAATGGCCGGTGAAGGAGTCCTGCGATTCCCCCTGATAGCGGTGAATGACGCTAACACGAAGCACATGTTCGACAACAGGTACGGCACCGGGCAGAGCACGCTGGATGGAATCATAAGGGCCACAAACAGACTGATAGCGGGTTCTGCTTTTGTCATCTGTGGATATGGCTGGTGTTCAAGAGGACTCGCGATGAGGGCCTCTGGAATGGGTGCAAATGTTATTGTGACAGAGGTGGATCCCCTTCGCGCGCTGGAGGCGGTTATGGATGGTTACAGGGTCATGCCAATTGCCGAAGCCGCCGAGGAAGGAGATTTCTTCTGTACATTGACAGGGGATATAAATGTCATCCGCAGTGAACATTTTCTACAAATGAAAGATGGGGCTATTGTGTCAAACTCCGGCCATTTCAATGTTGAACTGGATATAGATGGTCTGAAGGAAGTTTCCGAATATACCGGAAGGATACGGAAGTTTATTGACGAATATACGCTGAAAAATGGGAATCGCGTATATATCCTGGGGGAGGGGAGGCTGATAAACCTTGCCGCTGCTGAGGGACATCCTTCAAGTGTCATGGATATGAGTTTTGCCAACCAGGCCCTCGCCGCCGAGTATCTCGTAATACACGGGAGTGAGTTGGACAATATGGTCTACGGTGTACCCGAAGATATCGACAAAGAGATAGCGCGATTAAAACTGGAATCGCTGAATGTCAGGATAGACACACTTACACCTGAGCAGAATAAATACCTGAACTCCTGGGAAATGGGGACATAGACAGGTAGATAAACTAAAGGCTGAAGCTTTTTAGACTGAAGACTGTTAAGATAACGGCAGGAAGTTGTTTGATCTTTTGCTAACGGCCTACAGCCTAACAGCCTAATTACCTCAGCTGGTTACGTCTTTACCCGCATGAACATAATCAGGGCTGCGATTCCAAATATGAAATTGGCAGCCCATGCCGCTAATAGAGGTGGTATGGTTCCGGAGCGACCCAGAGATATGGTAAAGGCGAAGACAATCCAGTATGAAAAACCGATTATAATACCCGTGCCTATACTCTGAGCGACTCCTCCACTCCTCTCCGATCTTAGTGAAAAAGAGATACCTAATATAGCAAGGATAACGCTTACCAGCGGAAATGCGATCTTTCCGTGCATATCTGTCCGATCTTTTGTGGTGTTATATCCCTCGGAACGTGTCTTTTTTATAAAACTGTTCAATTCTACCAGGCCCATTTCTTCGGTACTCTTCTGAACAGTCATAAAGTCTGAAGGACTTTCAGAAAGATCTATAACCCTTGACGATATCTTTTCAAGTAAAGGGAACCCATCTTCGGGAAAGGTTGTTACTAGCAGATTTTTGAATACCCACCTGCCATCTTCCCATTGCGCCTCCTTTGCGTCTATCCTCTCATAGAGGTTCATGTCCCGGTTAAAGAGATTGATTCTTATCCCTTTGAGTGTATTTGTTCGAGGATCGAACATGGAAAAATTGTATATTCCGTTTTCGCTTTTGTACCAGATCT
>Ga0208648_1002056_pt1 | contig 14688 bp, 16 predicted proteins | sample AntAceMetag02UKL_FD_184772 | JGI IMG/M metagenome (GOLD analysis project Ga0208648, IMG submission 184772) | Saline lake microbial communities from Ace Lake, Antarctica - Antarctic Ace Lake Metagenome 02UKL (SPAdes) (version 2) | ecosystem: Environmental > Aquatic > Non-marine Saline and...
CCAGAAGTGCCAGCCCGGCGCCGAGGGCAAGCGCCAACAGCGCGAGGGCTGCCAGCAGCACAACAAAGTAGGGGCTGGAGAGGAAATCAGAGATGGCGTGCTGCACCTCCGGCGGCAACCCGCGCGTTGGCTGCTCCCAACGACCGCTACCGCCTGCACCAATGCGCCTGCCCACTGTCCCCAGACTGACCAGGAAGCCGAATAGCCACAGGGTTTTGTGCCGCCAGGTGATCTTCCACGCGCGGCGCAGGACATAGCCCAGGTCCACGTTCTACTCCCACTCAATCGTCGCCGGAGGTTTGGAGGTGATGTCATACACCACCCGGTTGACCTCCGGCACTTCGTTAACGATGCGGTTGCTTATGCGGGTCAACAGTTCGTGATCCAATCGCGACCAGTCAGCGGTCATAAAATCCTCGGTCGTGACGGCACGGATGGCGATAACCTGCCGGTACGTCCGCTCGTCTCCCATCACACCTACACTCCGCACCGGCAGCAGGACGGCAAACGCTTGCTGCGTCGCTCCGCGCAGCAGTCCCGCTGCGCCCAATTCCTCCAGCAAGATGGCATCCGCTGTCCGCAGCGTCTCCAATTGCTCCCAAGTGACCGCGCCGATTATGCGCACCGCCAGCCCCGGCCCGGGGAAAGGCTGCCGCCACACGATTTCATCCGGCAGACCCAGCACCTCCCCAACTGCCCGCACCTCGTCTTTGAAGAGATAGCGCAGCGGCTCGACCAACTCAAACATCATGTCGGCCGGCAGTCCACCCACATTATGATGCGTCTTGATGCGCGCCGCCGCCCGCCGCTCGGGCCCGCGGCTCTCAATCATGTCGGGGTAAAGCGTGCCTTGAGCCAGAAAACGCGCTTTCCCCAATCTCTTTGCCTCCCGCTCAAACACCCGGATGAAGCGCTCGCCGATAATGCATCGCTTTTGCTCCGGGTCCGTCACCCCGCTCAGCGCACTCAGGAACTCCTCAGTTGCGTCCACCGGAACCAGCCGCATACCCAACCTGTCCTGGAACGTGCGCACCACTTGCTCCGGCTCTCCGCGCCGCAGGAGGCCCGTGTTGACGAAGACACAGGTCAGTTGATCGCCCACGGCATGGTGCAGCAGCGTCGCTGCCACCGCGGAGTCGACGCCGCCGCTGAGCCCGCACACGACCCGGCCTGTTCCCACTCGAGCGTGGATCTCCGCCACCGCCTGTTCAATGAACGCCTTCGGTGCCCAATCGGCGTGCAGCCGCAGACCTCGACGGCAAAGCGGCGCAAAATCTCCCCTCCTTCGTCCGTGTGCGCGACCTCAGGATGGAACTGGAGACCATAGAGTTCCCGCGCCAGATCGCCCATCGCCGCCACGGGAGAGTTGGCGCTGCAGGCCAGCACCTCAAAGCCAGGCGGCAGCGCCTCGATGCGGTCGCCGTGGGACATCCAAACCTTGAGATTCTGAGATTTGAGATTCCCAAGCAATGGGCTGTCTGGGCCAACCGACTCCACCTCCGCCGGTCCGTATTCCCTCTTGGCGGCGGGCGCCACTCGACCACCCAGGCGATGGGCCAATAGTTGCATCCCGTAGCAGATGCCCAGCACCGGTATGCCCCGTGTCAACACGTGATCCGGCAAGCGGGGCGCGCGGGGGGCGTAGACGCTGAAAGGGCCGCCTGAGAGGATGAAGCCGCGCGGTTCCAACGCCAACACCTCTTCCGGTGAGGCATCCCAGGGGAAGAGTTCGCAGTAGACGTGCGCCTCTCGCACGCGCCGGGCGATCAGTTGCGTGTACTGCGAGCCGAAGTCGAGGATGGCAATAGCGTCATGCGCCACAGTCTCACTCCCCTAACACAATTTGCCCATCGCTCATGTCGGTGACGACAACAAGCGAGACGATGGGTACGTTGAGATAGGCTAGCGATTCTCGTCCACCCTCGAACCGCTTCTCGATGGCCGCACCGATGCCGACCAACCTCGCACTGGCGTGCTCGACCAGTCTCGCCAGCGCCGCGATCGTCGCCCCTGAGGCCAGGAAGTCATCCACCACCAACACCCGGTCGTCCTGTCCCAGGAATTCCGCCGAGACCATCAGGAACACGTCGCTCCCCTTAGTACGCGAGGGCGCGACCTCGACGAAGACCGGCCCCGTCATCGTGATCGGCCTGATCTTACGGGCGTAAATGATCGGCACGTTCAGCGCGTGCGCTGTCGCCAGCGCCGGGGCGATGCCGGAGATTTCGGCCGTGATGACCTTTGTCACGCCACCGTCAGCGAAGTGACGGGCCAACTCCCGTCCAACATCGAACATCAGATGAGTATCAATCTGATGGTTGATGAAACTATCCACCTTGAGAATGCCCCGGCCCAGGTTCTTGCCCTCGGCCAGGATGCGGTGTTTGAGTTCTTGCATCGTTGTCTCCTTGCAGCCTCCTTCCAATGGTTGACATCATTCTACACGATACGCTCATGCCTGACAAGTTGTATGACGGCGAAGGCAGAGGCTTCGGGGAAGACAATTGACTTCCCTCACATTCCGATGTAAGATAGATGCACCGGAGAGGAGCGTAGCACATCAGATGGGCGGTCACGAACCAACTGCACACAGAGAGTCCGCAGGCGCTGCTCCCAATGCCTCGCGCCTGCTCGTCATCGTCTCCTGCATAGCCGCCATCGGAGCGATGGCTTACGGGCTGTGGGGGGTACGGCTGCCTGCCTGGATTGTGCCGGAGATCATAGCATCTCCTACCCCATCCGCTGACTCACCCACAGGCACTCTTCCATCTGCCAATCCGCCACTATCCGCGGCCCCACCCGCAAGCCTCCTTCCACTTGTTACCCCACCCACAGACCCTCTTCCATCTGCTGCTGCTCCTCCTCCGCACATCGGCATCGTCGCTGGTCACTGGGGAAGCGACGTGGGCGCAATGTGCCCTGACGGTCTCACTGAGGTCGAGATCAACCGCGACGTGGCCCAAAGGGTCGTCTACATCCTGCAGTCCCTTGGCTACCAGGCTGACCTGTTGGAGGAATTCGATCCGCGCCTGACGGGTTACCTGGCCGACGCGCTTCTCTCCATCCACGCCGATTCCTGTGAAGCCTACCCCAATGCCACCCCACCGGCCAGCGGGTTCAAGGTCGCCAGCGTCGAGGATAGCCTGGTGCCGGAGGCAGAGGAGCGTCTACTCGCTTGCCTGGCGCAGTGCTACGGTGAGCACACAGGGATGTATTTTCACGCCAACAGCATCACTTACGACATGACCCGTTACCACACATTTTACGAGATTGACGGCCGGACGCCGGCTGCCATTATTGAGACCGGCTTCATGTTGGCTGACCGCCACATATTGACCCAAAGAACCGATCTGGTGGCTCGGGGCATCGTGGATGGCATCGTCTGCTTCATTGAAGGTGAGAGACCGCAGTAAGTCTCAAATCTCAGATACCGATGAAAGACCGTATTGCTGACCTGCTACAGGATGGCCAGACTGCAACCCGCGCCGGTCAGAGAGCCAGCGCGCGGCGCAAATTCCGTGCTGTGTTGATCTTCGATCCCCCCAACGTGGTTGCCCTGTTGTGGATGGCGTGGCTGGCACAATAACTTCGGCCATCCGATCAGCCATGGCGGCGTCAACCGGCCCACGCCGGAGGCAGAGTGGTTCTTTGCCTGGGCCGAGGTAGGGACGCTGGTCAACATTCACTACTGATCGCTATAGTTGGTAGATTGGACGAACGGCGCTCCAAGTTTGTCTCGGGGCGCCGGCTGCGGATGAACTCCGACGGGCAGGTTCACATGTGCACCGCCACCACCTTGTATATCGGCTCTGGCTGTTGGTGTCCCTTGATCTCCACCACCCCTGCTGGCCGCGCCTCAATGCGGTCCTGCACCAATCTGTAGAGCTGCTGGCAGATCAAGACCTGCCCTCCACGGGCTTGCTCCTGTAGCCGCCGGCTCACGTTCACTGCATCGCCAATGACGGTGAAAGTCATCAGTTGTGGTGCGCCAATGTTGCCGACCAACACCTCACCCGTGCAAACGCCCACCCCAAACTGGAGTTGAGAGGCCGGAGGAAGCTGGGAGTGAGATTCATCAATTGCCCGGCATATCCGCCAAGCCGCCCGTACCGCCCGCAGCGCGTGATCCGGCTGCGGGAGAGGAGCGTTGAAGTAGGCTATCACCGCATCACCCAGGAACTTATCCAGTGTTCCCTCCTCGGCCAGAACGGCTGCTGCAGCCACGGCGATGTGGTGATTGAGAACGTCCACCAGTACCTCAGGCGTGGTACGGACACTGAAGCTGCTGAAGCCACGGAGGTCAGCAAAGAGGATAGTCGCCTTCTGACGTACGCCGCCCAGCGCTACGGCATCGGGCCGGGCCATGAGTTTTTCCACCACGCTGGGAGCGACGTAGCGCTCGAACAGGCCGCGTATCTGTTTTTTCTCCCGCTCTTTGGTCTGTTCGACCTGCCGCAGCAGTCGAGCGTTCTCAATGGCGATGGCAGCGTAACCGGCCAGCGCCACGAGCAGCCGTCGGTCGTGATCGCTGAAGAAGCGGGCCGTGACCTTGTTGTTCACACCCAGCGCGCCAATGGGTCTTCCGCCGACCTTCAATGGTGCGTAAAGCATCGCACCGCTTATCGTGGCATCACCCTTACGCATCGCATCGACTGCCAGTTGATCCTCCGTGCGCCGCGATACCCGCTGCTCCTTTCCCTTGGAACGTCGCTTGCGCACGTATTCCTGGAGTTTACCCACCCCCTCATCTTCCAGGAAGATCGCCCCCTCCTCAGCACCGGTCACGTAGAGCGCGGCGTCCACGACCCGCTCCAGTAACCTGTCGCGCTCCATCAGCACCGTGACCGACTTTCCGATACGAGAAAGCACGTGGAGCTCTTGCAGTCGCTGCTCGAGTTGCCGGTTGGCCTGCATCAACCGGGTCGTGAGAGCTTCTTTCTCGCGTTGCAGTCGCACCTCCCTCAGCGCGCGTTCGATGGTCGCCAACATCTCCTCGGCAGTGAAAGGCTTGATGACATAGTCGCGCACGCCCCTGCGAAACACTTCGACGGCGATGGCCTCAGACCCGTGGGAGGTCATCAAGACGACCGGGATTTCGGAGCGTTGGGCGCGCAGGGCGTCAAGTACCTCGAAGCCATTCATCTTAGGCATCTCGAGGTCGAGCAGCATGAGGTCAATGCTGCCTTCAAAAGCCTTACGCAACGCCTCGGCCCCGTTGGCGGCCTCCAGCGGTTCGAACCCCTCAGGTTCTAGAACGCATTGGATGACAAACTTGCGCATCTCGCGACTATCGTCCACGACGAGTACCCGGATATTGGACAAAGATACATCCCCTTGAGCGTAAGATGTAATCCGCCCCTGGAACAGAGCCGCTGTACGCATTACGCTCTATTGTTACTGCTTCTCAATCTCGTAACTGTACGACCCCACCTCCGTCGTCACAGGTGCCAGGCCGGAGATAGTGATGACGGCCCTGTCTGTTGTGCTACCCAGAGGGATGACCCACCCGCCCGTCTGGTCTTCGTTCAGCTCCAGTCGCCGCACCGTCGTCTCAGGGCCAAAGAGAATCAGTTGCACCAGCCAGCGCTGCGGCAATACGTTGGTGTGGCGCATGAAGCCAGCCGGCACCCATCCGTTCCCGTCCTCCTCGAAATCGCTGAAGTAGCCGATCTCGGGGATGGTGACGTCGTCCAAAATGAAGCCGGGGCGGTTGACCGCGTCGTCGGTGATATACTCGAAGCGGAGCCACACCTCCTGCCCGGCGTACGCGGATAGGTCCACCCGCTCCTGAATCCACTCCGCCTGATCTCTCCCGCCACTTTTGCCGGTGTAGGCCCAGCCAAAGGAGTTGCCGTTGGGATTGGTATCAGTGCCGGAGGGGGTGGTCAGAATCTCCCAGGTCCCGCCTCCGTCGGTGCTGGCCTCCACGTAGATGTAGTCCCAGTCCTCCTCAATGTCATACCAGGCCCAGAACTCCAACGTGGCCTCGCTCACGTCCGAGAGGTCGAAGGCGCGCGTGAGTGTCATGTCCGAGTCGTCGCTCCGATTCGACCACCAGACGTAGCGCCCGCTGTGGGCGGTGGTGTCCATCAGGCCGACCTGAGTGGAGCCGGTGAAGCGAAACACCAGCGGCTTCTTGCCGACCAGTTCAATGTAATCGGTACCGTGCTGGTGCACAGTGCTGCTCTTGGAAACAGGGTAGTCGGACCCATGGTAGGTAACTTCGACATCAGAGGAAGGTGGGTCAATCTCCTCATAACCATAGCGTCCATCCGCTATGGTGGGATCATCCAGCAGGTTAGCGACAACCCAATCGGCGAACAGATCCTCGTAGGTCATCCCAGTGCCCAGTTCCTCCAGCACGACATCCACGCTGGCGAAGGCATTGTCGGGGTGAGCGACCAACGACTGAGTGGCCTGAGAGCCGAAGTGGTCGAGAAAGTAAGAGGTGAAGAGATAGCTCGCGCCGTAGTTGGCCCCTGCTGAGCCAGGACCCTCGGGCCAAGAGTTGAGCTGTGTGTCCGGTTCCGTGGCAAATACCCACTCGAACCCACCAGGGTTGAAGCCATTGAGGTAGGAAGCCAATTCGGAGAAGCCCTCGTTGAGCCAGGTCTCCTCATTACGGTCGTTGTACCAGTGGATCATGTGCTGGAACTCGTGAGCCAGTGTGCCGTTGTAGTAATCGCTGTTAATCACATTATTGTCCATGCTAATGTAGAACATCTCCATCTCATTGGAATCTTCGCGCACAGCGGAGACGAACTCGCTGGGGCTGTAATAGTAGCCAGCGACGGTGTCCCCTAGGCCACGGGCGTGGAGGATAGAGAGATGGGGATCATTGTCCACTCCGGGTGTCCACTCGGATCCGAAGAAGGCCCGGTTGGTGGGATACGTGTGCTCCTCGAACAAATCGGCAGCAGCTTCAAGATCATCCCGGTCGAAGCGCACTCCCTCCTCGACCCACATATACACGTGCTCGGTCTTGCATTCCAGGATGGCGTGGATGTCGAACAGCGCGTTGGTATCCGAGTTGTGGACGTAGAAGAGACGGCGGGTGTCCACAGGGTAATCAGGGGAGCCTCCTGGATTGACGGTGCTGGGGGTGTCGGCGGGCAGGCCACGCAACCGGATCGCCAGGTCGTGCAGGTCGCGCACCGGCACGTCGGTCATCTCCAGCAGTCCCTCCGTCTCGGTTCCGGCTTCACCCACAGGCTCGCGGGTGATGGCGGGAGTGGGTTCAGGGCTGGGGGTCTCGTAAATGGGTGGCACGGCCGTTTCGAAGACCAGCGTAGGTCGGAAGAACCCATCCCAATCCCAATCGAAGCCACCGCCACAGCAGCAACAACTTGCCGCAGTCAGCATAGTCAGCGCAGCAACAAGCACAGCGATAGTACGATGCATTGCTTCCCCTTATATTACAATCAGCAGTGGCTAACGGCCAACGGCCAATTCCCGTGCGGTTCGATCCAGTTCCTGGGCCAGCCCTCGCACAGCCTGAGCCAGTGGCGAACTGGGACTCTGGAGAGCCAGCGGCGCTCCGCGTGTCAGGGCACGCGTCTGCGCCGGATCGAATGGGATGGTCCACGCCAGCGGATGTCTGAGGGCACGCTCAATTGCTCCGGTCGGCACCTGGGAACCCGGCGTGATCTGGTTGAGGATGATCTGAAGTTTGGCCGACCATTGTTTGAGGGCATGCAGTGTGCCGACGGCTGTCTGGATCGAGGGAGGTTCGGTGGTGATCACCAATCCTACGAGGGCAGCTGCCTCCAGGGCCACCATTGCCATCTCATCCAGCACCGGCGGTGCATCGACGACAGTGGTGACAAACCGCTGTTGCAGGACCCCGAGGGTCATCTGCACCAACGTCCGCGACAGCCCCTGCCCCACGACCGGGAGGGCCGGCGACGCCAACACCCGTAACCCAGAAGCATGTTGCAGGAGATACGCCTCAACGAACTCCACGTCAAGAACGCTGGCCTGGGTAAGGCTCGACCAGTTGGGCTTGGGGCGCAGGCCCAGTTGCAGTGCCACGTGCCCTGACGAGGGACAGAGATCTACAAGACAGGCTGCACCATCCCCGGTCTGAGCCAACGTCGCTGCCAGGTTGACCGCCAGCGTGGTGACGCCGACGCCACCGCGCAGGCTCATAAGCACGACCGTACCTGCGGGCACAGGCGGCTTCCCCGCCGTTCGTTTCGCCAGCAAGTCATCAACCCGTCCCAGCAACTCCACCGCCGTCACCGGTTTGGCCATGTAGTCGTCGGCGCCAGCATCCAGCGCGGCCTGGCGGTCCACAGATTGGCCCCGTGCCGTGAGTATGATGATCGGGGTGGAGGCCGTAGGGGGATTGGCGCGCAGTTGGCGACAGATTTCGTAGCCGCTTATGCCCGGCATCATCACATCAATAATCGCCAGGTCAGGCGGGTCGGCCAGGGCTTTGGCCAGCCCGTCTGTGCCATCGGCACTGAGCACAGCCTGGTGTCCTCCTCGCTGCTCCAGCAACAGGCGGATCATCTCCAAAAACTCGGCATTGTCGTCTATGACCAGTATCTTCGCCATTGTCGGGCTACGTCTCCTCTTCTATTACCCAGAAGGCTCCGATGCGATCTTTGTTGACCAGGATTGCGCCACCGGTAAAGGTGACGTCCGGACGCACCGAAGACCTCATCTGTCCATCGAGAATAGAGACGAAACTATCTGTACCGGTGGTGAGCACCGTGCGCAGGTCAAGTTTGCCCGAGAGGCGCAGATAGCCTTCGATCTCGAAAGATGGGACGGTGATGAAGACTTTGCACAGGTAGGTGCCAAAATAACTGCCGTAGGTATGTTCTCGCGCCAACCCATTCTCATGGCGGGCGACAACGATGGCAGTGACGTTGTTCTTACGGAGGATGGAACTGGTGTGGCTGGCGGTGATGTCCGCAGGATGCTCAATGTTGGAAACATAAGCATCCTCAAGTTGGAGAAAGGCTGTGGTGTGGTCGTTGAGTTGGTCGACCAGTTTCCGGTGGCGCACATTCACGCGCCCAGATATACGATAATGATGGGTGAAAAAGTCTGCTACCAGCCAGGGGGTGTGCAGTTGTCTCTCCATCGCATTGTATCCCTTATGCATAACCTAATCTCCCTGGTCAGTAGGCTCCGGGAAGGCATAGTGCGTCACCATACTCCACTCCTCTGGTGGCCAGTAGCAGAGCCATGCCTTTCCGACGATGTTCTCCCGTGGGAATACCCCCCAACTGTGCGAATCGCTGGAGTGGCTGCGATTGTCCCCCAGAACGAAATACTCCCCGTCTCCCAGGATCCACGATCCGGAGTAGGAACCAGTGTCGGCAATATAGGGCTCCTCGAGAAGGATGCCATCCACCCACACCTCCCCGCCCCGAATCTCCACCTGTTCCCCTGGCAACCCCACGGTGCGCTTGATATAGTCCTCGTCAGGGCTATTGGGAGGGTGGAAGACAATGATGTCTCCCCGCTCCGGCGGATGAATCCAATAGGTCAGTTTGCTAACCACCAGATACTGGTCGTTGTACAGTGTCGGCTCCATACTGGAGCCACGCACCTGAAAGCGACCCGTGACCGTATTGAGGACCAGCAAGATGATCGCCGTTAATAAGATGGTCTCCAGAATCTCGCGCAGTAGTGAGCGACCACCGAAGGCACGGGCAAGGGAAATCTCTTCGCCTTCCAAAGGATGAGCGCGCGCAGGTTGTTCTTCTCCGGGTTGGAGTTCCTCCAATGTTCTTCCTCCGCTCTTGGGTGTTGTGCTTGCATTATAGTACAGGTATGGGCAGGAGGCAAACCGAAACCGAAGCGCAAAACGTGCAGCGTGATTACGTTTTGCGCATTACGCATTGCGCCCATGCGCAATTTTGACTTTTCCTCGCCTCCCCGGTAGAATGAGCAAGACTAATGGCAAATGACAAACCTCAACATCGGATCAAGGCAACAGCCGATGTTCTGTGGGTCTTGATGAACAAAGGATGAATAAGGAATGCGCTACCCCATCATCGCTGGCAACTGGAAGATGCACCTGGGTCGTGTTGACGAGGCGTTGGCCTTCGTGCGTAGCATCCGGTACCGACTGAACGAGATCAGGGAGGTAGAGCGAGTGTTGTGTCCACCCTTCACCGTGCTGGCGGCTGTGGCCGAGGTGCTACGTCCCACGCACATCGGCCTGGGCGCGCAGACGATGCACTGGGAGGATCAGGGCTCATACACCGGCGAAATCTCCCCGGCTATGCTGGCGGAGTTGTGCCAGTACGTCATCCTGGGCCACTCGGAGCGCCGCACCGGGCGTGTAGCCTCCCCGGATCGAACCACACAGGTAAGCGTTGAGAGCGATGCAGCCGTCAACCGCAAAGTCCACGCAGCGCTGGCTCACGGTCTCATCCCCATCATCTGCGTGGGAGAGAACCTGGCGCAGAATGAGGCCGGTCAGACCCACGAATTCGTCGGCACCCAGGTGCGGGCGGCGCTGGCGGGCCTGACGGCGAAGCAGGCCGAGCGGTGTGTGATCGCCTACGAGCCCTTGTGGGCCATCGGCACCGGCAAGGCAGCGACCCCGGCGGATGCGAACCGCGTCATCGGGCTGACCATCCGGGGGAGCATCGCCGAGATGTTCGGGGAAGCCGCTGCTCAAGCCATGCGAGTGCAGTACGGCGGCAGCGTCAATGTGGAGAATATCGCTGCCTTTATGGCGATGCCGGAGGTGGACGGCGCGTTGGTTGGTGGGGCCAGCCTCAAACCGGACTTTGTGAAGTTAGTGCGGCGGGCGGCGTCGGTCTAGATCAGCGTCACTTCGTCCACCACGCCGACGATGACGGCACGCACAGCGCCGGGGTCGAGCCCGAGGATTTGCCGCGCCCCGTTCCCCTCGTCTATCACTAGCACCGTGTCCCCGGGGCCGGCCTGCGCTACGTCCACTGCGATGTCGTAATAGCCGGTCTCCTGCCCGCGCAGGTCAACCTGATCCACCAGCAGCAGTTTGCGCCCCTCCAGGTGCGAGATCTTGATCGTGGAGACTACTGTGCCGATGACCTTGCCGATGTACATCGTCAGTCATCCTCTCCTTCGACCTGGCTCAGAACAAGCGGCAAGTGGTGCCAGACGGCGGTGGGCTGCTGGCGGCGCGGTCCGCGCTCGATTTCGACCTCGTCCACGATTCCCGTGATCGCCAGATCCACCGGCACAAAGACCTCCGGTAGCGCCTGTGCCCCTTCTCGGCTGGCCACCATAAAGACCAGTTCACCCGGACCGGCCTGAGCCGTGGCATCGGCCGCAATCTTGGGCTGGCCCTGGGGATTCAAGTCTCTGTCCAGCGGCTGGACGACGAGAAACTTGATCCCCTCGAGCCCTTCATACTTGCGGGTGGCAACCACCGTGCCGATCACGCGGGCGAATTTCATAGCCTGTTTATCACCCTGGTGCGGAAGCGTGTGGCATCGGCGACGTTCTCCCACATCTCGGGGTGGAGTTGTGGAATAATGACCTGCCGCACCAGCAACTCTGGTCGCTCCAGCACGCCCACGCCGATCTCGACCGCCGCTTCCACGTCGGCGACCAGGCCGGAGAAAAGGACAATGCCTTTGCCCCCCAGCCCATCGGCCAGCCGCACCTCGACCAATCGCACCTCGGCCCCTTTGATGCCAGCGTCGGCAGCGTGGATGGCGGCCGCGACGGTGGTTGTCTCAACCACACCCAGCGCGTCCGTGACCTGTGGCACCCGCCCCCCACCGATGGCCTCCACCACCTCCGGATGCACCTGCGGCAGGTAAACGAAGTCCACCGCAGCCGCGCCGCCCACCTCGCGCCCGGCCTTCAGCGACTCCTCCACGTCAGCCACCTGCCCCCCGATCAGCACCAGGTACTTGCCGGGCTGCACCGTACCCGCCTTGATCACATCAATCGGGGCACGCTTAACCATGGCATCGGCGGCCTGGATGCCGCCCGCGATGCTGCTGAATTCGAGGAGGGCGAGGGCTGGTTCAATCATGATGTTTGTCCATCGGCTCCAGCGAAGAGTTAGCTGGACGGCTGACTTGTCTCACGCCTGTTTTAGCAGTTCTGCCCAGGCTTTTCGGTGTGCAATGCCAGAGTGAACTCTGTCAAGCTCTTTGCCCACTCTATCTAGAAAATCTACCCGACCAGTTTCGCCCAAAAGTATCATTATCCCCAATGCAAAGTCAAAAAAGTTGGAGACGTAGATATTCTGTCCACTTGCGAACTCTGACAAGATACATGTGTCTATTTCCTCAGCATCGTACGCAACTTGAAGGGAATGAGCACCCAGCTCAGGAGATACGCTCTTGGCAAGGAGTTGGGTGGGTAAAACGTAATGATAGGTTTTAGTGACGCTGGTCAGGCAATCTCGAATCAGATGGGTCAGAGAGTGGCCTTTCCCCAGTGGGTCTTGAGGCTTCCCTTGTTCAAACGCTGCTGTTACTTTTTCCCATTTCTTCTCAAGATACGCCTTGCATTTCAACACGAACTCTTGTTGGTCTGTAGTCATCGTCTTTGCAACCTCTAACACTGACGAGTTAAATCAGCCTGGGCACAGTTTCGGACAGGTCGTAATTAGTCCAAAGGACTTCTGTTCTCTTGGTTTTGACTGAATGTATCTTTTTCGAGTTCGCCTCGTGAACGTGCCAATTTCCGTACAGCTCGTCTAACAAGTCACAATGGTATCCAGAGAGAGCCACCTTGCCCTCGGCGTTACGAAGCACTCCCGCTAGATTGATGTGATCTCTGTCTGTCATTTCGTATCGATAGGCTTTGCTATCTCCTCTAGATTCGTGAGGGTAAGGAGGGTCACAGTAAAACAGCGTCTCTTTGCTATCGTAACGTCTGATAACATTGATTGCCAGGTCGTTTTCAATCTGGACACGCAAAAGCCGCTGGGCGATTTCCGGCAAAGCATCAACTGCACCAAGCCACCTCGACACTGCGCCTGCCATACCAGCACGGCTTGTCAGTCGGCAGTGGGCCCATCTCCCATTACTCGCTGTCTGTGCAAGACCGGTTCTTACTTGTCTGGCGCGAACGTAGAACCGTCGCGCCCTTTCTAAACTCGATAACCCATTCACTGGTTCAGATATGGCCTTCTTAAACTCCTCACGAGAGAAGGGAGTTAGGCCAATAGCCTCAATTAGAGCAGATTTTTGCTCTCGGAGCACTTGGAAGAAATTGACTACTTCTCCGTCAATATCGTTATACGTTTCGACCGGCGATGGTTCTCGATTCAGAAGAACCGCCGCTGAACCTCCGAATGGTTCACAGTAGTGAGTCGTCTTTGGTAGCAAAGGCAAAAGCCAGCCCAAATGACTGTACTTTCCACCATACCAGCCAAACGCTATTGACCTATGTCTGCCCATTATTGTTACCTACACAATTCGAAAAGCATCCTTCAGCACGCAGCGGCGGACGCGGCTGAAACTGATCGGGTTGGTGATCCCTTCGCCGGTAGGGCTGGCGATGGTGAACGAGCAGAAGCCCTCACCGCCGTAACCGACGCCAGCACACGAAGGGCCGTTCTTGACAAAGATACTACAATCCATCTCGCGCGCCATGCGGCTCAGGTTGTCCAGGTTCTTGGAGTGCATCACCGCCGTGTGCCGGAAGCCGCGCTCGGCCACCTTTGCCAGGTCAATGCCCTCGTCGGCGTCGCGCACGCGGACGAGTGGCACAATCGGCATCATCTGCTCCGTCAGCACCAGCGGGTGGTCGCGCTCCACCTCCACCAGCACCAGGCGCACCTCGTCGCCCACGTCCACACCGATCTCCTTGAGCAATACGCCAGCGTTCTTACCGATGAACGCCTTGTTCATCGTACCGTGTTGCCCGGCCGGCGGGACCTGTGTGAAGATTGACTTCATCAACCGGTTGAGTTGCCAGGAGTTGACCTCGTAAGCGCCGTGGTTGCACATGAAACGCTTGAGGTCATCGACGATGGAAGCGACGGCGAAGATCTCTTTCTCGTCGGTGCATATAATGTTGTTGTCGAAAGCAGCGCCGCGCACGATGTCGCGCCCGGCCTGTTCCAGGTCGGCTGTCTCGTCCACCACGACCGGCGGGTTGCCCGGCCCGGCGCAGACCGCCCGCTTCCCGCTCTGCATCGCTACCCGCACCACACCCTCGCCTCCAGTGATGGCCAACAGTTGCACGTCGGGATGCTGCATAATCTGTTGGGCGCTCTCAATGGTGGGTTCAGCCACTGCGCAGACCAGGTTGGACAGCCCTCCTGCCTCGACGATGGCCTCGTTGATCAACTGCACCGCGTGGTTGGAGCAGGCGCGAGCACCGGGATGAGCGTTGAAGACGACACCGTTACCCGCCGCCACCATCCCAATCGCATTGCAGATAACGCTGGACGTGGGGTTGGTGCTGGGGATAATCGCGCCGATCACGCCGTAGGGCGCGTACTCGACCAGCGTCAGGCCGCCGTCGCCGCTCCAGGCGGTCGGGGCGAGGATCTCGGTCCCGGCTGCCTTGTTGGCGTTGAGCAGATTCTTCTGGATTTTGTCCTCGTAGCGGCCCATTCCCGTCTCTTGCCAGGCCTCGTGGGCCAGGAGTTGCGCGTTCTCGCGCATCACGCGGCGGGTGTGGGCGATCATCTGCTCGCGCACCGCAAGCGGCATACGGCCCAGTTCCAGGTAGGCGCGACGTGCTGCCGCCACGGCGCTATCT
>Ga0208648_1002057_pt1 | contig 14686 bp, 13 predicted proteins | sample AntAceMetag02UKL_FD_184772 | JGI IMG/M metagenome (GOLD analysis project Ga0208648, IMG submission 184772) | Saline lake microbial communities from Ace Lake, Antarctica - Antarctic Ace Lake Metagenome 02UKL (SPAdes) (version 2) | ecosystem: Environmental > Aquatic > Non-marine Saline and...
TTTCTCAGTTTACTTTAACAGCATCACCTAAAATTAAATTCATGAAAAATACATGGTTCAACCCATGGATTATTCCTGTAGGTTTATCAATACATGTTATCAGCCCGCCATCTGATGGGGTAACAGTATTATTACCTGGTATGAACTTTGGCGCAGGTGCTGATTTTAAAGTCTGGGAAAACATTTATTTAGGTATTGATGCTCGTTATAACCTGACTTTCCAGACTGTAGATGGTGTGGATATCAATGGTTTTACAACAGGTGCATATGCAGGTTTTGGTTTCTAAACAAAAACCTTAAAAGCGTATCCTGATAAAAGGGGGAGGTGTTATGACCTTCCCCTTTTTTTATGCTTAAAAGAAATTAATCCGGGCGCATCATGGTAAACTAGCGCACTTTAATTCGCTCTCGTTCCTTCGCTTTGCGTGGAAATGCATACTCAGACGCTCAGCGTCATAAAGCCGGATACGCTTCATGACGCTGAGCAGAGAAACAAGGATATTATTTATATATGGCCAAAGTCTGGTTTGTTGGTGCAGGTCCTGGTGACCCTGAACTGATCACACTCAAAGCACAAAAGCTGATTGCACTAGCCGATGCAATTTTATATGCTGGCTCTTTAGTCTCAGTAGCGGCTACACAATGGGCCAAACCTGGTTGCGCAATAGCAGACTCTAAAGGCATGACTTTAGAGGAAATTACTGATTGGCTAATCCGTCAGGCAATCAATGATGCCACTGTCATTCGCCTGCAAACAGGTGATCCCGGGTTATATGGTGCATTAATTGAAATGGTACAGCCTTTAGATAAAGCAGGTATTGCTATTGGTGTAGTACCCGGGGTTACCTCAGCGATGGCATCTGCTGCCGCTGCAGTGGAAACCCTTACTTTACCTGAAGTCACTCAAACCGTTATTTTCAGTCGGGTCGAAGGTAGAACACCTATGCCCGAAGGCGAGTCTTTAACTGGATTGGGGCTGCATCATTGCACCCTATGCTTATATCTATCAATCACCTTACTTAAAAAAGTCCGCGAAGATTTATTGGCAGCAGGCTGGCAGGATGAGTCACCCATCGTGGTGGTACACAAAGCCAGCTGGCCAGATGAACAGCAGATTATTCATGGCACACTAGCAACCATAAAAGACCTATGCAAACAGGCGGGCATTAATTCACAGGCGATGATTATTGCCAGTCCCGCCCTAGGCGCGAGACACTGGGACGAGATTAAAAAATCCAGATTATACGACGCAGAATTTAGTCATCGTTTTCGTAAAGCAATCAAGACACAGGAATAAGCATGGAATTCAGTATTTTATTAGTCGGGCATGGTTCAAGAGCAGAACAAGGAAATGTCGAAATTGAAACCTTTGCCAAACAATGGCGAGACCATCATCCTGACTGGCATATAGACGTATGTTTTATTGAATTTGCCGATGTCTTGCTCGATGCGGGATTTGATCTAGCCGCTAAAAAGTCAAAAAATGTAATCGTTGTGCCTCTAATTTTAAATGCCGCAGGACATGTCAAAATGGAAATTCCTGAGCATTTAGCAGAGGCAAGAAAACGCCATCCTGATGTCGAATTTAAATACGTCACACACCTTGGCGCCAGCGAAGCAATCTTGAGTATTATAAAACGTAGCTTACAAAAAACCATGGCAGCAATCGATATGCCTGATCCAAAAACAACTGGTGTGATTGTTCTAGGTCGAGGCTCCTCGGACAAAATTGCCAATGGTGAAGTTGCAAAAATGGCACGTTGGCTCTGGGAAGAAACCCAGCATGAGTTAGTCGATATTGCCTTTACAGGCATTACCTATCCACGCCTGGAATCAGCGGTACAAAGACAAGTTAAACTAGGCATGACGCAAATCTGTATTTTGCCTTACTACTTGTTCACCGGTACATTAATTGAACGCATTGCCAGGCAATTTGAAAATCTGCAAAGACAATACCCTCAAGTTAATTTTTCTCTAGGCAATTATTTTGGTTTTGAAGCTGAAATTTATACTGCTCTTAATGAACGCGTTTTGTCGCTACTGAATGATCAGCAGCAACATATGATGGAATGTGATGGCTGCCATTATAGACAAATTGCCCAAGAGCATGGACATGGCCATCAACACTAAATAAGGACAGTTATACTTCGTGCGGTGACGGTTGCGGTTTTTATAGCGAGTTGATTTTGACCGTTAGAAAACCGCAATCGTGGCCGTGCAAAGTATAAGTATATATGAGTAAAATACTAATCCTTATTGAACCGGTTGAAGGACATTTCAATCCATTTATCAGCATCATTACAAAACTAATTGCTCAAGGACATCAGGTCGCTTGTATTACTGGCATCCGCTTTAAACACCGCATAGAGCAATTAGGCGCCAGTTATGCTCCGCTACCTTCAAAATGGGATCCGGGTGAACAAGAGGTCTATGAGTTTTTTCCTGAGTTAAAAAATAAAACAGGTCTTGCGCAGATCAAATTCTATTTAAAGCATATTATGTATGCTCAGGTTGCTGATATATTAAATGTACTGGAAAATACCCTGCCAGGATTTCCTGCGGATGTTGTTGTCTGTGATACCTTTATGGTCGCCGGAAACTGGATGTCTGAACTTGGCGGACCACCTAGTGTGCGACTGTCGGTATTACCTTTAAGCTTACCTGGCAAGGATATCGCGCCCTTTGGACTCGGATTATTGCCTGGAAAATCATTGTTAACAAAACTGAGAAATAACTTGTTAAATCAGGTTTTTGAAAAACTGTTGTTCAGGGATGTTCAGGCTTATGTCAACAGCATCAGAACACAAGTAGGGCTGGCTGTTTTTGATAAAAGTTTTTTTATTAAGGGCTATGAAATTCCCGATCTGGTACTACATACTTCAATACCTGCCTTTGAATATCCTCGCCCTAAGCTAGCCGATAATTTTCGCTTTATTGGGCCTTCCCTAACGCCTCCCGATACTGAATACAGTATGCCAGCATGGTGGTCTGAAATTGAGCAGGGCTTACCTATTATCTTACTTAACCAGGGAACTATCGCCAAAAATCACGCCGACCTGATACGCCCGGCTATTGAAGCGTTAACCGACGAAGCCGTTATTGTAGTGATTGTTCCGGCTGCCGCAAATGAGTTTCAGGACTTACCCAAAAACATGCACGCTGAAGCGTATATTCCTTTCGCAAATTTATTACCTCATATTGACATAATGATTTCCAATGGCGGGCTGGGTGGCACTCAAAGCGCATTAGCCCACGGTGTACCTGTTATTGTCGCGGGTGCAACTGAGGATAAAATGGAAGTCGCCGCCAGAATTGAATATTCAGGTGCAGGCATTAACCTTAGGCAACAAAGCCCTGCTGCGGCCGAAATTAAAACAGCAGTACACAAGATATTAAACAACCCGGCATTTAAACAAAAAGCCAGCGAATTGCAAGCTGACTATGCTAATTACGATGCAGCAACACTAGCCGTTGAATCGATTGAAACACTCATTAAAGAAACTAAAAAGATGGAGAGCATGGCATGATTGAAATAACTGATTATCAAAGTCTATTAGCCGTTGGCAGACAACAGCAAAACCCGCAACGCTTTCTGTTTGTTTTTCTGCAGGCCGCTTTACCAGCAGACCCTAATGAAGTTGACAAGCAAAGATTTCACTCAGGACAAGGGGGCGAGTTACAGGCGATTATGTGTGTGGATAAAGATCTAGACGAATTAACTAATTTTGCTGATTTGGTAACGGAATCAGAGCAGATGGAGCAAGACTGGAGCATGGTTTTAATCGCCTGTCTTGCAGGCAGCAATGGCATGCTTCCAGCTGCTGCAGAAGCTGAGCAGCCACTCAAGATGATGGTACAGGCGGTACAAAATGGAGCTGATTTATCAAAATATCTGGCCTTTGACAAACAAGGTGTTTTGTTACATTTTGCTTAAGCGCTCCCACAGAGGGTAGATATAGCCTTCTTGATGCAATAATTTTTTGTTATTCATTTAAACAAACAACACTGGAACAATAGCCACCAGCAGTAAAGTTGTACCCATAGTCGCCAGAGGTAGCAAGATTTTTTCATGCCGGTACCAGAAGTTACCATCCTCCAAGGCCGCTTTTGCTATTTCTTCATGACCCACCATCTGTCGGGTTAACAAATGATTCAGAGCCACAGGCGGAGTGAGATAGCCCAGCTCAAAAGAAACCAGAGTAATCATCCAGAAATGCACCGGGTTTATGCCGTTGTTATAGGCTATTTGTGCGACGGTACCGGAAACCAGAACGACAGCGCCAAAGGGATCCATAATCATACCGATAACGACTAATACCAGTATCAGAAAACCCAGTGTCAACCAAACTGAAGCAAACGTAACGGGGATATTACTTAACACGCCCGAGCGCCCAATCACGCCTCCCAGGGCGAACGAAAGCCCCATTAACAGGAGTAAGGCACCAATATGAATGCTCGCCTCTGACGAGGCCATTCTTATTGTATACTCAAATTTATGCGCATCTTTTTCCGGTGATGCAATCAGCACCAGACGCACAAAGAATTTTTCGTAAATAATCAAGCCAAGAATAATCACCGGTAGTATGACTGGAGCAGAAAACTCGTCCAGACTGACATTTAATAGATAGATATAAACCAGGGAAATCAATAGCACAATCAGGGCATAAGGAAACAAAGGCATAAGCGCCCGCAGAAAGGGCTTAAATGCTTCCCGAACGGGAGCCAGATGTAGCTTTTCACGCTTGGTGAGCATGACAAATATAAGGAAAACCACTGCGGTAGTCATAAAGACTTTAAATCCCCAGCTAAATAGTTGATCTGTAACTACTTCCTTATTTAAGGCGGCAATCAAAACGACCAACAGACAAGGGCGCAATACAACGCCAGCACTTCCGGTCATTGCTGTTGCCGCCAACGCCAGTTGCCTGCGCGCTCCGACACGGCGCAATTCCTCATAAACTATGGCACCCATGGCGATGATAATTATCCCTGATGCTCCGGTATATGCAGTGGGTACAGCCATGACAATCAGCGCTACAAAAGCTAATATTTCCGGAGACATACGCCAGGGTATAAAGACCTTAAAAACCAGATCTCCTAATTGAGTTCGTTTTAACAACATACCCACCCAGATATACAGGCCGATATTTAGAAATAAACCCGCCTGATCAAATAATAAGCTAAAAAATATTGCCGGGCCGGCCCAATGGTTTTCAATCAAGAAAAAATAACAGCCTACAAAAAAGCTCATAAATATATACAGCGGAATCGGCAACATCGCATGTAGCATACTATCGCTGGTCTTATGAGCATTATGATGTTGCGGTGGTTTGATTAACTGGTATAAGTTGACGGCACTTAAACAAGCAAAGCCGACAATCAGCAATAGATAAATTTCCGGATGATCAACTATTGTTGCAGATTGATAAATACTGTCTCTGTACCAGCAGGCAGATAGTAGCAAAATGCTATTACCCAGTAATTGAGCGAGGGTCGAAACATAATGCTCGCGTAGCGATGCAATGGCTCTAAAGGCGATGTGATGCTGCTTGATGGTGCATATTACTGCACAAATAAAAATCGTCAGTATCAATATCATGCGCTGTTTTTCTTTCGCAAACAGGCTGATTCCAGCAACACTGGTTTCCAGAGCACGAAAGATGATAACAGCAGGGGTAATTCTTGACTGACTCTGTTGAGCCAAATCATGTTTTTCCTGACAGAGCAGGCGAAAATTCTGTAATGAAACTAGCGCAGCCTGACGATCAAACGGTTCAGCATCGAAAAGATCCTTTAGTTCCCCCATGCCGCCCGACTCAGCTTCTAGCTTTGTTAGTTCAGTCTCAATATCAGGATCCTGGTTACAATCAGGAGTAGGGATATCCGCTCTTAGCGTGAAATAATCCTGCCACAGGAATTCGCCTACATTGAGTAAGCGGGCATGTATTATTTCACTATTGCCGGCAATAATGACCGCTATCAGGAGCAAAAAAACCGGTAAGGTAGAAAGCCATTCACGACAACTACGAAACTGAATCATTCCCCGCAAAATCATCTAGCTTCTGTCCAGAAAATCACCAGTCCAGTCCTGTCCAATTTACTCTTTATCTGCAGCAGTACATTCAGATTGCTGTGGATCTTTTTTGCAACGCAACATTCTCATCAGCTTTAACATTTTACCATTATAAATGCCCTTATCTCTTAGCCTGATCCTTGATTGTCTAAATACTTCAAGGTATCCGGTTATGTCTGTCTCCGGTATAGAGATCCACATTTTTGCCGGAATAGTACTTGCGTATTTTTTGACTAATGCCACTCCCGAATCAAACTGACTCAGAGCAAACTCACGAGATTTTTGACCATATCCTTCAGGAAAATCAGTTTTACGTATCAGTATTTGCAGGGTCAGTTGCACCAAGGAAAAATTAATAATGCCACCATTGGGCTCTAGACCTTTATACAGCTCCATCGCTTCGTAAACTATAGCCGGCCCATAGGTAACATCAACCGAGCCATTATTAAATTTACTGTACATATTGGCTATTGAGGTACCGACAGGTGAGCCGCCGATAAAATTCACCATTTCGACCTGAGCAGGGTCCGAATCTAGAATTGCAATTCGTTTACCTGCTAATTCACCCACCGTATCAATAGTGCGATCATTAACAAACATATAAGCAGCTCCAGCCGGAAAAATAGCGACGACCTCATAAGGATCACTAAACATCAGCCCGGCAGCTTTTTCGCCACTGATAGATGTAATCACTGACTTTAAATGATCATATGTCGGCATTGCGCCAATCGCATCCAGGCTGCCGGTAAATGAGTTAAACTGACGCGCACGGATACCTGTAAAACTGACTGCATCACAAAGCCCGGCTTTAAAATCTTCAGCGGCCACTCGCTCACTAGTATATGGCTTAAGTTCCAGCTCTACTCCCCAGGCTAATGCGGCTGTTTTATAATCTTTCATCTGAGAAAAAAAAGGGCCGTTTGCACCTAATAAATCAAACACGCACATTTGTTTGGCTACAGCCTGGGCAGTAGTAATACCTGCAGTCATTAATAAGAGAGCAATGCATAGCCTGGATGTGAAATTTTTATATAAAATCAAAGTGACCTCTCTTTACTTCCATAGTAACAAATAAGTTGAAAAATCAGTTGAACACGGATTGCATGTAAAATCAAAGTATATCAAATATATCCACAGTATCAGTTTTGTTAACCGGGTCATCCCAGAAAGTACCTAGCCCACCAATGGGGGTGCGTTTACCGGTTGCCTCAGTCCACATATAATCAGATATGGCCTGCAATTGCAGAGTAGCCACTTTATCCAGAAATAGAAAATTGGGGTTAGCGGGCAGACTGCTTTTTGTCGCTACATTTTCACGAATAATTGCTTTGACTCGAGCTGCATCACCCAGGCCAATATAAATTTTTGCTGCGATCACCTGGACAATAAGCATACCTTGTTGCACTCCTGTTTGCATTGCCTCATCCAGCACGATTAACGGATCGACTCCAGCTGGCTTGTTGCCGGGAAAACTAACCCAGATAGCCGATTGAATGGCACTGGGCATGCCCCACCATTGCGTATTATCCAAACAGCCAGCACCTCTGCCTACTTTAAGACTTATGTCTAATGGCACGTTGGCAATGCCCTCGGAGGCAAGGTCATTGAGCACTGCCAGCAGACCATCCATCAGTCCGACCAGCCAATAAAACTCATCATTCCAGCTGCTAAATTGCGGACAGGCATTGCCAGGCATTTCAGGGTAGGCTAATTCAAGATTTAAATAGCCCTTAAGCTGTCGCTGAGCAGCAAGATTGAGATACCTTTTTTGCAGAATTCTGGCATCCTGCGCCTCAGTGACGTTTTTCGCATGTAGGGCACGGATATAACGCAGCTCTTCTTCCCGGGCCTTAAATTCAGCGCAACTGCCGGATAAAAATTCAAATATCACCGCTAGTTTATACGGTGATGCGTTGATTTGAGCAAGACTGGGAATTGATAGGCTTAACGCTTCAGCCATCACGCAGCCCATTGCCACATCATCCGTCTTTAACACATAGGGAACAGCCTGCTCTTCAATAAAGCCAACTAACAGCTTTCCTGAGTTGTTAATCACCAGCATTGAGGTCGCATATAACAAAAATAGCGTCAGTATCAGCCACATTAGCCAATGATATAGCTTGCGCCGAGCCTGTATTTTCATCGACGTATTACCATCGGGACAAAGCACTTAGAATGAATCATTTGATCAGCTCCCGGAAATTTGTTCACTCATTGTCTGCAGCTGTACATTCAGACAATTGAGAATTCTTTTTACAGCGTACCAGATGCATAATTCTCAACATTCTTGCATCATAGACACCTTTATCTCGAAGTGACAAACGGGTTTTTCGGTATATATCGTGATAGCGTTGCTGATTGGTTTCAGAAATATTCAGCCACCATTGCGGGGCTATTCTGTGTTCATAGCTTTGTGCCAGTTGCACGGCTTTATTGAACTGATCGAGTGCGTAATTACGTGATTTCTGGCCAAATTGTTCAGGAAATTCGGCTTGGCGAATTATAATTTGCAAACTGAGCTGTGCCACTGGAAAACGGATAACCCCGCCATTAGAGCCTACGCCTTTATGCAGTTCCATTGCTTGATAAACAACTGCAGGTCCATAGCAAACATCAACTAGACCCGCATTAAATTTATTATACATTTCTGCAATCGTAGCACTCAGGGAAGGTGTTCCAAGCAAGCTGACTAATTCAATTTGTGCCGGGTCATTATCCATAACTGCAATACGAATACTACTCAGCTTACTTTCAGTATCCTCATGCTCACTGACCAGGGAGCGGTCATTAACAAATAAATAAGCTGCACCGATAGGTATAATCCCGACAACCTCGTAGGGGGCATTAATCATTAATGGGGATGCTTGCGGGGCACTTATAGTACTGATAACCGTTTTTAAATGTGCATAAGAAGGTAGTGCGCCCATAGCGTCCAGGCTACCTGTAAATGAATTAAACTGGCGACTTTGAATACCTGTAAAGCTGACTGCATCACATAGGCCTGCTTTAAAATCCGCTGCTGCCTGTCCTTCATTGATATAGGGCTTGAGTTGCAGATTCACTCCCCAGCCCAGAGCGGCAATTTTATAATCTTTCATCTGCGCATAGATCGGGCCATTTGCACCTAATAAATCAAAGACACAGAAGCTTTTGGTTTCTGCCAACGCCACAAAACAATTCAAACTCAATACTACCGCTAATACTGGCCTGGAAAAATGATCAATAAAAAATCTCACTGTGCCCCCGTTTTTCCTACTTAAAACCAAGCTTTTTGCTGCGATTTAATAGAGCGACTGTACAAATGAGTGTCAGCGTTTAAGCTGCATAACAACAAGTTAATGCTTAATTAACCTGCACCATTCGTTTAAAGTAACTCATCAATATCAATGGTTTCAACAGTCATATCAGTGTCATCCCAGAAAGTGCCTAATCTGCCTAGTGGAGTACGCCTGCCTGTCGCCGCAGTCCACAGTCGGTCGGAAATTGCCTGTATTTGTAATCTGGAAACCTGATTCAGAATTGCAAATTCCTGATTTTCAGGTGCTGATCTGGCTAGCTCTGCATATCTCTGAATAACCTGTTTTACTTCTGCTATTTCCCCTTGTCCCAGATAAACCTGTGCTGCCAGGACATGAGCAACTCCCATTCCCTGGTCTGCGCCAATTTGCATAGCTTGCTGCAAAACTTGTCTGGGAGATTGATCAACGGGCTTATTACCTGGAATCGTTATCCATATTGCTGCCTGAATGGCTGCGGGAACTCCCCACCATTTCTGATTGTCCAGACAAATCGCTCCCCTGCCTACTTTTGCCGCAATGTCCATCGGCACCTCAACACTGCCCCCGGACGCTATGTCATTGATGATCGCCTGTATGCCATCTAAAAGACCAATCAACCAGTAGAATTCCTCGTTGTCTGATGCAAACTCGGGGCACTCAGTACCGGGCTCAGACATTGCCGTTACCAGAGCATAATATCCTGTCAATTGACGCTGCGCAGCCAGACCAAGAAGTCTTTGCTGTGCAATACGCGCATCCTGGGCTTCAGTAGAATTTTTTGCATAAATGGCACGTAGGTAGCGCAATTCCTGTTCCTGAGCCCGAAATTCAGTGCAACTCCCTGCAACCAGATAAAACAGAATTGCGAGTTGGTCTGGTGGCGTAGTTACTCTAGAAAAACTCAATAAAAAGGGTGTAAACGCTTCAGCCATCGAACAGCCGAGAGCGACATCATTGCTTGCCAGCATATACGGTACGCCCTGATCTTCGGCATAACCGAGGAGCGCATCCCCAGTCGACTTATACACCACCGTACAGGCGTTCAAAAGCAAACACAAAGCAAGCAAGAAGCGTAAAAGATATTTTCTTTTCAAAGCAATTAACCTGTCAGTCATATGCACTACTTGTGCGTTGTTTAACGCATTCTAACTTATAAAATCTAGGCTCGCACCTTTCCTTGCCTGGCTACAAATTTATGCTTTGCTGTGTAGCTAGCATTTCTAGCTTATCGGAGAGTCCAGACTTTGATAAGGACTTGGTTTTCCGAATGGTAAATCCTGTCATTAAACAATTAACGCCCCCATAAAGGTGTTTTTACTTTCGCCAGTTGCTATTTTCAGGGATAATAAAAAGCTTTGTAAAGCCAGTTCAATTCCATAAGCGCATGAAACAAAAGTTAGAATCTCTCTTATTGCAAGCCGTTGAAACACTGAAAACAGACGGTATTTTAGAGCGAGAACTCAATCCACAAATCAATCTTGAGCGTGCTCGTGATCAGCAGCATGGTGATTTTGCAACGAATCTGGCTATGGTGCTGGCTAAACCAGCCAAAATGAATCCACGCCAGTTAGCAGAAAAAATTATTGCTGTTCTTGCTGCTGATGCAGTAGTTAGCAAAGTTGAGATTGCAGGCCCCGGGTTTATCAATTTTTTTATTGACCCTAAAGCACAATACCAGATTATCAACACAATTCACCAGCAAGGTCATAAGTTTGGACTTAGCCAGGTCGGTGCCGGCAAAAAGGTTCAGGTTGAGTTCGTTTCCGCTAATCCGACAGGACCATTGCATGTTGGCCATGGACGAGGCGCGGCTTATGGTTCTGCAGTTGCTGACTTATTAGCCGCAGTTGGCTTTGAGGTTGAGCGAGAATACTATGTGAATGACGCCGGCCGGCAAATGGATATTCTGGCCGTCAGCGTCTGGTTGCGTTACCTGGAAGAATGCGGTGAAGTGTTTACTTTCCCTAGTAATGGCTACCGTGGCGATTATGTACGCGAGATTGCGGCAAATATACACCGCGACTCCAATAATGAATATCGCCACCCGGTCACTCTGGTTTTTGAGGATATCCCTGCTGATGAACCGCAAGGCGGCGATAAAGACACTCATATTGATGCATTGATTGCACGCGCAAAAACCTTACTGGGTGACCAGCAATATCGCGATGTTTTCCAGGCTGGCTTAAATGAAATCTTAAGCGATATTCGCCAGGATTTAAGTGAGTTTGGCGTTAATTTCCAGCAATGGTTTTCTGAAAGACAACTGATGGATGATGGCTCTATCGATGAGGCGCTAAAACGCCTGGGCGAGGCCGGATATTTATACCAGAATGAAGGCGCCACCTGGTTTGCTTCTAGCCGTCTGGGTGATGAAAAAGACCGGGTAGTAGTACGTGAGAATGGCCAAAGCACTTATTTCGCTTCGGATATCGCTTATCATATGCATAAACTGGATCGTGGATTTGAGCAAATAATCAATATCTGGGGCGCAGATCATCACGGCTATATTCCCCGTGTTAAAGCAGCCATGCAGGCACTTGGCGCAGATACCAAAAAACTTAAGGTTTTACTGGTACAGTTTGCAGTACTATACCGTGGCGGAGAGCAAGTACAAATGTCTACCCGCTCAGGATCCTTTGTCACACTGCGCCAGTTGCGTAATGAAGTAGGTCAGGATGCGGCGCGTTTTTTCTATGTGATGCGCAAGTCTGAGCAACATATGGATTTTGATTTAAAATTAGCCACCTCTAAAACCAATGAAAATCCAGTGTTTTATGTACAATACGCGCATGCACGTGTCTGTAGCGTGCTCAAGCAATTGGCAGAAAAAGGCTTGCAGCGTGATATTCAGCTGGGCGAAGACAGCCTGGACAAACTAACTGAAGAGCAAGAAATAGCTTTAGTCAGCAGCTTGACACGCTATCCTGAAGTACTGGAACGCGCCGCAGTGCAATATGAGCCGCATCTATTAATTAACTATTTACGTGAACTAGCGGCTGAATTTCATACTTACTATAATGCTCATCAGTTTATTGTTGATGATGTCGCGCTACGTAACGCACGACTGAATTTGATTTATTCTGTAAAGCAGGTTCTGGCTAATGGCTTAAACTTGCTGAGAATCAATACCCCGGAAGCTATGTAATGGCACGAGACTATAAGTACCGAGCAAATAAAGCCGACCAGAACCCTAAAAGGCAAAGCGCCAAAACGAATAAGCGCACGCCTGTTACTCGAACGAGAGCAAAAACAGCAAACAGTCAGGCGGGAGTTCCCATCTGGCGCTGGGTCCTGGTATTGGCATTAATTGGCTTATTTGCTTATTTTCTCTATAGCCTGTCTTTAACACCGACCACCGACCAGCCATCAAGAGTCACTAAACCTCTGGCTCGCCAGGTGGAAAAAGCAACTCCTGAAAAAGCCCCTGAGCCGGTTAAAAGTGTTAAAAAAGAACCTGAAAAACAGGAGATTCAGTACGATTTTTATACCATTCTGCCCGAAGCTGAATTTGTTATTCCTGATCATGAGGTAAAAACACGTAAACGCGAAGAACGGGTAGGCAAAGCAAAATCAGGCGTACAGTACTCAGTTCAAGCGGGCGCTTTTCGCCAATATAAAGATGCCGATAGTTTAAAAGCGAAGTTAATCATGATGGGCTTTTCTCCGCAGATTGAAAAAGCAGTTATCGGCTCAGTCACCTGGCATAGAGTTAAAATGGGACCTTATAATCAAATGGCTTCGGTTGATGCCATTCAATCCCGACTTAAATCCAATAATATGGATGCGCTGGTGATTGAGGTCAAAAAATAACAGAAAATATTTTAGCGCGGACTTTAGTCCGCAACTCAAACTTCGATATAACGAAGTAGATAAGCGTCAGCTTTTTTCCCAGTATCCGCAATAACAAAAGCCAGGTTATTCTATTTAATACAATTCCTGTTCTAATAAGTTTAGTTGCAGAGATGAACATTAACCATAGCTGTTAATTACCTGATAAATTCATTCTATCTCGGCTAGAGTTATCCAATTTAAGTATGATTATTGATTAGCTACTAATGTAAGAGTGAAGAATATGCAGGTCGGGATAATGATTTATTAGAAGTATATCAACATCGGACGGGTGATATGATGGATAAGAAACCACACGAAACGATAGAGCCATCCCCAGCTTACAGGCAAGGTGATGATCTGAATATCAAAACTAAAATTTTATTATCAGCACCAGGAAGAGAGGAAGAAAAAACAGCAAGACCAGCGGCTGGAGAAACCGGGAAAACACTACAAATAGCTTTAGCAAAACTACATGCAATAGATAACTCTAATTTCCCATCCTCAAAGCTCGATGACTATACAATTGCAAATGCAATCGAAAGCATACATTACAAAAATAAGACTGGACGAACTGAAGCAACAAATAGTGAGATTTGTGACAGCACAAATATAGAGAGAATTAAGAGAATTTTATCAAACTGTAAAGCGGTTGTTTCATTAGGAGATAAAGCATTCCTCGCCATTAAAACTGCTAAATATAAAGGTATCATATTTACTGCAAAGCATCCATCCCTACAATCCTTAAATTCAAATTATGCATCAAAGGAAAGGACATCAAAAGAACGCCGGAAAGATAGAATTAATCAATGGGTCAATGACCTTATTAAGTCAAAGAAGAAATTAAGATGAAACCCTGAGTCTGACTGGATGCGGCGACTCAAATATTCAAGGTAATGCTTTTGATGTAAATGGTGAGGTGATATCAACAGGTAGAATAGTTTATTTAATACCTAAAAAATCATTTGTTCAAATTTGCTTTCCTGATGCTACAATAATTTTTTAAATTTATCAGGAGACTAACCTATGCCTTTGACCCATCACCCGCTTGTAAAAGAATTCCCCGAATATAAAGAGAAAATCCATAGCCTTAAAACCAGTAATAATGATTTTAGCCAACTAATGGAGCGCTATGAGGAAATCGATAAGCAAATCTACCGTATCGAAAGCGGCGAAGAACCAACCAGCGATGAATTTGTAGATGGTTTAGGTAAAGAGCGATTGCAAATCAAAGACCATCTTTACCAAATTATTTTGCGAAATAAATAAGTTATTTATCTGCGCAGGGATAAGCAACACAATAGTAATTATTCAGACACCCTAACATCTGGCAATGCAGGTGCCGGCAATCCTGACCGCTGACTGGCAATAACGGCCGCCAAATAAACCCAGGGCGATTGCTCTCTTTTACGGCACGTTTCGATTACACTGATCAAAATAGCAAACACGCGTGAGCCCTCTTCTGTACGTGTACCGTAACAAATACTGCGTAAAATAACCCAGTGCC
>Ga0208648_1002060_pt1 | contig 14676 bp, 12 predicted proteins | sample AntAceMetag02UKL_FD_184772 | JGI IMG/M metagenome (GOLD analysis project Ga0208648, IMG submission 184772) | Saline lake microbial communities from Ace Lake, Antarctica - Antarctic Ace Lake Metagenome 02UKL (SPAdes) (version 2) | ecosystem: Environmental > Aquatic > Non-marine Saline and...
AAAAAACAGCCAAAATAATGATCGTGATGGTGTCCGTGAATTGACAGACTAACATTATAAGTTAAAATAAAATGTTCAAAAAGCTTTGAATAAACAGGAGTAAACTGGTCAGACCAGGGAGGAATATGAGCAATAACAAAAACCTGTTCATAAGAAGTTGTATCCTCAAGCTCACTTTGCAACCAAAAGAAATCAGGCTCAATATAGCCTAATTCCCAAATTATATTATTAAAAAAGATGAATTTACAATCTTTGTATGTAAAAGAATAATTATCAATACCATACATGTTTTTATAAATACCAAGTCCATTTGCCAGACAATCGTGATTACCAATTACAGTAAAATATGGATAATTCAGGTCTGAAACAATATTATGAAAAATTTCATATTCTTTAATCATTCCACCATCTGTCAAATCACCGCCATGAATGACAAATTCAATATTTTCATTTTCATTAATCGCCAAAACTGCATCATCAAGATCATTATAATAGGTGTGGCTATCAGAAATTAAAGCAAAGGTGAAAGTTTTATTCTCACTTGTTGCTTTTTCTTGAATAGATAATTTTTCAAGATTCGTAAGGCGGGTATCTTTGTCTTTCCCTTGAACATGTCCTGAATATGGAGAATATTCAAAAACATTTTCACATGAAATTACTCCTATGATAATTATATAAAGAAATATCAGATTAAAAATCCTGAATATTAGTTTTTTTAAATTTAATAACATGAAAGACATTTAATGAAGTTTTTTAATGCCCCCAAAATTAATTATACTTTTTCCCAAAGCTGACACTAAAAAACAAAGTTAAAAAAGCGTAACTTTTAGATTCTTCTGCCATTAAGGCTATTCCTGTAGGATAGACATCAATAATGGCACCAATTTCAAGTGAACTTATTTTCGTATTATAGGTTCCGAACTCAAAATTTAATCCGGCTTTACCGTATATTCCAGGATGAAAACCTAATTCTCCTATACCTTTAAATAAAGGCCCTCTTCCGTAAATAATATCTTGAAAATGAATTTCAGGATCATAGCGTTTTGTTTCAAGCGTATAATTATAACTATATGGAGAGTAATTTATTATAGATAAATATACCGGAACTGCCAACCCCATTGAAACACCGCCTGAATAGTTGTATAATAGTTCAACCCCACCCCAATATGGTTTACTGTTGAGCAATTTTTCAATTCCAAGACCTCCCCTGAAAATGTACAGATTATTTAATTTTCCAAAATAATATGGTTTTGCATTGTAATAGTAAGAGTTAACAACTTTTACTTGTTTAAGGGCCTGCATCGTTACTGCTTCTACTTCAAAAAATTGTTTCTTGAAAGCATTAATATTTCTGCCTTTTTGAAATTTTAAACCAAAGCCGCGATTATGGATAATTATCCCACCCTTCATCTCTTTTTGAAAAAGTATGTTATTACTTAAGGTATCAATAAGTTTTTCGGATTGAGAAAAAGAAATAATCCCTGTAAAGGTAAAAAATATAATAAGGAAGATTTTTATAAACACTTTCATCCCTTAATGTTAAAAACAATTTAAATGCTGTTTAATTGTCAGAAATCCTGAGATAATATCTGTTGATCTATATATTATTTTTATTATACATATTTAATTATTTTTACATGGCGGCGTTTTACATAAAATAATGATTTTAATTTTAGAATAAATCGAATTTCATTATTAATAAATAAATTAACGGCGCCTTTCTTTTTGAAACTTTGTGGTTTCTCCGTAAGCTGAACATTTTTTACTTGATTTGCAGGAAACTATAAACATTCCTGACAAAACTACCAATAACAGCATTATTAAGACTTTTTTCATATTTTTACGCAATAATTTTAAAATATTTTACAAAAGTAAAACGAAAATTTATACTATAACAGTTTTTTTTTTAACTTATTGTTGTTCAAATGTTGTTTTAGTTCTATTGAAAAATTATGGAAAAAATTAAACCCGTAATCGAAGAAAGTTGGAGGAATATTCTCGAAAATCAGTTTACTTCTGATTATTTCTTAAACCTGAAAAAGTTTCTAATTGAGGAAAAAAAGCAACAAATAATTTACCCGCCAGGTTCATTGATGTTTTCGGCTTTTAACCTTACACCATTCAACAAAGTTAAAGTAATAATACTTGGCCAAGATCCTTATCATGGTACGAAACAAGCACATGGCTTATGTTTTTCAGTCCCTGTTGGTGTAAAAAACCCTCCCTCTCTAAAGAATATCTTTAAAGAATTAAGTGATGATTTGGGCATTGAACCTTCTGAAAGCGGGAATTTGGAAAGCTGGGCAAAACAAGGCGTTTTACTGCTTAATGCCACACTTTCGGTAAGAGCCAATCAAGCCGGCTCTCATCAAAATAGGGGTTGGGAAACTTTCACGGATTCCGTAATTTCCACCCTCTCCGAGAAAAAATCAGGACTGATTTTCATTCTTTGGGGAAATTATGCTAAAGCTAAAGAAAAACTGATAGATACAGACAAACATTATATTTTAAAGGCTGCTCACCCTTCGCCATTCTCGGCATATTCGGGATTTTTTGGCTGCAAGCATTTTTCAAAAACCAATGAAATCCTTAAGAATTCCGGTTTCCCGGAAATCGACTGGAAAATAAATTAATGGTTCCAATAAACTATTAAATGAATTTTGCGTATTAATTTTCAAAACCTTAATAAACAGTTATTATTTTATGAAATACATCCCGATAATAATTCTAATATTACTTTCGCAATTAACAAAAGCCCAAACCGGAAAAGAGTGGGAAGATCCACAAATCACCGGCATCAACAAAGAAGCTCCTCATGCCACTTTTCCTCTTTGTTCGGGCGAAAGACAGGAATATATTTCTTTGAATGGTGTATGGAAATTTCATTATTCAAAAAACCCTGAGCAAAAACCCGATAGTTTTTTCCTTGCAAGTTACGATGTATCGGAATGGGATGATATTGTTGTGCCGGGACATTGGGAACTTCAGGGTTTCGATGCACCAATTTATACTGATGTTGACTATCCCTTTCCATCGAATCCGCCTTTTTTACCACATGATTATAATCCGGTAGGCTCCTATACAACTATTTTCAATATTTCTGAAAAATGGAAAGAAAAACAAATTTTTCTGCATTTCGGTGGTGTGAGGTCGGCTGTGTATGTTTGGCTTAATAATGAGTTTCTTGGTTATAGCCAGGGCAGTAAAACTCCTGCTGAATTCGATATTACAAACCTTGCTAAAAGTGGGAAAAATTCAATTGCTTTGGAAATTTACAGATATAGTGATGGCAGTTATTTAGAAGGACAGGATTATTGGAAAATGAGTGGAATTGAGCGAGATGTTTTTATTTTTACGAAACCTAATGTTTTCATTAGAGATTTCTTTGTAAATGCCGGTTTGGATGATAATTATCTGAATGGTGAATTTTTATTAGACGTTGAAATTGATAATTATACAAATAGAAATGTTAAAAATTATGTCGAGGTAAGGCTTTTAAATTCAGAAAATAATTCTATGCTTTTTTCAAATGAAAAAGCAGTAAGAACAAGAAAGTTTGAAAGTTCAGAAATTAATTTTTATTCACAAATTCCGGGCATAATAAAATGGACTGCCGAAACACCAAACTTATACAAATTAATTATTTTACTGAAAAACAAGAAACACGAAATCCTTGAAAAAGCCGAATGCAAAATCGGATTCAGAAAAATTGAAATTAAAGACATGCAATTAAAAATAAACGGAGTACCTATAACAATCAGGGGGGTAAATCGGCATGAACATGACCCTGTTACAGGAAGAATAATTACTGTTGAGTCAATGATCGACGACATTCGTTTGATGAAACAAATGAATATAAATGCCGTTAGAACCAGTCATTATCCCAATCGCCCCGAATGGTACGAATTATGCGATAGATACGGCTTATATCTTGTTGATGAGGCAAATATCGAAGCTCATGGTTCTGATCCCTACAATCCTGAAAAAACCCTTGCCGACAAACCCGAATGGAAGCATGCTTTTATGGAGCGGACACAACGAATGCTTGAACGTGATAAAAATCACCCATCAATAATTATTTGGTCGCTTGGAAATGAAACCGGTTACGGACAAAATTTTAGAGATACTTATAATTGGATCAAAAACCGCGATACTTCTCGTCCGGTTCAATGCGAAGATGCCGGAGTACATGGATTAACAGACATTTACTGCCCTATGTATAAATCAATAGAAAAAATTGAAAAGTTTGCAAAATCAGATGATCATCGCCCGCTAATTCTTTGCGAATATGCTCATGCAATGGGAAACAGCGTTGGTAATCTTCAGGATTACTGGACCGCAATCGACTCTTACGAAGCTCTTCAGGGTGGGTTCATCTGGGATTGGGTGGACCAAACTTTTATGAAATATGATGATGAAGGAAATTTTTATTGGGCATACGGGGGCGACATGAGATTTGCCGGAGTTGTGAACGATTCAAATTTTTGTGCTAATGGATTGGTGCAAGCCGATCGTAAGCTGAATCCACATATTTGGGAGGTGAAAAAAGTTTATCAAAATATTAAGTTTAAAGCTTTCGATTTAAAAAATGGAAAAGTAAAATTATTTAATAATTATGATTTTACAAATCTTTCGGATTTTGATTTCTCGTGGAAAATTATGTCGGATGGAGAAATTTTATTTTGGGAAAATCTTCCTGAAATAAACCTAGCTCCGCATGATTCGACTATTATTATTCTTAACTTACCAAAGATTTATTTTCAGCCCTGTACAGAATATTTTCTAACTATATCAGCCCGGCTCAAATCAAAATCCGAGCTTCTGCCAAAAGGACATGAGGTTGCATTTCAACAATTTAAGCTTCCGGTTTTCATCAAAAACAAAAAAAATGATATTAAGAGTTTTCCACCCATAAGATTAATTCAAACTAAAGAAGAAATATTTATTAATGGAAATGATTTTGATATAAAATTCGACAAACAAAAAGCAATGCTCAGTTCACTTGTATATAATGATAAAGAACTTATTTTAGAAGGATTGAAACCGAATTTTTGGCGTGCACCAACTGATAACGATCTCGGAAATAATATGCCGGCCCGATGTGCTTGTTGGGAAAACGCAGGAAATAATCTTAAAACACAAAGTATAAATGTTAAACAAGTGTCGAACCGGCAAATTGAGATTGATGTTGTTTCTGAAATCGAAGACTTAAATTCAGAGTATTTGACAAATTATAAAATTTTTGGCAATGCCGAAATTATTGTCAGCAGCCGGATTATTACAAACGACTCGACATTACCGGAATTACCAAGATTTGGAATGAGTATGATTTTGCCGAAGAGTTTTTGTAATATCAGTTGGTTTGGTCGCGGGCCTCACGAAAGTTATGAGGATAGAAAAACAGGTGCACCGGTCGGACTTTACAAAGCGAGTGTTTGGGAACAGTATTTTCCTTATGTCAGGCCACAGGAAAACGGAAATAAAACCGATGTAAGATGGCTGTCTTTAACCGATAATGAAGGAGTTGGACTGCTGGTTTGCGGTTTGCCCTTAATCAGCACAAGTGCTCATCAATTTTCGATGGATGAACTCAAGCATCCCGGAAAACAAAAACCCCAGCGTCATCGTAACGACATAAAGCCCGGTGAAATAATTAGTTTGAATATTGATTTTAAACAAATGGGTGTTGGTGGAGACAATAGTTGGGGCGCTCGAACTCATCCGGAATATACTCTTCCGGCCGGTGAATATTTCTATAGTTTTAGAATCAGGCCTTTTTCAAAAACTGAAAATAAGGAAGTGGATTTAAGTAAAATAATTTATTAAGATTATAATAAAATGGAGTTAATAACTCAAATAAAAAAAGTAATTTCAAATTATAATTTCGGAAAACTTCGTAAATATGAAATACTTAGTGATGGTTTTGCGAATATTAATTATAAAATTACAACTCCAAAAGGAAATTTTCTTTATAGAATTTGCAAGCAACAAACTTTAGAATATATAAATTATGAATTAAACTTACTTTTTGAATTAGAAAAAATTGACATCCCGATTGCCAAAGCAATTCAACGAAGTGATGGTAATTATGTGAATGAAACTACTGATGGGGCGGTTGTAATTTATGAATTCATTGAAGGGGAAAAACCCGAGCTTAATAATGAAAGCGTATTTGAAATTGCCGGAGCAGTTGCAAAGCTTAGTAGTTTCAAAAATTGGAATGATTTTCCAAGAACCAATGTGATAAATATTGATAAATGTTTTTCTTTGATTGGTAAGTTTGATAAAGTCAAATTCAAATTTCCAGAAATATTTAATTATTTTGAGGAATACACAAATTTTCTTTATAATCCTTTATCTGAGCATGTTCCAATTGGAATTGTGCATGGCGATATTTTCCCTGACAATACTATTTTTAACAACAACAAACTCCTCGCAATAATTGATTTTGAGGAAGCTTGTTGTGATAATTTGCTTTTTGATGTCGGAATGACAATTAACGGATTTTGTTTTATTAATAATGAATTGAATAAAGAACTTTTAAACATTTTCTTGAAACGCTATAATGAATTCAGAAAAATTAAAGAAACAGAATTGGAACTCCTCCCTTATTACATTTTATGGGGGGCACACGGAATGCTGTCATGGCATCTCGAACGACTGGTAAATAAAGAAAATCCCGAACAATTGTTAAGAGTTAAAGAACTTATGAATAGAGCAATTTTAATAAAAAAAAATAATTTTTTAAATTGATAAATCAATACTAATAATGGAGTTAAGTAATCAAGTATTTAATATTCAGGGTGTTTCTGTAAATGAAATTTGTGAAAAATTTGGCACTCCGCTTTACGTTTACAATTCTGAAATCATTGAAAAAAAAGTAAATGATTTCAGAAGTGCATTTGCAGGAACCGATTTAAGAATAAAGTTTGCAATAAAGTCATGCACAAATATAAGTATTGCAAAACTTATGAAAAAACTTGGCACCGGCCTTGATACGGTTTCTATCCCGGAAATTCAAATGGGATTAAAAGCCGGATTTCAACCCAATGAAATAGTTTTTACACCAAATATTGTTGACTTTGAAGAAATCAAAAAAGCCGTTGAATTTGGCACTTATATTAATATTGAGAACCTTCAAAATCTTGAAAAATTTGGCAAGGAATACGGAAATTCTGTGCCTTGTTGCCTTCGCCTTAATCCTAATATTATTTCGGAAGTTGAAAGCGGTGAAGTTTCAGGCATCGATTTTGCAAATATCAATAAAGAACATTATTCGGCTGTGAATTCAAAACGAGTTTCGGTTTGGCACAACCAATCAAAATTCGGGATTTCGTTAAGTCAATTCAGCCAATTACTTGAAATTGTTAAAAAATACAATATCAAAATCAATGGGCTTCATATTCATTCGAGTCATGTAATTCTTAGCCCCGAAGTATTTTTGAAAGGAGCAAAAATCATTTTCGAAATCTCAAAGCACTTCAATGACCTTGAATATCTTGATTTTGGGGGCGGGATTATGGTTCCTCATAAATCTGATGATGAGGTAATTGATATTGATAAAATTGGAAGTAAATTTGTTTTTGAATTCAAAGAATTTTGTAAACAAGTTGGAAAAAATCTGGAATTGTGGTTTGAGCCGGGACGCTATTTGATGAGTGAATCAGGTTATTTATTCACTAAAGCTGTTGTTTTGAAAACCAATGGATATATTGATTTTGTTGGCACGAACACAGGCTTTAATCACCTCTTGCGGCCTATGATGTACGACGCTTATCACGAAATTGTTAACATCTCTAATCCATGCGGAGAGAAGAAAAAGTATAATGTCGTGGGCAATTTATGTGAAATTGATAATATTGGAAAAGATAGGTTTTTGAACGAAGTAAGAGAAAACGATATTTTGGCGATAAAAAATGTCGGGGCTTATGGATTCAGTATGTCATCAAACTATAATTCACGTTTTAAACCGGCTGAAGTTTTAATAATAAATGGCGAGGCCAAACTGATCAGAAAACGCGATACTTACGAAGACTTACTTAGAAACCAGGTGGAAATAAATATTAGCTAAACCTTCAAAAAAAAATCCCCCAAAAACTAATTTGAGAGATTTTACTAATACTATTAAAAAAAGGAGGTATCTTGAATTTCGTTTTATCTGTATTTAATTACTTTCCAAAGCATCGATAGAAACAAAGGATTTATTATTTCTTTTCTTTTTAAAAACAACTATTCCGTCTATTAAAGCGTGCAATGTATGGTCTTTACCCATCCCAACATTATCTCCGGGATTGTGAACAGTTCCTCTTTGGCGGATAATAATATTACCTGCTTTTGCAAATTGCCCTCCGTAAATTTTAACTCCAAGTCTTTTACTTTCTGATTCTCTGCCGTTATTTGAGCTACCGGCACCTTTCTTATGAGCCATAGTTTATATTTTTTAAGGTTTTTTAAAACTGTTTTCTACTCTGATTTTTTTTCTACTGTTTTCTCAACAACTGTTTCATTTACTTCCGCTTTCGGCTTAGCTTTCGGTTCAGCTTTTGCTTTTTTCTTCGTTAATCCTTCAATATTTTCAATTTGTATTTGACTAAAATATTGACGATGCCCGTTTTCTTTTTGATAACCTTTTCTTCTTTTCTTTTTAAAAACAGTAACTTTATCACCTTTTAAATGAGAAAGTATTGTGGCTTTTACACAAGCTTTTTCTACGAAAGGTTTACCAACTTTAACTTTTCCGTCTTCATCTAATAAAAGAACTTTTTGAAAATCAACCTTTGAGCCTTCTTCGCCTTCTAAGCGATGAACAAAGATTTTTTGATCTTTTTCAACTTTAAATTGTTGACCGGCTATATCTACTATTGCGTACATTTTTTTCTTTTAATTTCCTCTAAAATTTGGAAGTGCAAAAATAGTAATTTTTATTAATAAGCAAGCGTTTTGCTACTAAAAATTTAAATAATTATAATTTTTTATAAAAAAAATAATTTTATTATCTATCATCCACAACTACTGCTCATTAATCTTTCTGTAAAGCAATAAAAATTTTACAAAATTTGCAAAAATAATAATGACGATATGTTTTCTAATCAATTCTATCACTTATTTTGAAATTATCCCAGTCAAAACCTGCGTTAAATTTACTGCGAATATTTGATAATGTAAAATATGACAAATTTATTGTTTCAAAAGTTTCCTGATTCGATTGAATACCGGAAACAACCTCCCCATTAGGGTCAACTATTGCCGAATCACCTGAATATGAAATACTATTTCCGTCTTTCCCAACTCTATTCACCCCAATCACAAAAGCTTGATTTTCTATAGCCCTTGCCATGAGCAAAGTCTTCCAACCATGGCTACAGACTTCGGGCCAGGTTGCAATATAAATCAATATATCATATTCATATTTTTCATTTTTAAAAGTATTTTTTGCCCAAACAGGGAAACGCAAATCATAGCAGATTAAAGGGCATATTTTCCATCCTTTTAAATCAACAATCAGGCGATCATGGCCTCCAGAAAATTTCAGATGCTCTTTTCCCATCCTAAACAAATGGCGTTTACGATAAGTCTCGAAGCTTCCGTCAGGCCTCATCCAAATTAATGTATTAAAATACTTATTGTTCTCCTTAATAATTAAACTTCCTGTTATTACACAATTCATTAATGAGGCCTGTTTTGCCATCCATTTTATGGTTTTGCCATCAAGTTTTTCATAAAAGTTTTCGGGTTTAACCGAAAATGCTGTATTAAATTCCTCCGGTAGAACGATTAAATCGGGTTTATCTTTAATAATTTGTGATATAAATTTATCGAATGAACTGAGATTTTCATCAACATTCTCCCACTCAAGCGATGTTTGGATTATTGTGATTTTAATATCCTCCATATGATAATAATTTATAATAAAGAATCTATATGGAATAACCTGTTAATCAAATTAACCACAGACTCACAGATTGTAAAATTAATATTTAATCTGAGAATCTGTGGCTTTATTTTCTGATCTCATAATTATTTTTAAAGAAAGTATGCGATATTTCATCTAATAATTATAAATTTGAATATTGAATTAAAATTAAAACAAAAAAATGAAAACAATTGATAATTATAATTTTGCAAATAAAAAGGCTTTAATTAGGGTTGATTTTAATGTTCCATTAAACAAAGATTTTGAAATTACTGATGCAAGCCGAATAAATGCAGCAATTCCAACCATAAAAAAAATTCTTAAGGATGGAGGTTCGGTAATTTTAATGTCTCATCTCGGGCGTCCAAAACAAGGGCCGGAAGAAAAATTTTCATTAAAACACTTAATCCCCTATCTTTCCGAACAATTAAATACTGAAGTGAAATTTGCTGACAATTGTGTAGGCGAATCGGCAAAAAAAATGTCTGAAAGCCTTTTGCCAGGTGAAGTTTTACTTCTCGAAAATCTTCGATTTCATAAAGAAGAAACCAAGGGCGATGAAGCTTTTGCCGAAAAATTGTCGGAGCTCGGCGATGTTTATATTAATGATGCTTTTGGTACAGCTCATCGCGCTCACGCTTCAACAGCAATTATTGCAAAGTTTTTTCCAAATAAGAAATTCTTAGGATATATAATGGAAAATGAATTAAGAAATATAAATCAAGTAATTAAGAATAAAAAAAAGCCATTTACAGCAATTTTGGGCGGGGCAAAAGTTTCCGGTAAAATAGAAATTATTAAAAATTTGCTCGACAAAGTTGACAATATGATCATTGGCGGTGGAATGATGTTTACCTTTATCAAAGCATTTGGTGGAGAAATTGGAAGCTCAATGTTTGAAGAAGACTTGCTTGATATTGCCATAGAAACCATTGAAAAAGCAAACGAATTAGGAGTTAATTTGCTAATTCCTACCGATGCAGTAATAGCAGATGCTTTTTCGAATGAAGCTCAAGTTCTGACCTCCGATTCAGACAATATTCCGGAAGGATGGATGGGTTTGGATATTGCAGATGAAAGTATTAAAGATTTTACTGAGATAATAAAAAGCTCAAAAACCATTCTTTGGAATGGGCCGATGGGCGTTTTTGAAATGTCGAATTTTGAAAACGGAACAAAAGCAATTGCCGAAGCTGTGGCAGATGCAACAAATAATGGAGCATTTTCATTGATTGGCGGAGGCGATTCGGTTGCAGCGATTAACAAATATGGCTTGACTAAAAAGGTCAGCTATGTTTCGACAGGGGGAGGGGCAATGCTTGAATTTATCGAAGGAAAAGAACTTCCGGGAGTAAAGGCAATTGAGGACTAAATATTTTTTTTCCGCTTACAATTTATGAAAAAAAAGGCGAAAATGAAGGAATACCAGGAATTTTAGGTCATTTAAATTTTTTTTGAGCTTAATGGGTGTTTTAAGCCCAATCGCTTATTATTCACGCATTTAATCATATATTTGATTAAATACAAGTTCAATTTTCAAAAACCCAATTTTTATAATGAGATGGAAAGATTATAATTAATATCATTTTAAATATGTTAATCTGTAGTATTGGATTCCATAATTTATTTAATAAAAGTGACAAGATATTAAAAGCTGACTTTGTTTAAAATATCACGTCTAACTTATTCAATCTGAATCTATTTAGTATAGGGATACAAGAATATGAACCTCTTAGGTATTGAGTTATTCAAGTTTTTATCAGGCATGAAAATTTAGCAAGTTTTCACCTTCAATTCTTCAATATCAAAATCAAGTATCTTGTTTTTATTCAGAATAAAAAAAAATAAAATAAAAAAATAGAACCTAAAAAGAAAAGTGTAACTTTGCCGAAATTTCAGATTTGAGAATTTGTGCTTTTATTTACTAATTTACCATATACTTTTAGTTCATCACGGCTCTTTTTTTTAAATCTTATATTTTTAAACTTTTAATAAAAGGTTTTATGAATTTATGTTTGTTCAGTTAATTTAATGTTTAATCCGCTTTCATTAGTGAAGTGCAGAAAGAGCAATTTTTTTCAGGATAAACAAAGCGACCTATTGTTAAAAAACAAACATTTTAAATTAATAAAATTATGAACATTTATGTAGGAAACCTTGATTTTAAGGTAAGTGAAAATGACCTGAGTGGAATATTCGAAGAATATGGGACTGTAAGCTCCGCTAAAATTATTACCGATAAAATGAGTGGCAGAAGTAAAGGCTTCGGTTTTATCACTATGGATGACCAAGATGAAGGAAGCAAAGCCATTGAAGAACTGAATGGCGCCACATTGAAAAGCAGAGAAATAGTTGTTAATGAGGCAAGACCAAAGAAAACCGATTATTAATATTTATTAGAGAAATTATTATGGCAAAGGGAAAAGTAAAATGGTACAACGAAACCAAGGGTTTTGGCTTTATTGAATCTGAAAGTGGTAGTGATATTTTTGTTCACCGAACTGGTTTAACTAGTTCTTTTGGTGGACTTCAGCCTGACCAAAAAGTTGTTTTTGATACCAAGCAAGGCGATAAGGGAATGACTGCTATTAACGTGAAAGTAGAAAATTAATTCATATAATACCGGAGATATAAAATACCCGTTTCAATCATTTTAATGTGTTTCGGGTATTTGCATTTCTCTGTTAAAGTGTTTCAGAAATCACTAAATATGATAGGAATTGATAAAATTTCAACTTTAGTCATGTTTTACCGAAAAGTAAAATTAAATACCGGCTGGTAAAATATGATATATAAACTTTTGTCAATGCGACTTTAATAAATTACATACTTATTCCGTTGTCGGATTATGTAGTTGATGGGAGGTATTCAGCCTCATTTTTAGAAAATTATTATTAAAAAAGTTCAATTAATTTATGGGTAGAGCGCAGGAAACCTTCAACAAAAAGGACGTAAGAAACAAGAAAGAGAAAAAGAGAAAAGAGAAAGAAAAGAAGAGATTGGCGAGGAAAGAAAATGAGAAAAAAAGTAGTCTGGATGACATGATTTCCTATGTTGATGAAAATGGAATGATAAGCTCCACACCTCCTGATCCCACTAAAAAGAAAAATATCAAATTAGAAGATATTGAGATTGGAGTACCAAATCGCGATTCTGATGTACTTGATCCCATAAGAAAGGGAGTCGTTGCCTTCTTTAACGACTCGAAAGGCTTTGGTTTTATAAAAGATACGGAAACAAAAGAAAGTGTTTTTGTACATGTGAACAATGTACTTGAAGAAATTAAGGAAGGTAATCTTGTTAGTTTTGAAGTTGAGATGGGTCCAAAAGGGCCTACTGCAACAGAAGTAAAACTTTTTAAATAGCTCAAAATTCTACCCACCTGAAATTTCACATCCCCAAAATCCAATAAACAAACAAAAGAAGAATCCGAAAAGATAGAATTTCCGCTTTGTTATTGAATTTTAAAAGATTTTACCCTCCGATTTACTTTAGGCATTATTTCCACTCATTTTCGGCAATTATTCAACAACAATTTCATCCATAAACATCCATGCCTTGCTTCCTGCACCGGGATGCCACTTTGGGCATTTCTGTAGTGGCTTAGTTATTAGTTTTATATGAGTTGCTTTAATGGCTTCATCAAGATTGATAATATATTCAACACGCTCTTCTTCATAATTTTTTAGGTCAGGATTAGTGGGATTTGTAAAGTTTTCCTGCCATGTAAAATTCTTTCCATCAATTGAAGTGAACAAATCAATGCTGTAAGGTAAAAAAATCCATGAACTTTGGCATTGCATAAAACCAATTTTGAACTGCGTAATTTCCATTGGTTTGACTAAGTTGGCGGTAAAATCGAAAACCTCTCCCTGAAATCCAACCCAGTTTTTATTCCAGTCGCCCGCGATTCCTTCCAATCCATCCACAAGGCTTAGCTTACTTTGCCCAGGATATTTTTTTGACGGCTCAGTTTTGTAAGAAACTTCGTTAAATTGTGAAACATGACATTTTTTAAAATTTGTAAAGCCATAAAAATCATCATCTGAAATTACCCGAGCAGCTATTGTTGATGACTTTGTGATTACAAACGCCTTGGTGAAAATTTTTGAATTTCTATCGGGTATGCTGCCATCTATTGTATAATAGATTTTTGATCCTTTTTTATTTGATTTTAAAGAAATCAGTAATTCATCGCCTATTTCATTTTTCTTACTATAAATATTAACAAGCGGAATTTCTTTTTCTTGAAACTTTGGCAAATCAACATAAGCAATGTTATATGGATTTAGGCCTGATGAAAATTGAGGTGTAATTAGAAAATTAAACGACATAGGCTTAGCCTTGATGGTGTATTTTTCAAGATAGCCCGGGCCGCAAGTGGCTGTTCCTAATCCGTTTTGTAAATAATCTATATTTAAATACGTATAATTCTCAAACTTCAATTCATTTATATGTTTCGCTTCTTCAAGGCTTTTGGTGCTGTAGTTATGAGTACTGAAATTAAATAAAGTATCAGAAGTAATTACCAGAGAATTATTGTTTTTGCGTGACAAAACTACCCACCTGACTTTTGATCTGTTTCCATTTTCTTGAGGAACAATATAATCGAAATGCAAATCCTCAACTTTCATGGAAAACTCGCCAATTGTTCCGGCCGAGCAGCGATCAGGATAAGTTTCAAAAGGCCCTCGACCAAACCAGCTTATTTGATTAAAATCTCCGGGAAGCTTCAATTGAAGGCCGACTTTCGGTAAGGTTTT
>Ga0208648_1002071_pt1 | contig 14634 bp, 12 predicted proteins | sample AntAceMetag02UKL_FD_184772 | JGI IMG/M metagenome (GOLD analysis project Ga0208648, IMG submission 184772) | Saline lake microbial communities from Ace Lake, Antarctica - Antarctic Ace Lake Metagenome 02UKL (SPAdes) (version 2) | ecosystem: Environmental > Aquatic > Non-marine Saline and...
CATTGGAATTATACAGTTTTCTCTATAACACTCAATTTGTGGAGTTATGCAGTTAGATAAATTACAAAATAGACCGTTTTTCTTGTCAACACTTTTTTTCCAGGAAGGTTACACAGAAACTGCTCAACTCCGCATTAGAGGGCTTCCAAGAAACGCATATGTACTTTGAGAAACGAGAAGAAGCGATCAAGTTCCAGGAACGTCTCGATCACTATGTGCGATCAAGAGGTCAAACACCAATCTGGCACTATTCACTCGACATAGCTTATGACATCTGCCACATCAAATGGAATGCGAAAATCTTTTCTGCCCTTGTCGATCTACGAATCAACTCCATGTTGGTGTTGTGTGACCTGACTGAAGCTCATCAGCTTTGGAGGGAGTTGGATAAAAAGATCTCTGCCCCGCAGCAATACCTCGTTGATGATTTCATCTTTTCTGTTCGGATGCAGGTCCACCATCTCTTATCGGGGGTGGTACTACGATATCGGGCATTGTGGGATAAGCTTTTCGAATTTCTTTTGATGTTTCCTCTTCAGAGCCCTCGCTCAGAGGAGGAGACCGAGAGGATTATTCAGGAGACTGGCATTACGGAAGGAAAGAAAAAACTTCGCAAACTGCTCCGGCGGACGCCTATGAACCCCAACAACATTGTTCAGATTTTTCGCTACTTACAGCGTTTCGATCAGTTTTATAGGACACCTGAAGCCCATTCGGCAGGGGGATCGATGTCAAAGTGGACACTGCCCGCTAAAAAAATGGATGATACGCCGTTTCCTGAGTTCCTTCTGGAAGCTTGGAACCTATGGAACAACGTAGAAATAGTGCTTGGAAAGATATTCGGAGAGAAGGCGCTTACGCTGATCAAGGCTGAACTGGAACGCGCGGGCGACAGACACAACAGCCGTCTATAAGTCAAGCAAAGGCGCCCTCTAACCCACTGCGTGGATCAGATGCGGTAAATTGCACCGCTCACGCAGATGTTAGGGTCCAAAAAGAGATTATGACAAATACAACTCAAAGAAATTCTATAGAAAACTTCCTATACGACACATCGAATAGTCACGCCAGAGAATCACTTGTCAATAATAAATTGCTATTTGATTTGAAGCTTGCAGCCGCAGATAGAGGATACTTTCTTAATGCGTACTTGCCGGAAGTAGATCAAGACGGCTTTGATATTATATTTGATGATCAAGAGGTAATATCAAAAATACAACTTAAGACAGTTATGAAAGGAGCAGGCACATCTAATTGGAGTATTCACAAACGCTTATTAAGACCTGTGCCTCATCAATGTGAAAACTTTGGTTTTGAGCCATCTCCAACTGGTGAGGGTTTCGGTGGTGGGGTAATTCTAATACAAATTGATGCAGAGTCAGAATTCACAATCAAATATTTCTATGCTGATGTTATAACTCTATGCGGCTTTCGAGACAATCTACTGAGAGTATCTCGCCCCCCTCGCCAAGATGTTGTACAAAAATTCTTTCAAAAATTATCTTCAGGTGCCGGAAGTGAGAAAATTGTGCTTTCCAAAAGCCTTTTCCTAGAAGCAAAAACTCCTGAAGCACTGCTTGCTTTTATGGGCTTGCACAATAATTTAAGTACAGCAATTTGGAGGCTTCATCTTATGAATATTATTTCACCATCATTACCTGAAGATCAATTGCCGGCCCCATTAGAAATTTTGAAAGAAAGCATTAACGATGAACTTGTAGAATTATCACCAAGAATTAGAAGAACACCCTAACAAAGCAATGAACCAGACGGAATAAACGCAGCTTTCCATTGTAGGTAGGGAGCGCCGCTGGTTATCTTAATCGTTAGTATCTGAGGCAGGTTGAAGATACCATGCTTGAAAAAGATATAAAACTTCTTTGGGGTAGATCTGGAAACCGTTGCGCAATCTGCAAAATCGAACTATCGCCTGAGTCATCGTCCGACAGGCCTCACGTAATTGGAGAAATGGCACATATAGTAGGTCGCAAGGCGGATGGAGATAAAAGCCCTAGAAGTGACAGCCCACTCACAGAAAAAGACCGTGAGAAATATGTGAACATGATTCTGTTATGCAGGAACCATCATAAAATAGTCGATGATGATCCAGAAACGTATCCAATTGAAGTTCTGCATCAAATTAAGGCTGAACACGAGTTATGGGTCCAAGATAAACTTGCGGAATTTTGTGATATCCATAAAGCTGCTGCAGATTTCGTTTACACAGATCTAATTGACTCTGCTGCCATACTTCTAAATTTGGATTCATGGTCCTCATGGGCAAGCGAGGCTGGTTCATCTTCCTTTCACCGTTGGCCAGAAAATCTGATAGAAGATATCGTTCTGTTTGAACGCAAAGTACGTGCTACAATTTGGCCATCCGGGGACAATAGGATTGGATCGCTTGAAAATGCTATCAAAAATCTAGCAAGCGTGAGTCTTGATTCTTTAGATCTCCTTTGCCAGCATTTCGAATCTAATGGTGATGGTTGGCATAAAGCGGATAAATTTTATAAGGAGCCTTTTCCAAATCCTGCTTATGAAGAAGAGCTCCAAGAATATGACGTTTGGGAAAATCAATTGCGTGACAAGTTTGTGGAGTTCTGTAAGGCTGCAAACTATTTCGCAGATGAGGTTCGTGCGAGCATTAATCCAATGTTCTTTTTAGAAAACGGGAGATTTATGTTCGGAAACCAAGTGTATGAATATTCTTCGGATGATAATGAAACACTAACATCAAAATGCACCTGATCGGCTGCAGCCTGCGGCTTCGGCCGTCAGGTGATTTTGGGCGTTATGGCTAAGTATATGTTCTTGAAAGAATGCCCGATTCTATGAGTTGAAGTGGTCAAGTCTCCGTTTAGCTCTTGCTTGAAAATAGAAAGAGCTAAACGGAGACTTGACCCTATGATAGAGGCGCAATGAGACACCTGTATACCTATCAGGAGAAGGATTTGCCTGAAATGGATGTGGAGTCGAAGGAAATACAGGGTGAACCAATACATTGTGCGCAGGCTGTATTAAGAGGTATAAGAGATCGCACTGGGATAGGGGACCCACTTCTTGAGCGTTTGTCTTTCAGTTTTGATGGGGGAGTGGGCCTTCAAGGGGGAATTTGTGGTGCTCTCGCCGGGGCAGTCATGGGCATAAATCTCCTAATGGGAATGAATATTCGTGATACCAGCTATTTTCAAACACTTAAGGCATTTGCCGTTGGTCATATTAATCTGGTCTTAAATAAACCTATTGGAGAACCTGAACCCTTTGGCGTAGGTAAGAATATCGTACAAAGATTCAGAGAGGAAGCAAGCGCGACAGAATGCCATACCATTACGGAGAAGGAGTTTTCTGACTGGACTGACTTTCAAATGCATATATCCTCTTCTGACAAATGCACCGGATTGATCGAGCTTGCCACAACTGAGGCATCCAATGCTATCCAAAGATTGATATGAAAGGTCCTAAGGAGTGTGCCACATAGAGTCCAAGGATAAACTCACTTCACGGGCCTATGGCACCACATAACCAGGCTCTTGCAGCCGACAGCTAATCGCTGCTGCTGAAGAGCGTCGTTGGGCATGATGATTTTAAGAAAATGATTTGGAATAATAGGAAACCGTAAGGAGGAAAAAATGACTACCACAGATAATATTTTTAAAGAGACATTAACGCTTAGACCCTCTGAAAAGGCACAACTCATCGATAAGCTGATTTCCACTCTTGATAAACCCGATAAGGAAATTGACGAATTATGGGCTAAAGAGGCTGAAGATAGGATTGATGCCTATGATCAAGGAAAGCTCAAGGCAGTATCTTTAGAAAAAGTCCTTCAAAAATATAGGTAGAGGTAACAATGGAGATAAATTTTCTAGAGATTGCCCAAATCGAGATAAGAAAAAACATGGGTGTCAGGCCTACACAGTTGACAATAAAGCAACCTGCATTTCAGAAGTTTAGGCCTGATTATGGTTTGTTCCAAAATTTACAAAATTTGCACGAATGTTGAAATGTGTGAAATGTGTAGGCCTGACACCCATGCCCTTTCCCGTTACTCCGAACATAAATGAAGAGCACGGGGTCAGCCCTTGAATCGGGACAAAATTGAGCAGGCCATGTAAGCATTATGGCTAGACCGCTAAGAATCGAATATGCTGAGCGCTTTACCATATAACCGCAAGAGGAAATGAGCGGAAAAGGGCCTATTTTACAAAACGTGATCATGGGAAGTTCAAGGAATGTATTAAACAGGCGTTGAGTAGATTAAAGTGGGCAGAGGGACGCTGGTAAAAAAGTAAGTTTCAAGGAGGGATTCGGTAATCTAACGGATTGAATCGCGTGAAATGACGTCTACGGTAAAGCGCCAGCGTAATTGGTTATCAACAGCTTGATCAGGGCATAAAAGTGACATATTCCTATACCGGTGATATAGTATACAAATGGTGTCTGCTGTTGACTGTTGTGCTCTGAAACGACATATGAGCAGATCATTGAAATGATGAAAAGAGAATGTCCGACAAGCCTAAACTTAAGAGCGGCGTTAAAAAGATAGAAGAAGATGTCAACTAACAGTCAACAGCAGACCCTCTCACTTTTTTTCCTCCCAACCATCGGCTGCGAAGGCCAGTTCAAGGTCACCAGAGCTTATGACGGCGACACCATAAAAGCCGAAGGCTATGATATCGAAATAGAGGTCAGGCTCGTTGGCATAGACACCCCTGTAAATGGGGTCTACTCTTGACCCCATTATGAATTGTGAAAGACGTTAAATAAAACTATGGAGCAGAGATGAACAACAGAGAACTTGCGAATTTTATATGGTCGATTGCTGATCTGCTTAGAGGCGACTACAAACAGGCTGAATATGGGAAGATAATTCTTCCTTTTACGATGCTCAGAAGGCTGGATTGCGTCCTGGAAAAGACAAAAGACAAGGTCTTAGCGAAATACAAATCAGGTAAAAAGCTCAATGAGGAGGCCATGGAGACCGTCCTCAACAAGGTGGCGGGATATAACTTCCACAACCGGAGCAAGTTTGCTTTCAAAAAGCTGATTGCCGATCCCAACAACCTTGCTATGAACCTTCGCAACTACATAAACGGCTTTTCAACGGATGCCCGGGAGATAATAGAGAAATTCAAGTTCGATGGTCAGATTACATACCTCGACCAACAGGATCTTCTCTTTCTGGTTGTGGAGAGATTCGCCAAGATAGACCTTCATCCCAATGGGGTCTCTTCCATGGAGATGGGGTATGTTTTTGAAGAGCTCATTAGGAAGTTTGCTGAAATATCCAATGAGACAGCAGGAGAGCACTTCACACCAAGGGAGGTTATCCGTCTTATGGTTAATCTCCTCTTTATCAATGACAGGGACATCCTCTCCAAGAAGGGCATTGTAAAGACCCTCTATGACTGCGCCTGTGGGACCGGGGGCATGCTTTCCATAGCAGAGGAATATCTGAATGAGCTTAATCCGGACGCAAGACTTGAGGTGTTTGGACAGGAGCTCAATGACGAGTCATACGCCATCTGTAAATCAGATATGATGATAAAGGGGCAGAAAGCCGTCAACATCAAGTTCGGCAACAGCTTTACCAATGACGGGTTCCCTGATGAAAGGTTTGACTATATGCTCGCTAATCCGCCCTTTGGTGTGGAGTGGAAAAAGGTTCAGAAGGAAGTAAAAAACGAACATGAAAAAAAAGGCTATGGTGGCCGTTTTGGTGCCGGGCTGCCACGCATATCAGACGGTTCTTTCCTGTTTCTCCAGCACATGATCTCTAAAACGAAACCGACAGATGGGGGCACACGTCTTGCCATTGTCTTTAACGGTTCCCCCCTGTTTACGGGAAGTGCGGGAAGCGGTGAGAGTGAGATCCGCAGATGGATCATTGAAAACGATATGTTGGAGGCGGTTGTCGCTTTGCCGGACCAGCTATTCTACAACACCGGGATACTGACTTATTTCTGGGTTTGTACAAACCGTAAAGAGCCAAAACGAAAAGGTAAAGTCCAGCTTGTTAACGCTGTGAGCTTCTTCAAGAAGATGAGTCGATCCCTTGGAAATAAGCGTAATGAGATAGGTGAGGAAGATGTTGAACAGATAACTAAGATATACGGAAATTTTCGACAAGGCAAATACTGTAAGATATTCAAAAATTCCGCTTTTGGATATAGCCGGGTTGTAGTGGAAAGACCTCTCGTTGAAGATGGTAAGGTAGTGACCGATAAAAGAGGCAATCCGAAACCCGATACCAGCTTAAGGGATTATGAGAATATCCCTCTTAAAAAAGGTAAAACGGAATCATCTTTCGAAGACATACAGGAGCATATGGAAAAAGAGGTTCTGCCACATGTCCCTGATGCCTGGGTGGATCATAAAAAGACCAAGGTCGGGTATGAGGTCAACTTCACCAAGTATTTCTATGAATATAAACCGCTGAGAGAACTCGCAGATATAAGAGCGGATATACTGGCGCTTGAGAAAGAGACCGATGGATTGCTGAGCGAGGTAATTGGATGAAGCCATATCTGAAATATAAAACTTCAGGGGTTGAGTGGATAGGAGAGATTCCTGACCGCTGGAATATCCATAAATTAAAATGGCTTATTAAAGAGAAATTAAAATATGGGGCAAATGAAATAGCTGAGAGTGAAGATAAAGGCTTTCCAAGATATATTCGCATTACAGATTTTGATAATGATGGACAACTAAAAGCTGACACTTTCAAATCATTACCTTTCGAAAAATCGAAGGATTATTTATTGGAAGAAGGTGATGTTTTGTTCGCAAGAAGCGGGGCAACTGTGGGTAAAACGTTCATTTTCAAGCACTATAAAGGTCAGGCTTGTTTTGCGGGGTATTTGATTAAAGCTTCAACAAACAAAAAACTATTAGAACATAATTATTTATACCTTTTCACTAAATCTAACGCTTATGAAAATTGGAAAAATAGTATTTTCAATCAAGCTACTATCCAAAACATTGGGGCTGATAAATATCAATTCTTAGAAATTCCAACCCCTCCCTTCCCCGAACAAAAACGGATCGCCAAATACCTTGACCATAAGACCGCAAAGATTGATTCCCTTATTGAAAAGAAAAAAAGGTTAATTGAACTTCTCAAAGAAGAACGCACGGCTGTTATCAATCAGGCTGTCACAAAAGGACTTGCTCCCAATGTCCCTATGAAGGATTCAGGAATTGAATGGCTGGGGGAGATACCTGGCCATTGGGATGTTGTTCCTCTGACAAAATACTTGTCTTCGATTGTTGATTACCGTGGAAGAACACCCAAAAAAGTAGCTGATGGTATTTTTTTGGTTACGGCAAAGAATATAAAGAATGGATTAATTGATTATTCCTTATCAGAAGAATTTGCTGACCCGCAGGATGTTCAATCTTTGCTTAATAGAGGGCGTCCTGAAGTTGGCGATGTATTATTCACAACCGAGGCCCCTCTCGGAGAAGTCGCAAATATTGACCGGGAAGATATAGCTTTAGCTCAGAGGGTGATTAAATTCCGAGGGAAAAAAAATAAGTTAAACAATTATTTCCTCAAATATTGGTTGTTATCTGTTAAATTTCAACAAGATTTACAATCTTTCGCTACTGGATCAACTGCGTTAGGTATCAAAGCCAGCAAATTAAATTACTTGAGATTAGTCCTTCCACCAATACATGAACAGATAAGTATCGTAAAACATATGGAAAAAGAAACCAACCGCATCGATTCCATCATATCTAAATCAGAAAAAGAGATAGTGCTCTTACAGGAATACCGCACAGCCCTTATCAGTGAAGTTGTCACCGGTAAGATTGACGTCAGAGAGGAAAAAACATAATGCCCGGCATCCATACCGAACAGACCTTTGAGGAAGCCATTGAACAGGAACTATTGACCAAGGGCGGTTATGTAAAGGGCTCTCCTGAAGACTTTGACCGTGAGCTTGGTATGGATAAAAAGACTCTCATCTCATTCCTGAAAACTTCACAACCAAAAGAGTGGCAGAAACTGGAAAATATCCACGGTCCCAGCATTGAATCAAATGTCATCAACAGAATTATCAAAGTGATCAATAACCAGGGATGCCTTGAGGTGATCAGGAAGGGGTTCACTGATTACGGCGTCAATTTCAAAATGGCATTCTTCAAACCTGAAACAGGGCTTAATCCAGACACTCAGCGATTATATGATTCCAACATCCTTACCGTCACCCGACAGGTCAAATACACCACCAAGAATGAGAACTCCGTTGATATGGTGTTGGGTCTAAACGGCATTCCTGTTGCCACTGTTGAGCTTAAAAACCCCATGACCGGTCAGACCGTCGAGAACGCGAAAAAACAGTATCGGTTTGACCGCGCTGCAAAAGATTTGCTTTTTCAATTTAACAAAAGGGCTCTTGTTCATTTCACTGTTGATACCGATGAAGCATGGATGACCACCAGACTGGCAGGTTATAAGACAGCATACCTACCCTTCAATTTAGGATTTAATACCGGCAAGGGGAATCCTCCTAATCCCGATGGGTATAGAACAGATTATTTATGGAAATATGTATGGGGAAAAAATAGCTGGATGGACATTATAGGCCGTTTTCTTCATCTCCAGAAAGAGGAGGTGGCGGTAAAGGGTAAAAAGACCATTAAGGAAAAGATGATCTTCCCAAGGTTCCATCAGCTTGATGTTGTGCGCAAGATATCGGCAGATGCTAAACAGGAGGGGGCAGGAAAGAACTATCTGGTTCAGCATTCAGCCGGATCAGGCAAATCAAACAGCATTGCCTGGCTTGCCTATCGTCTATCCAGCATTCACAATAGTCTCGATGAACGTATCTTTGATTCCGTGGTTGTCGTTACTGACCGAAAGGTATTGGATAACCAGCTTCAGGATACCATTTATCAGTTCGAGCACAAGCGGGGAGTGGTCAAAAGGATAGACAAGGATTCAGCACAGTTAGCCGAGGCAATCTACAAGGGCTCCAATATCGTAATCACCACATTACAGAAATTTCCCTTTGTCATAGAGAAGATAGCCGAGATGGAAAAGGAGGAGGGAGACAGGGCCAAAAGGAATTATGCGGTTATTGTCGATGAAGCCCACTCATCCCAGGGAGGGGAATCATCCAGGAAACTGAAAGAGGTCTTGGCAGGAAAAAATCTTGAAGAAGCCATGAAGGAAGAGACCGAAGATCCCGATACTGATGATATTGAGGATGAGATCCGCAAATCCATGCTCTCAAGGGGACAGCATAAGAATCTGAGTTTCTTCGGGTTTACTGCCACACCGAAAGCCAGGACACTTGAGGTATTCGGGGTAAAGGACGAAGAGGGTAAACCCAGACCGTTCCACCTTTACTCTATGAGACAGGCAATACAAGAGAACTTTATCATTGATGTGCTCAAGGGTTACACTACATATAAGATCTTTTTCAAGCTTTCAAAGGCAATTGAAGATGACCCCAAATTTGATAAGAAGAAGGCAAAAAGGGCCATAGCAAGATTTGTATCCCTTCACCCACATAATCTGAGTCAGAAGACGGAGGTAATGGTCGAACACTTCAGGCAGATTGTATCAAAAAAGATTGGCGGTCAGGCCAAAGCCATGCTGGTCACATCGTCCAGGCTCCATGCGGTAAGATATAAGAATGAATTTGACAGGCATATCAAAGAGAAAGGATATACGGACATCAAGACCCTTGTGGCTTTTTCAGGCATAGTGAATGATGGGGGCATAGAATATAAGGAGACAGTAATAAACGGGTTCGGTGAAAAAGAGCTTCCGGAGAAGTTCGCCACCGAAGGATACAATCTACTTATAGTGGCAGATAAATATCAGACCGGCTTTGATCAGCCATTGCTACACACCATGTATGTGGACAAGAAACTCTCAGGCGTTAAGGCAGTCCAGACCCTGTCACGCTTAAACCGCACCTGTCCGGGCAAGGAAGATACCTTTATATTGGATTTCGTGAATGACGTGGAAGATATTAAACTATCATTTCAGCCGTATTATGAAGAGACAATCCTTGAAACCACGACTGATCCTAATCACCTCTATGATATTAAGTCCAATATTGAGCAAACCGGAGTAATATGGCCGTCGGAAGTGGATAGTTTTGCCAGGATATACTTTGACCCTAAATTCAACTCAGCAAACCAGGCCAAGTTAAACGCATATCTTGATCCTGCGGTGGAGAGGTTCAAGGAGTTGCCGGAAGAGGCCACAACTGAAGGGAAGATGAGCAAGGATGACTTTGAGAATGCCCTGATCACATTTACAAGGCTCTATTCCTTCCTCTCTCAAATCATGCCCTTCCATGACATGGAGCTTGAGAAATTATTTCCATATATCAAGTTCCTCATCAGGAAACTTCCAAAGGATAACATTGAAAAGCGCCTTAAACTGGATGATGAGGTGGCACTTGAATATTACCGGGTCCAGAAGATGGAAGAAGCTATCATACATCTTGAACCTGCTGGAAAGTGGGAGATATCCCCAACACAAGAGGCAGGAATCCGCAGACCCAAGGATGAAGAAAAGGCTCCTCTTTCGGAGATCATTCAGGCTCTCAATGAGCGATTCGGCACTGATTTCGATGAGGCGGATCGTCTCTTCTTTGAGCAGATAGTTGAAGACTGTGTAATAGATGAAGATCTTGGAACACAGGCCCGTGCGAACACATATGAGAATTTCAAATACCCCTTTGAAGATGCCTATAAAGATAAGGTCATTGACCGCATGGATCAGAACCAGGAGATGTTCAATCGGTTGATGGAAGAGGGTGATTTTTCTACGTTGGTTTTTAATGCTATTATGAAGGAAGTCTATAAAAGGTTTAATGCTGAGAATGTGGATGGAATTTAGGGTAAGGGGTCTGTTGACTGTTGCCCTCTGAAACGACATATGAGTAGGTTATTGAAATGATGAAAAGAGAATATCCGACAAGCCTAAGCTTAAGAGCGGCGTTAAGGAGATAGAGGAAGATGTCAACTAACGGCAGACGTGATCCTCTCACAAATATTTCAAAGGAGGCCTGACAATGTCTTTTCGTTTATCGCCTATATGGTGGCCGGTTTTGGTTGTGGCTTCCCCGATTATCGTCCCTTGGTTACTTGCCAAAAACAGGCGATTTCAGAAGGAGAGTGGGAATGTCGCTAAACTGAACCAAAATCGTATAAAAGAGGCCGAACCCCTTGAAATGCCCGAACTCGATTTCTTGGAGCTGACGGTATTGGTGGAATGGAAAGCCAAGGAAGGGTTCATAGGCGATGCTGGGGTATCTTATCTGTTCAAGAGTGAATTGGGCTCGATGCTGTATGACGTCGGTTTTGGCCCAACCCGCCCGGCTTTAACTCACAATGCTGCCAAGCTTGGCTTCAACCTGGATCAGGTGGATGCCTTGACAATCTCACATCTTCACTGTGACCACATGGGAGGGATACCTGCCCAGCGATCCCGGCAAGTGACTGTGCCCGACGAACTAATGTCTGAAAAGCTAAAGGCCTGTTTCCTGCCTGACAAGGCTGAGGCCCAAGGATTTAAGACCCAGTTGGTCGAAAGACCTCAACTGCTAACCGCCGGTATTGCTTCCAGCGGTCCTTTGGCTCGGAGCCTGTTCATAATGGGTTTCACTGAAGAACAGGCACTGGTGGCCCGAGTCAAGGGCAAGGGTTTAGTGGTCTTTACCGGCTGTGGTCACCCAACCATTGAAGTTGTTTTGAAAATGGTTGAACGTCTGTCCAATGAACCTCTCTACGCTGTAGGTGGGGGGCTTCACTTCCCTATCACCGACGGGAGAGGTAACCGCGCTGGCATCAAGTTCCAGACGATTATCGGTACGGGCAAGCCTCCATGGCAACGGATTACCGACGAAGACTTGAGCCGAACTATTACCGCCATAAATGCTGCCGGTCCCAAGAAAGTTTATCTTTCCGGACACGATACCTGTGACCATGCCCTCGACCGCATGGAGAAAGAACTGAAGGCTGAGACTAAGGTGCTTAAGGCCGGGGCAACTTATCGTTTTTGACCCAGTTTCACCGCGTATTCGAATCAACAAGCCTAAACTTAAAAAGGGCATGGGTGTCAGGCCTACACAGTTGACAGGGAACCGAAAAAACAGGTTAGCAAAATTGTTTCGGATTTTGATTTGTCAAATGTGTAGGTCTGACACCCATGCCCTTCATGATTTGCCTAAATTGCCAAGACTGGCAAATCCGGCAAATAGCGATTTATCAAGAGGGTTTTCGTATGTCCACAGGAGGGGATTTCAAGGAGGTTAGGGGAAAATAGAGACATTATTTGAGATCATTTGGGGGGAATGCCACAATTAGCAAAATCCCCAAATAGCGATTTATTGTGAGAATTTAGAGTTTTCCAGGTTGCAGTAAAACCTACTGACAGTTCGCTATTTACCGAAAATGCTAATTCTGGCATTTTCGGTAAATACTGTAATAAGGGCCGTTAATTCTAAAACAACTTGAGGAGACCAACCAAATAAAATGCCTAACCATTGCATTCAGTTGACCGCCGATCAGCGCGCTTTCAATGTTTTTTCTGTTTCCTTTTGTGAGGTTATCTATAATCAACGTCATCAAGCGGCGGCAACTGATGCAGGTCGTTAGCATGCCATTTAAAATACCAAGAGGAGGATTTGGTATGAAAAACAGCAAAATATTTGAACCGCTCTCAATTGGTAAATTTCATCTTAAAAACCGAATCGCTATGGCGCCAATGACAAGGGGGCGTGCTGGAAAGGAGCGTGTGCCAGGTGACCTCATGGCTGAGTATTATTTTCAGAGATCCGGTGCTGGACTATTGATAACCGAGGCGACGGTGATTTCAAAACAGGGTATTGGGTGGATTGATTCGCCGGGGATTTTTACTGATGCAATGGTCGAGGGCTGGCAAAAAGTCACCGAGAAAGTCAAACCAACAGGCACTCCTATCTTCTTGCAGCTTTGGCATTGCGGTAGGGCATCGCACAGTGATTTCCATGATGGTAATCTTCCTGTTTCTGCTTCCGCTGTGAAGTTAAACGGTGACCACATCCATACGCCTCTGGGTAGTAAGCCATACGAAACCCCACGCTCACTGAGCGTGGATGAAATCAAGGCAACAGTCAATGATTATCGAAAAGCGGCAAAAAATGCCAAGGCCGCTGGTTTTTCTGGTGTAGAGGTGCATGGCGCTAATGGCTATTTGATTAACCAATTCCTTGATGCCACTACGAATCACCGTGATGATCAATACGGTGGCAGCCTTGAAAACAGGCTTCGTTTTTTTAGAGAGGTGCTTGAAGCGGTTCTCGAGGTATGGCCGCCAGATCAGGTTGGAGCCCGTATCTCACCAAACGGGGTTTTTAATGATATGGGCTGTGATGACTATCGGGAATTATTTCTTTATGTCACTAAAGAGATAAACAAATTAAAGCTTGGTTATCTTCATATCATGGATGGTTTGGCCTTTGGTTTTCACGAAAAAGGTGAGCCGATGACCTTGGCAGAATTCCGACCACTTTTTCAAGGCGTTATTGTTGGGAATTGTGGTTATACCAAGGAGACCGCAGAAAAGAGAATTGCTGAAGGTACTGCCGACATTATAGCTATTGGCCGGCCTTTTATAACAAACCCTGACTTGCCCGATAGATATAGAAATAATTGGCCTTTGAATCCTGCTGAGGATATGTCGCTATGGTATACACCTGGCCCTGAAGGGTACACGGACTATACGCCTCATAAACCATAACCTCCTGCAGATAGTAAAAATGATGGCTGTAACAATGAAACACTGCAACTTAAAAAGTAAAAAATTAATGAACAATAGCTAACCAAACGCTGGAGTGGACGCGTAAAACCCTAGCGGCCTTGTGGGGAAGTTCTTTGGCGCGCCACTCAGCTTAATGTTATCCACTAAAGGAAATATCCAACGATGTACCGAACAATAAACTTCTTAGCATTCCTTGGATGTATTGTTTGGCTATATATTGATCCTAGCCCTGAACCTGTCGTTGTGTTGCTTCTGAGCGTTGCGGGTTTCTTTAGAGATGAAATCCATGGTGTGATTGGTAAAAACCTTTTCTCATTGACACCAAGGACTAGGCTTGAAGAAAAAGCATGGGTGTCAGGCCTACACAGTTGACAATAAAGAAACCCGCATTTCAGAAGTTTAGGCCTGATTATGATTTGTTCCAAAATTTTTAAAATTTGCATGAATGTTGAGATGTGTGAAATGTGTAGGCCTGACACCCATGCCCTTGCAGGGTATTCCCAATCCGGCGGTGATGTTGTCGCCGCTGACCACGCAGGAGGCAGTGCTATCTTCCAAAATCGAAGGTACACAGGCAACCGTTGACGAAGTGCTGGAGCAGGAAGCAGGACTGATTAAAGAAGGTGAAAAATATAAAGATATCCAGGAAATCTCCAATTATCGTTCGGCACTATTTCAAGCATCGGAACATTTGCGGGATTATCCGATTCGTTTAGCCCTTATCCGGGAGATACATAAGATTTTGCTTAACTCGGTTCGCGGCCAGAACAAAACTCCCGGAGAATTCAGAAAGGATCAGAACTGGATTGGCAAAGCGGGATGTTCAATGGAAGAAGCATCATTTGTCCCGCCCGACCCTG
>Ga0208648_1002072_pt1 | contig 14630 bp, 22 predicted proteins | sample AntAceMetag02UKL_FD_184772 | JGI IMG/M metagenome (GOLD analysis project Ga0208648, IMG submission 184772) | Saline lake microbial communities from Ace Lake, Antarctica - Antarctic Ace Lake Metagenome 02UKL (SPAdes) (version 2) | ecosystem: Environmental > Aquatic > Non-marine Saline and...
TTCTTCCTGACTCATATTAATTTAATAATTAATTATTAATTTATCTTGTTAAAATTTCAAAACCATCTTTTTTTACCAAAATAGTATCTTCCCATTGAGCACACTTTTCACCACTAACAGTCTTATAAGTATGACCATCACCATCTAGGAATACTTCATCATCACTAAATGTAACAATTGGTTCTAAAGCTATAACCATTCCTGCCTTTAAGACAGTTCCTCGTCCACTTTCTCTAAAATTAGGAACAAACGGTTCTTCATGAACATTCCTCCCCACACCATGACCTCCGAATTCTCTAAAAACAAAAAATCCTCTACCCTTAACCACCTCTTCAATAGCTTGGCCTATATCATTAGTAGTATTCCCTTCCTTAATAGCTCTTATACCAGCCTCAAGAGCTAGTTTAGTAGTTTCTATTAGATTAATATCCTTAGGGTCAAGCTTTCCAACTCCCGCCATCAAAGTTTTATCAGTCACTAAACCTTTATGGGTTAAACCTAAATCTAGGTTGATAATATCACCTTCCTGAAGAATACGTTGATTACCCTTTGCAACTCCATGAACAACTTCATCATTTACAGAAGCACACAAAGAAGACGGATAGGGTCTATCAAGTTTACTATCCCTATAATTTAAAAAAGATGCTTGACCACCTTTTTCGGCAATCAATTTTTCTGCCAATAGGTTAAGACTATCTAAAGTAACACCTTTCTTTGCAGCATTGACCACTTCATGTAAAATAGTATTAAGAAATGTTCCTCCTTCACGTAGAATTTCTATCTCTTTGTCTGTATAAATATTTGGTAACATAATAAGTTAAAACTAATTAATTAATAAAAACATATTGTACACCTTTTAAAGAATCTTCTCCATTATTTCTTGATGAACTTCTTCAATTGTCTGTTCACCATTTATATCAAGAAAATTGTAAAAATCATTACTTTTAAACCAATCAATCACTGGTTGGACATCAGTATCGAACCAATCCAATCTTTTTTTAATTTCTTCTGTATCATCATCGGCACGACCTCTTCCTAGAAGTCTGTCTTCTGACCATTTTCTAGAAACATTTACAAAAACAATAATCGGTTTCTCGAATTCATAAAAACGCAGTGCAGAATCTAATGTCTTGGCCTCAGCTATTTTACGAGGAGCACCATCTAGAATAAAATCTTCATCACCCTTAACCTGATCTACCATAGAGGAAGCCCACATTAAAACAGCTAAAAATTCTGGTTGTAGACCACCAATTTCTCCAATTTTTTTAGACAATTGACTAGAATAAGAATCTTTTTTTACAAATTCCCTAAATTTATTACCAGTTTCTAAATTAAAAAAAGTTTTACCTTCTTTTGTTAAAAAATCTTTTAATAAATTAGCCTGTGTTCCCTTACCACACCCTGATCTACCAATAAAAATATAAGCTTGTTTCATAAAAATTTATACGCAGAGCGTTTAATTATAGTACCTTAATTATGTAGAAATAAAATTTATATTCCTAATTAATATTCTCTCATTGATATTTGAGCGTCAATCTTTTTTATCAAATCAAGAACAACAGAAACAACAATTAACAACGCTGTTCCACCGATAGCTAAAGAAGAAATTCCAGTTAACGATTTCATTATTAAAGGAAGAACAGCAATAACTCCTAAAAAGAGAGCTCCTACTAAAGTAATTCTAGTCAAAACCTTACCTAAATATTCAGATGTTGATTTACCTGGTCTAATTCCAGGAATAAAAGCTCCACTCTTCTTTAGATTTGTAGAAATCGCCTCTGGATCGAAAGTAACAGCAGTATAAAAATAAGTAAACAAGAACACCAAAATAAAGTATAGAATAGAATAAAACCAACCATTTTCTAAAATACGTAAAATAAAATTTGAAACTGATTGTAACATTGCATTATCTATATTAGAAAGAAAATTTAAAATCATTTGTGGAAATAACAAAATAGACATCGCAAAAATAATAGGAATAACTCCAGCTTGGTTAACTCTTAATGGTAGATAGGTAGAAACACCTCCATAAACCTTTGTTCCTCTCACTCTTTTAGCATAATTAATTGGAATAGGTCTTTCTGCTTCCGTAACAATAACAATACCCAAAACAATGATAAGAGCCACAACTATAAATCCAATTAAAAGAGGAATCTGAGTAACCTCAAAACCAATCCACAACTGAGAAATAACAGTTGGCAAACCAGCTACGATTCCGGCAAAAATTAAAATAGAAACACCATTACCAATACCATATTCACTTATCAATTCACCAATCCAAACCAAGAAAATAGAACCTGCCATAATAACAGCAATATTAGTAAATAATTCAAAGTTACCCATAAAGCCAACAACTCCTTGACTCTGTAATAATTTTAAAAATCCAAAACCTTGAACAAAAGCTAATGGAATTGTTAATAATCGAGAATATTGACTAAATTTTTTCCTACCAGCCTCACCCTCTTCATGATACATTTGTTTCAACTTAGGAAACATCATAGTAGCCAATTGCATAATAATAGAAGCTGTAATATAAGGAGATACTCCTAACATCACGATAGAAAGATTTGATAAACCACCACCAGAAAAAAGGTTAAGCATACCCCAAAGTTGACTATTATTAAAAAAATCAGTCAATCTCTCAATATCAACACCAGGAATTGGAATAGAAGCCAATACTCTAAAAATAACTAATGCTCCCAAAACAAATAGAATTCTGTTTCTTAAATTTTTATCTCGAAGTATTAATTTTAATTTGTGAGTAAAATTCATATAAATCTACAACTACTTACTCTTTTACCTCTCCACCAACTTTCTCAATCAAATCTTTCGCACTCTTTGAAAACAAACAATCAGAAACGACTACTTTCTTTTTTATATCACCTCTTGAAAGAATCTTAACTGTAGGTAATTTGCCCTTATTTTTTTCGATTAAAGACTTTTCTAACAAAGTAACTGGATTAACTTTATCACCATCAGAAAAATTCTTCTCAATTAAATCCAAATTAACAACTGTAGGTCTTTCTTGAAAACTCTTAAAACGATAACCTCTTTTTTTCGGCAATTTCTTAATGATATCCCTCATCTCTGGTCTCTTACTTGTCCCAGCTCTAGCATTCTGACCTTTATGACCTCTTCCAGAAGTCTTCCCACGCTTTCCTCCTCTACCAACTTGCACGGATTTCTTATTAGGATTTTTTCTTTTTATTTGATGAAGTTGCATAATTATATTTTAAATTCTTCCAAAGCTTTCAATGTTGCCATTGCATTATTTAACTTATTTCTACTTCTTGTAGTTATTTTAGAAGTCGTATCAGTAATACCAGCTAGTTCCAAAACATTTTTAACCGAACTACCAGCACTTAAACCCTTACCTTCTTTAGTAGGAAAAATCTTTACAACGGAAGAACAATATTTCTTTTCAATATCATAAAGAATTGAATTATTGGGAGTTAATTTCAATTTAACCAAATTATTCTTAGCCTTCTTAGCTGCTTTTTCAATAGCTAATGAAATATCAGATCCCTTAGCAACACCTACACCAACTGAACCTTTCCTGTTTCCAATAACAATCGCTACACTGAAACTAAACCTTCTACCACCTTTCACAACACGGGTAACTCGCCTAACCTTAATGATTTTTTGATCAAATTCTGATCTTGGACGCACAGGTCTCCTTCTCTTAAAATGAGAATTCTTCTTAAAAGCAGGTTTTGGTCTAACCTTTTTATCACCATCGACAACAACTGCGAGAGTTTCCTTTTTGTCACCAACAACAACTGCAGGGGTTTCCTTTTTATCAGAACTCTTAGGAGAATCAGGAATAACCTTGTTATCCTTTTTAACTTCTTCCTCCTTATTCACTTTTTTTTCTTTTTCTTCAGCCATTTTTTTTAAATAAAATTAAAACTTTAAACCACCTTCACGTGCACCATCAGCTAGAGCTTTAACTCTTCCTGTATATAAATAACCACTTTTATCAAAAACTACTTCTTTTATCTTATTTTTCTTAGCAATCTCTGCTATTTCTAATCCTATTTCTTTAGCCTTTTTAACTAAATCATTAGCTCCTTTTTTAATCGAAGAAACTGCAGCTAAAGTTGTTTGTTTATCATCATCTATAATTTGTGCATAAATATACTTATTTGACTTGAACACAGCTAAACGAGGCCTCTGACCTGTTCCAGTCACTTTAGCTCTTGTCCTATTTCTTCTTCTAGACCTTTTTTCTATTTTTATCTTATTCTTATCCATAATACTATTAAACACTCTTCTTGCCTTGTTTTCGTCTTACTACTTCATCACTATACCTTATACCTTTTCCTTTGTAAGGTTCTGGTTTCTTTTTTGATCTAACTGTTGCTGTCCATTGGCCAACCAATTCTTTATCTATACCAGAGATAGTAATAACATTCTTTTCAGCTTTTACCTCTAAACCTTTTGGGATATCTATCTCTACAGAATGGGAAAAACCTAAACTCATAACTAGTTTTTCGCCTTTAACCTCTGACTTAAAACCAACACCTTCAATAATTAGTTTTTTCTCGTAAACCTTGTTTACTCCTTCAATCATATTGGCAACATGAGAAGCAACAGTCCCCCAAAGAGATCTAGCAAAAACAGTTTCCTCTAAAGGTTTAAAAGAAACAATTCTATCTTTAATTTCTATCTTAATAACATCCAATTTTAAGTCTTTCTTTAACTCTCCTAGAGGTCCCTTAACAAAAACCTCATTACCTGAGACGGTAACTTCTGTTTTTTCTGGTATTTCAATTTTTTGTTTTCCTATTCTTGACATAATTTTCTTAAACAAACATTCTATATTTTATCTACCAAATCTTGAAGAGAACTTCTCCTCCAACTTTAGCTCTCCTTGCCTCCTTATCTGTCATAATACCGCCAGAAGTTGACAAAATTGAAAGACCATGACCTTTTTTTACAGACTCAATATCCTTGGTACCACGATAAATTCTTTTTGATAATTTTGAAACTCTTTTAACATCTTTTATCTTAGGAGTATCTTTACTTTTATAGGCAATTCCTATTTCAAGCACTCGTTGAGGAATTTTTCCCATCCTTGCTACTGATTTTACATAACCTTCTTTCTTTAAAACTTCAGCTATAGCCATCTTAAGATTAGAATAAGGTAATTTAACAAAATCACCGCCAGCTTTACCTGCATTTTTTATACCTATTATTAATTCTGAAATTGGGTCTCTACTCATAAAATTAAATTATATCTATTTTTTACTACTTTCTTAAAAATTTATTTAATGTTTAACATCTCCTCTTAAGCATATTCCGCCTCTTCTGCGGATCGCCGATAAGGCGTTTACCAAGATGATTTTTTAATACCAGGAATCTTTCCTTCGTTAGCCAACTCTCTAAAACAAATCCTACATAAACCAAATTCTGACATATATGCCCTTCCTCTTCCACACTTAAAACATCTTCTTACTATTCTGGAAGAAAATTTTGGTTTTTTATTTGCCCTTGCAATTACTGATTTTTTTGCCATATATCAATTTTTAAACAAATCCGCACTATAGCGGATACTGGTTTATACTATCAAAAAGACCGCTTAATGTCAACGAAAAAACATCTAAAATAGCCTTTCTTTAACGTTTTTAACTTTTTTTACTAAATGAACAAACTTTTTTAAAAACACAGATAAATAATTACTAAAATGGAGAGGTCCAACCTCTCCGTTTTTCTGATTATTTCTTCCTTTTAAACTTTCTTTTTTTCTTTTCTTCTTCCTTTTTAAAAGGAAAACCAAGAAATCTAAAAAAGGCTTCTGCTTCTTTTTTATCGCTGGAAGTAGCTACAGTCGTTATGGAAAAACCAAAGACATTTCTTAACTCTTCATCTGAAGTTTCTGGAAAAATTGTATGTTCTTTAATACCAATAGTACAGTTACCCATTTCATCAATTGATGATAATGGTAAGCCTCTAAAATCTTTAGTTCTTGGTAAAGCTATATCGATAAATTTATCTAGAAAACCAAACATTCTTTGACCTCTTAGAGTTACCTGATATCCAACCACTTCTCCTTCTCTAACTTTAAAAGCAGCAATTGATTTTTTAGCTTTACGTGGAGCTGGTTTCTGACCAGAAATTTTAGTTAAACGGTCATTTATTAATTCCATTCTTTTTTTATCTTTAGATGATTTACCAACACCCACATTTAAAATTACTTTCTCTAGGTGAGGTGTTTCCATAACATTAGAGTAAACAAGATCATCTCCTGCTTCTTTAAAAAATTTCTTTTGTTTTTCTTTGATATTCATAACTTTTCTTTAAAAATCTAATTTAAAACAGTCCCGCTTTTCTTACTTACCCGAACAAACTTGTCTTTCACCAATTTTTTTCCAATCTTTGTACTACTTTTAGTCTTCGGATCAATGAAAGCAACGTTGGAAACATGAACAGGATAAGTCTTTTCTATAATTTGACCTTTTTTACCGCCTTTATTAGCTTTCTGGTGTTTTTTCTTTATATTTACGTTCTCAACAATAACCTGATCTTTAGCAGGAAAAGCCTTCAAAACCTTACCTGTTTTGTTCTTATCTTTACCAGAAATTATTTTTACAATATCGTCTTTTTTAATTTTCATATAAATTTTATTAAATAACCTCTGGAGCTAAGGAAATAATCTTTTGATAACCTAATTCTGCAATTTCTCTTGGAATTGGACCAAAAATTCTACCAGCTTTTGGTTCTTTCTTTTCTTTATCAACAATTACAACAGCATTATCATCAAAACTAATATATGAACCATCCTTTCTCCTAAATTGTTTCTTTTGTCTTACAACTACAGCTCTCAAAACATCTTTCTTTTTAACCTGTTTTCTTGGTTCAGCTGTTTGAACTGATAAAACAACCATATCGCCAATTCTAGCATAACGTCTTTTGGAACCACCTAACACCTTGAATACTCGGCCCACCTTTCCGCCTGAGTTGTCTGTTATTTTTACTATAGTTTGAGCTTGAATCATATTATTTTATTACTCTAAAACTCTTATCCTTAGATATTGGATTACACTCTTCAATTCTGATCGTATCACCTAACTTAAATTCTCCCCCTTTATTATCAGCCTTATACCTCTTAGAGATAGTTCTGTACTTTTCATACTTAGGATGCTTAACAAATCTTTTTACAGAAACAACTACTGTATCTTTCATTTTTGTAGAAACAACAACACCACTCAAAACTTTTTTTCTATTTTTTGAAACAACCTCTTTATTTTCCTGTTTATTATCTGTTTTTTCCATAATAATTTTATTTACGAACATTTAACTCAGTTAAAATACGAGCAATATCCCTTTTTATCTCCTTACCTTTCTTTACATTCTTTGTTTTACTACCAGCCAAACCAAATCTAAAACCTCTTAATTCAGCCCTTTTATCTGCTAAATTTTTCTCTAGGTCTTGATCTGTTTTCTTTTTAAAATCCATATCTTATATTATATATTTATCCGACTAACAACTTTAGTCTTCACTGGTAACTTAGTTCCAGCTTTTCTCATTGCCTCTTTAGCTGTCTTCTCATCAACACCATCAACTTCAAAAAGAATTCTTCCTGGTTTAACTGGGGCACAATAACCTTGAGGAGCTCCTTTCCCTTTTCCCATCTTCACCTCTGCAGGTTTTGAAGTAAAAGGTCTATCTGGAAAAATTCTAATCCATATCTTACCAGCCTTCCCTATATATCTTTTAGCAGCTCGTCTAGCTGCCTCTATCTGATTAGACTTTATTCTAGCTCCAGCTAAAGCTTTTAAACCAAAAGAACCAAAAGCAATACTACTCCCTCGTACAGCAACACCAACCTTACCAGGATTTTCCCTCCCTGTCTGCCATTTTCTGTGTTTTGCTTTTTTCGGAAATAACATAATTCTAATTTATTTTTTATTAAAAATCTCTCCTCTATAAATCCAAACTTTAATACCAACGATTCCATAGGGTAAATGTGCTTTTTCTCTAGTAAAGTCAACATCAGCTCTCAATGTTTGAAGAGGAATTCTTCCCTTTTTTAAACTTTCTCTTCTAGCCATTTCTGCTCCACCCAATCTACCAGACAAACTAATCTTAACACCCTTTACATCACGATTAGCTGAAACCTTTTCTACAGTTGTTTTTAGAACTCTCTTAAAAGGTAATCTTTTTTCTAACCCTTCAGCAACCATCATTCCAACAATCGCAGCGTCTGTTTCTGGATATCTTATTTCTTCTATATCAATTTTCAATTCCTTTGGTTTAGACAACTTATTTTTATCTAAAAAACTAGAAACCTCATTTTTTAATTTCAAAGCACCTTCACCACTTCTTCCAATGATCATTCCAGCTCTTGATGTTTTGATTATTATTCTTAAAAGCTTCTCACTTCTTTCCATTTCAACAGAACTAATATAAAATTTTCTTAATTTTTTCTCTAAAAATTCACGTAATAATACATCACTCTTTAAATATTCTCGATATTGTTCACGCGAACCAAACCAGCGAGATTTCCAATCTCTTAATATCCCTAATCTTTGCGCGTATGGATGTACTACATGTGTCATAATTATTTCTTTAATTCTAGTTTTTCCGAAGAATCTTTACTTTTTTTTGATAAATTACTCTTTTTCTCTTGATTAACAGAATCTTCAACTGATTCAAGAGCAATTGAAATATGGCTAGTTCTTCTTTTTAAAGGATAAGCCTGACCTCTTGCACCAGCTCTAAACCTTTTCATGGTTGAACCGTTATCTACTCTAATTTCTTTCAAAATTAGATCTTTTTCTTTCAAACCGTTATTATTTTTAGCATTTGCAACAGCTGACTCTAGAAGCTTTTTCACCGCTCTAGTAGCTTTCTTGTTCACAAAACGAAGCTCTTGCATAGCTCTTTCAACCATTTTACCGCGAATTAAGTCAGCAACTAAGCGAACTTTTCTTGGTGATTGTCTATAATTGTTTAATTTTGCTTTTACAGTTGTCATAATTAATTATTTAAACAGATGCTTTAGCTGCTTTAGCTGCAGTAATCTCTGCATCTTTTTTCTTCTGATCTAATTCCTTCTGCATTCTACCTCCATGTTTTATAAATTTCTTAGAAGGAGAAAATTCACCAAGACGATGACCTACCATATCTTCTGTAACAAAAACTTCTTTATGTTCTTTTCCGTTATGAACTCCGAACGTCCATCCAACCATCTCTGGTGAAATTTGACTAGCTCTAGCCCATGTTTTAACCACACCTATATCAGCTGGTTTTTTACCTTCTATTTTCTTCAAAAGTTTTTCGTCCACATAGGGACCTTTTTTTAGTGATCTAGTCATACAATATAAAATAATAAACCCCTTATCGGAGTCCGATTTAACAACTACATCTTAACAAAATTTAAGATATTGTCAATTAAAATACAAAAAATCACCCATTTCTAAACCAAGAAGTAATGGGTGATTTTTACTTTTAAATTTAAAAATCTATTTACCTAATATTTTTCTTAAATTTTTCAATAGCTTCCCCTGCTGCTGTTTTACCACCGAGACCAAAGGAAAGTCCAATAGCTAGTGATAGAGCAACGATCAAACCTGTGAAAATAGTCTGAATAAAAGCGGCAGCTACTCCCATTTGATAAAGAGCCATTAATATAGCAAAGAACCAAATAGACCAACGAGACATTACTCCTAGAAAATGAGAAATTTTAACGTCAGCCATTTTTGCTGAACCTTTTACAAGATTTTCAGTAGCTTCAGCAATAACAGCTGCTACTAACAAAATGAATACTGCTGCGATTACCCTTGGCAAATAAAGTAATACTACTTGTTGCAAAAACTGATTTACTTGACTTAAACCAAGTACATCAAAAGATGCTACCAAGAAGACAACAATAATAAACCATTTAACCAACGACCCAATAAATTTTCCTGAATTTAATTGAAAGCCTGCTTTGTTCAAAGTTTTCTCAACACCCGTTCTTCTTAAAACTTTATCAATACCAAGAGAACGAACCATTTGTGAGATAACCCTACCTAACAAGGCGCTGATTATCCAACCAATAATAAAAATTATTATTGCTACAACTAGGTTAGGTATAAAACTAACTACACCTACCCAGAGATTTTGAAAAGATTGAGACAATACTTCACTCCATGTTTGTAAAATCATATTTTATTTATATTTTAAGTACTCAAAAATTAATAATAACTAATAATAAATGCTGACCACACTAATTAAAATAATATTAATTTAATTATTGTAGTTTAACGACCCTTTATTCATTTATAAAACTAATAATAACACCTAAACAACAATTTAGAGAAAAAAACTGTGGATAAATAAATATATCTTTAAACGCCTATCTTATTTATTAACTTTTTGTGAGAATAATCTAAAATATCTCTTAACAATTTATCATAAATACCTAGACGGTACTTAAAATCAGCCGTTTCAAAGACTACATATCTTAATTCTTTACCAACTTCAGATTCTAAAGTATGAATAGATTTTTCAAGAAGTGAATCACTTAAGTTATCCCCTACTATAAGTATATCGGCTCTACTATTTAAATCTTGAATAAACACTCCTGCTATTATTACTAATTTTAGATTACCAACTTTCTTTAATTTATCAATTATCTCATTTTCTCCTAAAGAACCATTTTCAATAAGTAAGTTCTGTAATGGCATTAAAAACTCAAAATCCTTATTAATCACCCAACCACTTATTCTTTTTCCGCCTTTTCGGCGGGTCGCCGAAGAGGCGACTTTTTTACTATTGCTATCAGATTCAATCTTTTTAAAAAAACTTTTCTTTTTTATAAATTTTATTTTTTCTAATAAATTTAACTCTTTCCTTAAAATAGTTGTATTAGTTTTAGTCCTCTCAGAGATTTCAGTATTATCAAAAACCTGTTCAGGGTTAAATAAAAATAATTTCATTATTTTTACTTTGGCCATGCTACCAAACAATTTAGATAAAGTTTCCATTGAAATTTATTATAACATTTTTTTAAGTGTCCACAAATATTAAAAACAGAGTCTTTTTTAGAGACTCTGTTTTTAACACTGTTTAATAATTCTTAAAAATTATTTTAACTCAATAGTTCCACCAGCTTCTTCAATATCTTTTTTCAAAGCTTCGGCTTCATCTTTCTTCATATCTTTCTTTAAAGAAGTTGGAGCAGCGTCAACTAATTCTTTAGCTTCTTTTAGACCTAAGCCTAAAGCTGCTTTAATAACTTTAATAACAGCAATCTTTTGAGCACCACAAGATGTAAGTTCTACATCAAAAGAACTTTTTTCTTCAGCCTCATCTCCATCACCGTTAGCTGATCCGCCAGCAACTGCTACTGCTGCAGCTGAAACTCCAAATTTCTTTTCTAGTAACTTAACCAATTCATACAAATCTAAAACTGACATTGAATCTACAGCATCAACGATTGCTTTAAACTTTTTAGGTACTTCTACATCTTGACCTTCATCAGAAGCAACCTCTTCTTTTACAGCTTCTACGGGTTTCTCTTCTACTTTAGCTTCCTCAACAGGAGTGGGAGCTTTCACCTCTTCTTTAATATCTTCCACCACCTTTGTATCTTCTGTTTTTTTATCTTCTGTCATGTTAATTTTTTAATTAATTTCCTAATAATCTTTATGAGAGGCAAGGCCTCTCTCTAAGCCTCTTTTTTATCCGCAATCCCATTCAAAGCTATAACTAAACCTTGAATTGGTGAATTTATTAAGTTCACAAATTGTGCCCTTAACGTTAACATTGAAGGAATTTGAGCGATTGAAGACATTTTGTCCTTATCAACATACATCCCTTCAAAAATACCACCTAAAATTGAGATATTATCTTTATGCTTCTTTTGAAACTCGTAAACACCACGTGCTGGTGCTATTTGATCCGAGCTATAAGCTAAAGCCAATTCTCCTTCTAATTCTGGAATTTCTCCTTTCACCGGAGAATCTTGCAGAATCCTCTTGGCTAAAGTTTTCTTTGTAACTGTATAAAAAGAATCTTCTTCTCTTAAAGAATTTTTTAACTGGGTTGTATCAGTAACATTCAAACCATGAAAGTTAACAAAAACCACAGTTGGGAAATCCTTTACAATGCTTTCTATTTTTTTACAAACTTCTTCTTTCTTCCCTTTTGTAATTGCCATATTTAAATTTTAATTTTGTATTTATTTAGCACTTGAAGCGCTAAACATGTTATAAAATTAAAAAAATCTTATTATTACTAACAAGATCTAGAGAAAAACACCCTTGCGAATGTTTCGACCTAAGTAGGACCTATTAGTTTTAAATCAAAACTATGCCTGCTTTCTCTGATCTTTACAAATACTATTAAAACACATCAGTCGAAAAAACACAACAAGACAAAAACAGCCCTTAACTAGGGCTGTTAAAATATCTGTCTATTAGTTCTGATTAAGTAAGGTAGCTGTTTGGTTCTTTATTTCTGTTGTTCTGATATCTCTCTTTAAACGATCCACCATTCTTTGTGTTTCCCTTAGAATCAAATCTAGTCTTTGAAGTTGAGGACTATGAGGATCCTCTGGCTTCATAGTTGTTTGACTTTGATTATCAACAGCAGGTGTCTCCTTTGCTAAATTCTGTGTTTTTGTAGTAGTGCTTGGAATTGTTTGAACTCCTTTTGTATCTTCCTCAACCACTGATTTATCATCAACAACCAAATCACTGTTATTAGGAACCATCGCTAAATTACCTTCATTTTGATTATTTTTAATCCCACCCATTATAACAAAAGAACAAATAACCCCGATCAAAAACCCTATAATGTACTTACCGTCTTTTAAAAATTCCATATTATTTATAATAAGCTATTAATATACTAATATAATTAGTATATTCAGGGTAAAAGAAAAGTCAATTGAATTAAAATCAGAATAATGGTGAACTAAAGTTATCCCCAGTTTACTTAATAATCAGAATACTAAGTAATTTATTACCAAATTACCAAGTAATATTTGCCCCATTGTCTTTTGCCTCTTGCAGAACTCCTTCAACAGCAGCATTCATTGACATTGGTGTAGTAGTAGCAAAAAATAAATCATCAACAAAAGTCACTTGAGCATTTTGCTTATCAGCATAAATTGACCAAGTATTATCCTGAAACAAAACATTTTCTAAATTCAAATCCACCAAATCACAATTGATAAATGACAAGGCTCTATCCAAATATCGAAACTCTGCATTTTTGATAACAAAAGTTGAAGAGCTAAAATTTATTCCACTACCGCCTATTATCTTATTCTTAATCGTCTTAGTATCGTCATCATCATAAATAGAAGTAAACAAAACTTTATTCGCTTCACCTTCATTCCCATTTATCCGCAAATAACCGTTCACACTGATTGACCCAAAACCATAAAGACCTCTTTTGGCAAATTTAAAAACTGTCTGGGGAGCAATTTCTAATTCGGTCTTTTCTGACACGACCAAAGATCGACTGATAATATAAGGCAACGGATTACTTGCAAGGATCGTTATCGCATTCTCATTTGTCATATGACCAAAAATATTGATGCCATTTGTTCCGTTATTCGTACCGGAATTATTTGTGACAGTTATATTCGGCGAACCGCTAATGATAATAGGAAAGTCAATATGATTGTTGAAAATATTGGAATCAATTACAGCACCAACACTGTCAAATAAACCGAGTCCAACATAATTATTGCTAAAACTTGAATGTTGAACACTTAAACCACTATTTAATGCATAAAGTCCATAATAAGAATTATTATCAGTAACGGCAGTTTCAGTTTTGTTGTCGCGAAACTCGCAATTTTTAACCATAGAAGTCGCAGAAGTAAGGTATAAACCACTGGAACGAGAATTTGCAAAAACACTTCCATTAAAATTGGCAACAGCATTATCTAACACAACCATTGCGTCCAATCGATCATACAAAAGTTTATCACCGCCATATCTAAAAATCGTGTTGTTAAAATATGAATTTTCGCTGGTTGAGGTCAAAATTATCTGCGACCAGTAATTATTAAGTTCTCCAGGACAAGTGCTGGTCGCCGTCCCAGGAATACACATTCCATCACCGTTCGTATCTCCCCCAATATCATCACCAAAAGTGGTAAAAATAACTGGTTCTAAACTAGTTCCATCTGCTTGAATCGTACCGTTAATTATTATCTCAGCATCACAATAACGATTGATAATTTTAATAACAACCCCTGCCTCAATAATTAAGGTAACCCCTTCCTCTATTGTTAACCCAGCACTATCCACCAAATAAGGAGAATTCGCTTTAGTAAGAATTTTATCATCTCCTAAAGTTCCTCCTCCATCACTATCACTGATAATTTTACGACTTATACTATTTTCTTGTCTAGGAGTCCCTTTAATAACTACTCCACCAGCATCAAAACCGTTCCATAGTTCTGGTTCATCTAAAACTAAATCCCAATTATCTCTATCAATTCCAACAGAATTGATATCATATCTTTCTAATGTTCGATCATCAACCCTATCAACCCATCCCCCTTCAGATTCAGAAAAAGGAGCTTCATCCACTGTAGTAGTAGCTTGACCAGACTTCTTATAAGCTAAAATCAAATGTTCTCCGTTATTTGATAATCCATCGCTATCTTCATCTTCGTTAA
>Ga0208648_1002076_pt1 | contig 14611 bp, 25 predicted proteins | sample AntAceMetag02UKL_FD_184772 | JGI IMG/M metagenome (GOLD analysis project Ga0208648, IMG submission 184772) | Saline lake microbial communities from Ace Lake, Antarctica - Antarctic Ace Lake Metagenome 02UKL (SPAdes) (version 2) | ecosystem: Environmental > Aquatic > Non-marine Saline and...
TTGCCTAAACCGTGGCCAACTAAATCGCGAACTACGCCATAACCAAATCCTTCAACAAACGATTGAACAGCATATCCAATATCACCAACCCTTTTTCCTGCTACCGCACTTTCGATGCCAAGATAAAGCGCCTCTTTGGTCCGCTCCATCAGCAGAAGAACTTCTTCGTCAACCTCTCCTATTGCAAAGGTATAGGCCGAATCGCCAAAATACCCATTCTTCTTCACGCCACAATCAACCGAAACAATGTCACCATCAACCAACTCCCGCTCTCCGGGAATCCCATGTACTACCTCATCATTTATCGAAATACAAAGTGAGGCAGGAAACCCGCCATATCCCTTAAACCCGGGAACTGCACCATTATCTCGGATAAACTCTTCAGCAATACTATCGAGTTTGATAGTTTTGACACCGGGAGCAATAACTTTTGCAACCTCAGCTAAAGTTTTACCAACAAGTAAAGAACTCTCTTTTATTATTTGAATCTCTTCTTCGGTCTTAGTAAGCACCATTTCAGATATTCTCTTTTTACATTCCGAACGCTGAACGTCCCTTAATCCTACCTGATTTTGTCAAACCGTCGTAGTGACGCATCAACAAGTGGCTCTCAACCTGCTGAAGTGTATCAAGTACAACACCAACAAGAATCAACAGTGACGTACCACCATAAAACTGTGCAAATCCCTGGCTTACGCCAATCAAACTTACGAAAGCAGGCATAATGGCTACAAGACCAAGGAACATTGATCCCGGCAATGTAATTCGTGACATTATTGTATCAATAAAATCAGCTGTCCTTCTGCCCGGTTTAACGCCAGGAATAAATCCGCCATTCTTCTTCATGTCGTCGGCCATCTGGTTTGGATTAACCGTGATAGCTGTGTAAAAATAAGTAAATGCAACAATCATTAGGAAAAAAGTAAAATTATACCAAAAACCGTTGATGTTTGTGAAGGTAGCAGCAAATCCTGACAACGAATCAGACTGCGCATATTGCGCTACAGTTAAAGGAAGAAACATAATCGCCTGGGCAAAAATGATGGGCATAACACCGGCAGCATTTACCTTTAAAGGAATATACTGACGAACACCACCATATTGCTTGTTCCCTACAATACGCTTAGCATATTGAACCGGTATGCGCCGTGTACCCTGCACCAATAAAATGGTAAGGAGGACAACACCAACCAGAACGATGATTTCAACCATAAAAATTACCAGACCACCACCAGCGTCTTCAAGCCTTGAAACGAATTCCTGGGCCAATGATACAGGAAGTCGCGCGATGATACCGATCATAATGATCAGTGAAATACCGTTTCCAATTCCTTTGTCGGTAATTTTTTCACCCAACCACATTACAAACATCGAACCTGCAGTTAGCAAAATAATAGATGAAATGCCAAAGAAGGATAATATAGAATGGTTTGTAACACTGGGATCAAAAGGATAAATACCTTCGGGAGGAAGCTGCGCTGCAAGGTTAGCTATGTATGCAGGCGATTGGAAAACGAGGATTATGACAGTAAGATAACGCGTAATTTGGTTAATCTTTTTACGGCCACTTTCGCCTTCCTTCTGCAACCTCTGGAAATAAGGAATTGCCATCCCCAACAACTGCACAACAATGGATGCAGAAATATAGGGCATGATACCTAACGCGAAAATTGACGCATTGGAGAAAGCCCCACCCGAAAACATGTTTAACAATCCCAATAAGCCGCCGGAAGTCTGCTGCTGCAGGGCTCCAAGCATCTCCGGATCAACACCGGGCAGAACAATGAAAGAACCCAAACGATAAAGCAGAATGATACCAAGTGTAAAGGCAATCCTGTTTCGCAGGTCCTCAATTTTGTAAATATTACGTAAGGTTTCTATAAATTTTCTCATCAAATATTAGATTTTTGTTGCAACACCCCCATGAGTTTCTATTGCTTTCAACGCTGAATCGGAAAATGCATGTGCTGTAACTTCTATTTTGGAACTCAGTTCGCCACGGCCTAAAATCTTGATCAGGTCTTTTTTCTGGGCGAGGCCATTATCAATCAGCACATCCAGGTTAAAAACAGTAATGCTTCTTTCTTCTGAAAGTTTTTGCAACGCATCAATATTAATTCCACGATATTCTTTGCGGTTTATATTTTTAAATCCACCTTTTGGGACACGTCTGTAGAGGGGCATCTGTCCACCTTCGAAACCAGGTTTACGTGAGTAACCAGATCTTGATTGTGCACCTTTGTGCCCCCTTGTTGAAGTGCCGCCTCTTCCGGAACCTTGTCCACGACCAGTTCGTTTCTTCGATTTGATCGATCCTTCTGCCGGTTTTAGATTGCTTAAATCCATTTCTTTACGCTATTATAATAGGTTATACTTCTTCTACTTCAAGTAAATGCTTTACTTTTTCAACCATTCCCAAAATTGGAGGGGTACCTTCCACCTCAATCTGATGGTTCATTCTTCTGAGACCAAGTGCCTGCAGTGTCTTTTTCTGCCTAACAGGGCGACCAATACCGCTCTTGACTTGCTTTATCATTAATTTCTTCATCTCCGAAATTGATTTTAGTAAATGAATTATCCGTTGAATACTTGTTCCAATTCAATACCTCTCATCTGAGCGATTGTGTAAGGGTCGCGCATCTTAGTCAGGGCATTGAGGGTAGCTTTTACAACACTGTGCGGGTTGGAAGAACCTTTTGACTTGGCAAGTACATCCTTAATTCCCACACTCTCGAATACAGCACGCATAGCACCACCGGCGATAACACCAGTACCAGGGGCAGCAGGCTTCATAAAAACATAAGCCCCGCTATATTTACCGTATGCCTCGTGAGGCAATGTTCCGTTTAGTACAGGAACTTTTACCAGGTTTTTCTTTGCATCGTCGATACCTTTAGCAATTGCCGAAGTAACCTCTTTTGCTTTGCCCAAACCATGGCCTACAACACCACCTTCGTTTCCAACAACTACAATGGCTGAAAAACTAAATGTACGTCCACCCTTTGTAACTTTAGTAACCCTTTGGATACTAACCAGCTTATCTTTAAACTCGATCTCGCTAGATTTTACTCTTTTTATGTTTGCGTTTGCCATAGTTCGTTAAAATTTGAGGCCTTCTTTTCTTGCTGAATCTGCTAGTGATTTTATTCGTCCGTGATATAAATAACCGTTTCTGTCGAATACTACAGTTTCGATACCGGCATCCTTGGCTTTTGTGGCAATTTCTTTACCAACTGCTTCGGCCTGCTTGATTTTGGTTATTTTATCCGTTGAAAAATCTTTGCTTTTTGAGGAAGCTGAAACCAAAGTTTTGCCTCCGAGGTCATCTACGAGTTGCGCATAAATCTCTTTGTTACTTCTGAATACTGTGAACCTTGGACGGTCCATTGTACCCGAAATGGTCTTTCTGATCCTTAGCTTAATCCGTGACCTTCTGTACTGTTTTCTACTTTTTATTGCCATTTTCCCAATGGGTATTTTAATCTTTTCGTACGTTTGTTTACCTAACTATTAACTGGCAGCAGCTTTTCCTGACTTGCGCTTAACCACTTCACCTTTGAACAGTACACCCTTGCCTTTGTATGGCTCCGGCTTACGAAGTGAGCGGATTTTCGCAGCAATCTGTCCAACAAGTTGCTTATCAACAGAAGTAAGGGTGATTGTGGGGTTTTTACCACGCTCTGTCAGCGTTTCAACCTTAACTTCTTCGGGCAACATGAACACAATGTTGTGTGAAAAGCCCAACGAAAGTTCCAGCATTTGTTCTTTAGCCTGTGCTTTAAAACCTACACCAACCAACTGTTGAACTATCGTATAACCTTCGGTAACACCCTGAACCATATTGGACACCAATGAACGGTATAAACCATGCATTGCTTTGTGGCGCTTCTGCTCGGTTGGCCGCTCAAAAGAGAGGGTACCATCTTCAAGTTTAAGTGTAATATCAGGATCAATTTGTTGCTCCAGTGTTCCCTTTGAACCTTTGACAGTAACCAGGTTTTTGTCTGAAATTTTAATTTCAACTCCGGCTGGAATACTAATCGGTAATTTTCCTATTCGTGACATTTCTGAATCCTCCTTTATTAGCTGATGTAACACAAAACTTCGCCACCAACATTTTCTTTCCTGGCTTCTTTATCGGTCATCAGACCTTGTGAAGTACTAAGAATAGCGATGCCTAATCCATTCAAAACCCTTGGCAACTGTTTAGCGTTAGTGTACTGCCTAAGGCCGGGAGTACTTACACGCTTTAATGTTGTAATGGCCGAAAGCTTTGATACCGGATGATACTTAAGGGCGATCTTAATTACTTTTGGAAAAACGTCATCCTCAAATTTATAATTCAGGATATACCCTTTTTCGAAAAGGATTTTAGTTATCTCCTTCTTCATTTTTGATGAAGGAAGTTCGACAATCCTATGGTTTGCCATAATGGCATTCCTTAGTCTTGTAATATAATCTGCAATCGGGTCAGTTACCATATCTTACTGCTCTTTATTATGATTCTATCAATAAATATTACCAGCTTGCCTTCTTAATTCCGGGAATTAATCCCGACAAAGCCATTTCCCTAAAAGTGATACGTGATAAACCAAACTGCCTCATGTATCCTTTAGGACGTCCTGTGAGTTGACAACGATTGTGCATCCTGACAGGTGATGAATTTTTAGGCAACTTTTGCAATCCGACAAAATCGCCGGCAGCTTTTAATGCAGCTCTTTTCTCAGCATACTTGTCAACCATTTTTGCACGCTTGACTTCTCTTGCTTTCATTGACTCTTTGGCCATATTGCTAGTTATTTATTCTGATTTTTAAATGGAATTCCAAACTCTTTCAACAGTGCAAATGCTTCTTTATCTGTGGGAGCACTTGTAACAAAGGTGATATCCATACCACCAATCTTATTCACCTTATCGATATTGATTTCAGGGAAAATAATCTGCTCAGTAATACCCAGCGTATAATTTCCACGTCCATCAAAACCTTTATCGTTAACACCCCTGAAGTCCCTGATCCGTGGGATAGCCACTGAGATCAGCCTATCGAGAAATTCATACATTTGATCGCCGCGCAAGGTTACCCTCACACCAATTGGCATACCTTTTCTCAACTTAAAGTTCGAGATGTCTTTCTTCGACTTGGTAGTAACTGCCTTTTGACCGGCAATAGCACTCATTTCATTGATACCAAAATCAAGAAGCTTTTTATCTGCAATCGCCTCGCCCAAACCTTGGTTGATGGCAATTTTCATAAGTTTTGGTACTTGCATTGGGCTTTTGTACTCAAATTGCTTCATCAATGCAGGATGTATCTCTTTGTGATACTTTACTTTTACTCTTGGTTCGTAACTCATTATTTAATTACCTCCCCTGATTTTTTAGAATAGCGCACCAATTTTCCGGTTTTTTCATCCAATTTACGGCCAACCCTGGTAGCTGTACCACTGCCATCAATAACCATTAGGTTTGACAAATGCATTGGTGCCTCCTTTTTAACGATTCCACCTTGTGGGTTTTCAGCATTGGGCTTGGCATGTTTGGTAACCAAATTTACGCCTTCAATAATAGCTTTGTTCTTTTTCGAGTCCACAACAAGAACTTTCCCTTGCTGTCCTTTCGACTCTCCGGCAATTACCATTACGTTATCGCCCTTTTTTATGAATAATTTTTTTCCACGTGTCATGATCAGTTCCTCAATTATTTATAACACTTCAGGTGCCAACGAAACGATTTTCATATACTGCTTTTCTCTAAGTTCACGAGCTACAGGTCCAAAAATACGTGTACCCAAAATCTCGCCAGTGGCGCTAAGAAGTACAACAGCATTGTCGTCGAAGCGGATATATGATCCATCGTTGCGACGTATCTCTTTTTTGGTCCTAACAACCACTGCTTTCGAAACAGTACCTTTTTTTATGTTCCCTGACGGAATCGCGCTTTTCACCGTACAAACGATGACATCGCCTATTGAGGCATACCTTTTTCCGGTACCACCCAACACATTGATGCAAAGAACTTCTTTTGCACCACTGTTATCAGCAACCGCCAGTCTGGATTCTTTCTGTATCATGATTATTTAGCTCTTTCAATTATTTCTACTAATCTCCAACATTTATCTTTGCTAATCGGCCTGGTTTCCATTATTCGGACTTTATCGCCAATGTTACAGTCGTTCTTTTCGTCGTGTGCTGAAAACTTGGTGGCTTTTTTAACAAATTTCCCATACCTGGGGTGCTTTACCTTTCGTTCGATCCGCACAACAATGGTCTTATCCATTTTGTTGCTGACTACCCGGCCGGTTCTTTCTTTTCTTAGCGATCTTGTTACGTTGCTTTCCATTATGATGCTCTCTTATTATAATTTACCTTCAAGCTGTCTATTACGAATTTCGGTTTGTAACCGGGCAATGGTTTTGCGATAATCAGTAATTTTATGTGGGTTTTCAAGCGGTGAAACTGCATGGTTCAGCTTGAGCCTTACCATTTGCTTTTCTTCCTCTTCTAACCTTTCGAGCAAATCGTCGTTCGACAATTCTATTACTACGTTCTGTTTCATTTTTCAGCGATTAATTTTCTTCTACGTAATCTCTTCTTACAACAAACTTGGTTATTACCGGAAGTTTTTGGGCTGCGAGCCGCATGGCTTCTTTTGCAACTGCCAAAGGAACACCTTCAGCTTCGAAAATTATACGGCCCGGAGTTACCCTGGCAACAAAATATTCGGGGGCACCTTTACCTTTACCCATACGAACTTCAGCAGGTTTTTTGGTTATAGGTTTATCTGGGAATACATTAATCCAAATTTGACCTTCACGTTTCATATGACGTGTTACGGCCTGACGGGCAGCTTCTATCTGCCTTCCTGTTAACCAAGCTGTTTCAAGCGTCTTAATACCAAAGGATCCAAATGCAAGCTCATGACCCCTGTTGGAGTTACCTTTCATTTTGCCTTTCTGCTGCTTTCTAAATTTCGTTTTCCTCGGCTGTAACATTATTATTGCGTTGTTATGTTGATATTCTTCTTTATACTTTCAAAACTATCTTCTCGGTGGACGTCCGCCACCACCACGTTGTGGTCTTGGTTTGCGTCCGCCAGGTCCACCCGGGCCTTGCCCCTTTTGCTTACTGTCGCCTGAAGTCATGGAAACTAATTCGGGCTTTCCGTAAATTTCACCTTTACAAATCCAAACTTTAATACCAATGCGGCCATAAGTTGTATGCGCCTCAGTTTTTGCATAATCAATATCAGCCCTCAGGGTATGCAATGGTGTACGTCCTTCTTTATACATTTCGTTTCTGGCCATTTCTGCTCCACCCAAACGTCCACTGATCAAAACTTTGATTCCCTCGGCACCAATTCTCATTGTTGAGGCAACAGAGGTTTTGATTGCCCTACGGAATGAAATCCTACCCTCGATCTGGCGTGCAATATTGTTTGCAACTAATACAGCATCAAGCTCCGGCCTCTTAATTTCAGAAATGTTAATTTGGATTTCTTTGCCGGTGTGTTTTTTCAACTCTTCCTTGAGTTTGTCAACTTCCTGACCACCTTTTCCAATAATAATCCCTGGACGCGCCGTGGTTATAGTAACCGTAACAAGCTTTAACGTCCGCTCAATGTAAATTTTTGAAATTCCGGCTTTTGAAAGACGAGCATTTAGATACTGCCTGATTTTATCATCTTCAACCAGTTTATCCTTAAAATTGTTTCCACCGTACCAGTTTGAATCCCATCCTTTGATGATTCCTAACCTAAGACCTATTGGATTTGTTTTCTGTCCCATTCGGTAATGAAATATTTGTGATTATTTTTTCTTAATAATTGATTATTCAACGACTTCAAACACTTCGTCTTTTCTGCTGTCTAAAACTACTGTAACATGATTTGAACGTTTTCTGATCCTGTGTGCGCGACCCTGAGGTGCAGGACGAATTCGCTTAAGTTGACGTGCACTATCGACCATTACAGATTTTACGTACAGGTTACTTTCTTCCATTCTCACGCCTTCGTTCTTTTCCTGCCAGTTGGCAATTGCCGAAAGTATAAGTTTATACATTCTACCGGCAGCTTCCTTTGGAGTGTGCTTTAAAATGCTCAATGCCAATTCAACATCCTCGCCCCTAACCAATCCGGCAACAAGTCGCATTTTCCTTGGCGAAGTCGGACATTTATTAAGCTTGGCAAAGTACAATGACTTTTTTGCCTCTTTATTTTTTTCCGCTTTTATGTGTTTACGTGCTCCCATTGTTCTCTATTTAATACTATTTCTTATTACCGGCGTGACCTCTAAACTGACGTGTCGGTGCAAATTCACCAAGTTTATGTCCAACCATATTTTCAGTTACATAAACCGGGATAAATTTATTCCCGTTGTGAACTGCAATTGTCAGTCCTACAAAATCAGGTGAGATTACAGAAGCCCTGGACCAGGTTTTAATTACGGTCTTCTTAGTTGCAGCTTGGGTTTCGAGTGCTTTCTTCTCAAGCTTATAATGAATAAATGGACCTTTTTTAAGCGAACGACTCATCTTTAATTATGATTTTGTAATTATTTCTTCCTTCTTTCAACGATATACTTGTTTGAGGCCTTTTTCTTCGACCTGGTCTTATAACCTTTTGCGGGCAGACCTTTTCTTGATCTTGGCAATCCACCTGAGGCGCGGCCTTCACCACCACCCATTGGGTGATCAACAGGATTCATTACTACGCCCCTTACCCTTGGCCTGCGGCCTAACCAACGTGACCTACCTGCTTTTCCGGAAACTTCAAGGCTATGATCAGCATTGGATACAATTCCGATGGTAGCTTTACATGTCTGAAGGATCATCCTGGTTTCGCCTGATGGCAACTTGATAATGGCAAATTTACCTTCTCTTGTCGTCAACTGAGCATACGATCCGGCACTTCTTGCCATCTTACCGCCCTGCCCCGGACGCAGTTCAATATTATGAATTACGGTACCGAAAGGAATCTCACTTAGATATAGAGCATTGCCTACATCAGGTGTTACGCCTTTACCAGAAACAATAGTTTGTCCTACCTGAATTCCTTTAGGAGCAATTATATATCTCTTTTCACCATCGGCATAATAAACAAGCGCGATACGGGCACTACGATTTGGATCGTATTCTACGGTCTTAACTGTCGCCGGAATACCTTCCTTATCGCGTTTAAAGTCGATAACCCTGTACTTTTGCTTATGACCACCACCCATATATCTCATGGTCATTTTACCTTCATTATTCCTTCCACCACTTTTCTTTTGCGGTTCCAACAAACTCTTTTCCGGTTTGTCGGTGGTTATTTCATCAAACGCACTAATTACTTTAAAGCGTTGACTGGATGTTGTCGGTCTGAATTTTTTTAAAGCCATTTATATTAAATATTGCTGTAAAAATCAATTGTTTCACCCTCGGCCAATGTTATGATAGCCTTTTTAAATGCACTTGTCCTTCCAGAAATAAGTCCTGTTTTGGTGTTCCTGGATTTTATTTTTCCTGAGTACCTCATGGTATTTACTGCTTGTACATCAACACCATACAGTTCCTCTACGGCTTGCTTTACTTGGATTTTGTTTGCTTCACGGTGTACGATAAAACCGTATCTGTTCAGCTTCTCTCCAAGGTCAGTCATTTTTTCGGTAATGATCGGCTTAATCAAAATCTTCATGATACCTTACGTATTTTGTTTTTATACTGCCTTTGCTGTTTTGAACATTTCATCGATATCTGTCAATGAACTCTCAACGATTAAAATCTGTTGCGCTTTCATGATATCAAATGTATTGATGCTCTTCGAGTTCAGGAACAATACTTCCTGAATATTCCTTGCCGACAAATAAACATTGCTGTCATTTGTGGGCATCATAATCATCATCTTCTTACCTTCAAGTTTAAAGGACTTTAAAATATTTATAAAGTTCTTTGTTTTTGGAGTGTCAAAGCTAAAGTCCTCGAGCACTGTAATTTTGCTTTCTGCTGCTTTATACGAAAGTGCAGATTTACGGGCCAGGCGTTTAACTTTTTTATTCAGCTTGAAATGATAATCGCGTGGCCTAGGGCCAAAAACGCGTCCACCACCACGGAATATAGGGCTTTTGATGCTACCGGCACGTGCTGTACCAGTTCCCTTTTGGCGCTTGATTTTGCGGGTACTACCGGCAATATCAGCTCTTTCCTTGCTTTTATGGGTCCCCTGACGGTTGTTTGCCAAGATCTGCTTCACATCAAGATAGATGGCGTGATCGTTGGGCTCGATGCCAAAAATTGCATCGTCGAGCGAAACTTTGCGGCCTGTTTCTTCTCCGTTGATATTATATACTGTTAACTCCATCTTTCTACTATTACATATGATCCATTAGCTCCCGGAACAGAACCTTTTACTACAATCAAATTCTTTTCGGGAACGATTTTTATTACCTGAAGGTTGATCTGTTTAACGCGTGCATTTCCCATTTGACCAGCCATACGCATTCCTTTGAAAACCCTTGAAGGCCATGATGAAGCCCCAATTGAACCAGGAGCTCTCAGCCTGTTGTGCTGGCCGTGGGTTGCATCGTTAACACCCTTAAATCCATGACGTTTTACAACACCTTGAAATCCTTTACCCTTGCTGGTACCAACCACATCAATAAATTCACCTTCTTGGAACTCATTAACGTCAACAACATCACCAAATTTCTTTTGATGACCAGCTTCAAACCTTGTAAATTCACGTACAACTTTTTTAGGGCTAACGCCGGCTTTTGCAAAATGGCCTTTCAAAGCACTGGTAGTATGCTTGTCTTTCTTATCATCATATGATAATTGAATAGCCTCATAGCCATCAACCTTTTTGGTTTTGACCTGGGTAACCACGCATGGTCCAGCTTCGAGTACAGTACAAGGGATATTTTTCCCTTCTTCACTGTAAACACTGGTCATCCCGATTTTTTTACCTATAATTCCAGACATTATTAATAATGTTTAATTTATCCTAATCTGATACTAAAACCAATTACACTTTAATCTCAACCTCAACACCACTTGGTAATTCCAGTTTCATCAGTGCATCGATGGTTTTTGTTGTTGAACTGTAAATGTCGAGCAGTCGCTTGTAAGAAGATAACTCAAATTGCTCCCTCGATTTCTTGTTTACAAAGGTTGCCTTGTTTACAGTAAAAATCTTTTTGTTTGTTGGCAGCGGTATTGGACCACTTACAACAGCGCCTGTACTTTTTACAGTTTTTACGATTTTTTCAGCTGATTTATCAACCAGGTTATGATCGTACGATTTCAGTTTTATTCTAATCCTCTGACTCACCTTTAATTGATTTATTTATTTGTAAAATTCAATGTCTTAAACTTTAACTACGTATCCTTTAACTTTATACAAAACTTTCTCAAGTAAATCCTGTGGAAGTTCGGCATAATGCGAAAATTCGAGGCTGTAAGTAGCCCTGCCTGAAGTAGCAGAACGAAGCGCAGTAACATAGCCAAACATCTCGGCCAATGGCACTTTTGCCCTTAATACCTGGGCACCATATTTTGAAGAAACCTCTTCAAGTTGCCCCCTTCTTTTATTCAAATCGCTGCTTACATCGCCTATGTACTCATCAGGTGTTGAAACTTCCAGTTTCATGATGGGTTCGAGTAATGTAGGCCTCGCATCTTTACATGCATTTCTGAATCCTAATTTTGCAGCAATTTCAAAAGCCAGTTGGTCAGAATCAATCGGATGTGTAGATCCGTCTTTCAAAACAACTTTTAAACTGTTCAAAGCAAAACCAGCCAAAGTGCCGTTCATCATGGCTGCTTCAAAACCTTTGCGTGTTGCCTGAATATAATCTTTTGGCAAGTTTCCACCTTTAATTTCATCCGTAAATTGCAAACCTGCTTCGCCATTATCAGCTGGTCCTATTTCAAAAGAGATATCAGCAAATTTACCTCTGCCACCAGTTTGTTTTTTATATACTTCACGATACTCTACAGTATTTCGTAAAGCTTCTTTATATGCCACCTGTGGTTTACCCTGGTTACATTCGATTCCAAATTCGCGTTTCAGCCTGTCAACCAAAATCTCAAGGTGTAGCTCACCCATTCCGCTGATGATTGTCTGGCCTGTCTCTTGATCAACCCTTACTTTAAATGTAGGATCTTCATCAGAAAGTTTTCTCAGGGTATCAGTCAATTTCTCAAAATCTTCCTGTGTTTTAGGCTCAATGGCCACATTAATAACAGGCTCAGGGAAAGTAATTGTTTCAAGAATTATCGGGTGATCAATAGCACAAAGCGTATCACCAGTCCTGATTTCTTTAAAACCTACAATAGCTCCAATATCGCCTGCTTCAATCACATCCAAAGGAATTTGCTTGTTGGCATGCATCTGCATGATCCTTGAAATTCTTTCACGCTTTCCGGTATTCGAATTCAATACATACGAACCCGCCTTCAGGCTACCTGAATAAACCCTGAAGAAGGCAATTTTGCCTACATAGGAATCAGTAGAAATTTTAAAAGCAAGTGATGAGAAATGATCGCTGACGGAAGCTTCGCGGTGATCTTCCTTTTCAGTTTTGGGATTGATGCCGTCGATGGCTTCAACTTCGATAGGTGATGGCAAATATGCCACAATGGCATCGAGAAGTGGCTGTACGCCTTTATTTTTAAAAGCAGACCCACATAAAACCGGGGTAATCCTTAGTTCAATTGTTGCTTTACGTACGGCGTAAATGATCTCATCTTCAGAAATTGAAGTTGGATCGGCCATAAATTTTTCAAGCAAGGCGTCACTCTCTTCGGCAACACCTTCAATCAATGTAGTCCTGTATTGATTGACTGTATCTTTAATATCTTCGGGAATGGCAACTTCGTTAAACTTTTCGCCTAACGATGAGTCATCCCATTTATATGCTTTGTTAGTAACCAGGCAAACCAAACCACTAAACTCATCTTCAGCACCAATAGGTATCTGAAGCGGGATTGGATTTGCGCCAAGCTTATCTTTGATCTCGCCAATTACTTTAAAATAATCAGCACCTGACCTGTCCATTTTATTTACGAAACTAATACGTGGTACACCATACCTGTCGGCCTGACGCCATACAGTTTCGCTTTGAGGTTCTACACCACCAACTGCACAAAAAATGGCAATAGCACCATCCAAAACCCTGAGTGACCTTTCCACTTCAACCGTGAAGTCAACGTGGCCGGGTGTGTCGATGATGTTAACCTTATAATTGTTGTCTTTAAAATCCCAGAAAACAGTTGTTGCAGCAGAGGTAATGGTAATTCCACGCTCCTGCTCCTGAACCATGTAGTCCATAGTAGCAGCACCGTCATGCACCTCGCCCAATTTATAGTTGATGCCGGTATAATATAAGATACGCTCAGTCGTCGTGGTTTTACCCGCGTCGATGTGCGCCATTATGCCAATGTTCCTTATATGTGTTAATTCTTGCAACATCACTAATTTATCCTGCTTCTGTTTTTCCTTTTGTATGCTTAGAACCTGAAGTGTGAGAATGCCTTGTTAGCGTCCGCCATACGGTGCGTATCTTCTTTACGTTTAAAAGCCCCACCTTCTTCTTTGAATCCGGCAACAATCTCAGAAGCCAATTTACGGCCCATCGATTTTTCATTGCGTTTACGCGCAAAGCGGATCATATTTTTCATTCCGATTGATTGCTTCCTTTGTTGAGGGATTTCAGTTGGGATCTGGAATGTTGCACCACCAATTCTGCGACTTCTAACCTCAACGGCAGGAGTTACATTAACAAGTGATTTCTTCCAAACTTCCAGTCCATCCTCTTTAGTTCTTTCAGAAACCACGTCGATGGCTTCGTAGAAAATCTTGTAAGCGAGGCTTTTCTTGCCCTGAAGCATCAGGTTGTTGACAAACTTTGTTACCAGTTGGTCGTTGAACCTTGGATCGGGAAGAATAATTCTCTTTTTAGGTTTTGCTTTCCTCATTTTCTATATTGAATTATGCTAATTATCGATAATCTATTTCTGCTTTGGACGCTTTGTTCCATATTTTGAACGACGCTGTGTGCGGCCTTCAACACCCGAAGTATCTAATGCACCGCGAATGATGTGGTACCTTACACCGGGTAAATCTTTAACACGGCCCCCGCGTATCATCACGATGGAGTGTTCCTGCAGGTTGTGGCCTTCGCCCGGAATGTATGCGTTAACTTCTTTTTGATTGGTGAGCCTTACCCTGGCAACTTTGCGCATTGCTGAATTAGGCTTCTTAGGTGTAGTGGTATAAACACGTACACAAACCCCACGCCTTTGAGGACAACTGTCCAAAGCTGGAGATTTACTCTTGTCGGTTAACTTCTTGCGTCCTTTGCGTACTAACTGTTGAATCGTCGGCATATTAAGACTTTTATTAAGTTTTTTGCTTTTACCCTTTGTTTTTGGGGGTGCAAAAGTACATTTAATTTCAATAAAACAATGATCCTGTTGAAAAATATTTCAACAAAACCCATGCACACGAATTCATTTTTCGTGTAACAACTGATTTTTAACTATTTAAAAAGTGAAATTAAAAGGAAGGTTTTTGCTTTACGCAGAGGTTAAATGACAATTTTTTCAAAAACTTTCGTTTCATCCGCTCTTGTCATTTA
>Ga0208648_1002078_pt1 | contig 14595 bp, 5 predicted proteins | sample AntAceMetag02UKL_FD_184772 | JGI IMG/M metagenome (GOLD analysis project Ga0208648, IMG submission 184772) | Saline lake microbial communities from Ace Lake, Antarctica - Antarctic Ace Lake Metagenome 02UKL (SPAdes) (version 2) | ecosystem: Environmental > Aquatic > Non-marine Saline and Alkaline...
ATGATAATTCGCTTGAGTTAGATCCAGCAGATGAGGACAGCGCCTATTTTCTGAAAGCGGTCTGTAGTCTGCAAGATCATGCGCATGTCATCCTCACCGGACGCTACACGATAAAGGGTATTCCCGAGCTTAAACTGACACACTGTGAACTGCATGATGCTCCATACGGCGATATCCTTCACCGGATGAAGCGACTGAAGGTTCCCGAGTTGTTGGAAGAAGAGAAACGTTGGATATACGACACCCTGGGCGGCAACCACCGCGCTATTGAGTGGACCGCCTCCCTGCTTGCAGATAAAGAAGTTGAATCGGACGATCTGAAAGAAGCGCTACAAAACATCAAGATTCCACCAGATACACCGGAGGGGGCGGTTAAAGCAGTCCTTGCCGGAATGCGTGAAAACCTGCTGTTGTCGAAACTTCGACAAAACCTTACAACCGAACAGGACCGGCTGTTGCGTGCCGCCTGTCTTTACCGTGTCCCGGTAAACTATGACGGCTTGCATCTGCTCGATATCGATTCCACAGACCATGACACAAACCGCCAACGCCTTATTGACTACAAACTCATACTCACTACCTATGACACACGCTTTGAGATGAACCGCTTTTTCGTTCCCCCGATAGCGAGGGAGTTACTGAAGGATCACGGTTTCAGCCCAAAAGAATTCAAAGAACTTAACGCCACGGCGGGAAAATACCATAAGTACCAGGGTGAACATGTCTCGCGCATATGGAGCGACGACATCGAGGCGATTTTTCACTTCCGATTAGCCGGGGATCACATAACAGCGGACGAATTAGCCAAGAGTGTTACATATTTCCAGTACAGCAGAAGCTATTTCAAAATGGTGAACGAAATGTGCGTAGAGATAGTAAACCGGAAAGCTCCTCCCCCGCCCTGGTGGGCGTTGATCAGATACGGGATGTGCCAATTAACCCTGGGAAATCCAAAGAAGGCGTTGGAAGCACATGAAAATGCGCTTCCTCTATCTCCAACGGAAAAGGATCGAGGCACCACACTCAACAACATCGCCCAGATACACAAAGCCCGTGGCGAGTTAGATGAGGCGACGAAATATTTGGAAATGAGCCTCAAAATAAAGCAGGAGATCAGAGATAAGAGGGGAGAAGGCACCATATTTAACAACATCGCTACAATTCATTATTCCCGCGGCGAGTTTGACGAAGCGTTGAAGTATATGGAACTGAGCATCAAAATACGACAGGAGATTGGCGACAGAACGGATGAAGGCACCACACTAAACAATATCAGCCAGATACACCAAGAACGTGGGGAGAATGATGAGGCGATGAAATATTTGAAAATGAGCCTCTATATATATCAGGAGATTGGTGATAGGAAGGGTGAAGGCATGACACTAAACAACATCAGCCAGATACATAGTGCCCATGGCGAATATGATGAGGCGATGAAATATTTGGAAATGAGCCTCAAAATACAACAGGAGATCGGTAACAGAGCGGGTGAAGGTGCCACACTCAGCAACATCGCTTCAAATCATTATACCCGCAGCAAGTTTGATGAGGCGCTAAAATATTTCAAAATGAGCCTCAAAATTCAACAGGAGATTGGTGACAGAGCGGGTGAAGGCGCTACACTAAACAACATCAGCCAGATATACGATGCTCGTGGCGAGTATGATGAGGCGATGAAATATTTGGAAATGAGCCTCAAAATACAAGAGGAGATCGGTGACAGGGCGGGTGAAGGCAGGTCATTAAACAACATTGGCACGATAAACCATGCTCGTGGCAAGCATAAAGAGGCGATGAATTATTTAGGAATGAGCCTCAAAATACGGCAGGAGATCGGTGACAGGAAGGGTGAAGGCATGACGCTAAACAACATTAGCCAGATACACTATGCCCGTGGCGAGCTTGATGAGGCGATGAAATATTTAGCACAGAGCCTGAAAATACAACAGGAGATTGGCAACAGAGCGGGGATGATACCTACACTGAACAATATGGCGCATATCGCGGAACAGAATAAAGACCCGGAGAACGCAATCAAAATGTGGTCGGAAGCGCTTAATATTGCCCTGGAAATAAAGAACGCTGAGGGGATATTCCATTTTGCGCAGGCTCTCGGACTCAGAGCGGCGCGTGATGGAGCGAAGGATCAGGCAAAGCAGTTATTGACCATGGCGCTAAACGTGGGCAGACAGGCGGGTTTCCCCGGAACGGACGAGATTGAGGAAGATTTGAGGAAATTATCATAGACAAGCGGTGAATGAATAGTCGTTATAATTATATTTTATCGGCTTGATTATTGTCGCTGGAATCTTCATCCAACTTGACATTTATCTGCTTTTTACAATCTGAAAGCAAAGATTAAAAAATCCTGAATGACTCATCTACTTTGAGTTTTTCACCCACCAACTCATTGACGGCAGTTTTGTGAATTTCCATCAATTCATTTTCGATATGTTTCAAATCCGGTCTGTCAATTTCATCTGAACTGATCAAGGTCACTGACTGATCAGTAACCTCTTATTATTCAAGTACCCCCGGCAGGACTCGAACCTGCTACCTCAAGATTAGGTATCTTATTAATACAATAAATGACTAATACTTACAACAACTAACAACATCATATTTAAGGGTTAAGTTGTTTCATTTATTGTAGTTTATAATGGTTATTAATCATTATTTATGTTCTAATGTCCCAAAAATGTCCTAATTTTCTTGATCAGAATTGTAAGAATCTGATTATTTTTCTCTGTCCAAATGTGTGAATCTGAAATCCAAACTATAGTATGATGTGAATACTTTTAAGAATTTAATTATCCATTCCAATAATAATGACTCACGCACGGCTCAGATTCATTTCATCACGAAATTCCACATCACTTCCCCGGTATTCATTGATTCTGTTTGAAATGAATATGCCTCTGTGACAGTGTCTTACTTACACCATCACACCTCAGAATCAGACTAATTGTGTCCAATTAACTCTACAGCCAAACACTGAATAGAAAAGAAGGTGAAATTGCAGTATTATTTGGTTTTACCATTATCTACATGAGAATTTATCTTCAATATACAATTCAATATTGATACAGAAATATCTAAAAGTGCACTATTTGACTAACAACATTTTATTCGTTTCACTGATTCCAAAGTTTGACTTGATTCTGATAAAATATAAACCGGATGGCTGATCATTCGCCTGCCATATGAAGCTGTGATCACCCTGTCCGAGTTTTCCATGTTGAATAACAGCTACACTGTTACCAAGAATATCAACAATTTCTGCTGTGATGATACTTGTTTGCGGTAATACAAAATTGATATTTACTGAAGAATTGAAAGGATTTGGATAAACTGAAGAAATCGTGAAATTGTTCGGGATTTCCTCTTGAAGATCTTCGGATATTTGTGTATTAGGCTCGAAAGTAAATCTGAATAGCTGTTCACACTGGACTGTATCAGGATGTGAAAAAACATCAACCCACCATTCCACCTCGAGAGCTTCTTCCCAGAATTCAAGCTCCAGCTCTGCAGGTAGATCAACACTGAAAGTTGTATCTTGAATATGGTCGAAAGATGTTGTCTGTTCTGTATTGTCATTTAAAGTTATAAGGAAATTAAGAGTATATGTTGGATAAGCTCTTGGGTCAGGATCAGTTGAAGATTCCCAAATGAACTGAATTTCGTTTGAATCTTCATAATCGAAGACAGTATTGTTTGCAGGTTCCAGTAAAATAAAAGAACCTGGCATATCATAGTCAACTATAAATACTACCGGTATAATTAATTCAAGATTCTCCGGATCATTTGTATATATAGTCAGAGTTGTTATATGATTTCCAATGTCCAAATCAGTCGCATCGCCGTTCAATGTAATCGTAAATTCATTCTCAGGACGGACAATACCGCGTTCATAATTAGCTGACAGCCAATCATCTGCGAAACTAAGTTCCCAACTAAGAACGACAGCACCTGAATTACCAATAGTAAAGGAGCATGGATTTTCATCAGCTCCAATTACTCCTGAGAACTCGATTTCTTCAGGATCTACCCATGTAGAAGCCAGGTGTAATAGCACAAAATCGTATTCATTTTCATCTTCCTCAACTTCTAAATCCGTTTCATCTAAATTAACAAATAACTCAGCTTCAATTCTTACATCATATATCCCGGGATACATCTCTTCAATATAATAATAACCATCATCATCAGTAATGACTTGATATTCATCATTTCCAAAGAATGATAGAGTGGCGTTCTCCACCGGATCGCCGTTAGTTTGATCACTGACCATACCTTCCACACTCGCATTTTCCTGTCGAGGGCTATATAGAATTGCAAGTTCACTAAATGGATAATCCTCTGGCTCTGCATAATTAGAGACTTCCAATCCATCTGAGCCATCCAAATTCTCCATTCCGATTACTTCTCGAGTTCTGAAGGCCATATCATCTACTGATTCGTATTGAAATATTATATCTCCGTATGGTTTGAGGATGATTTCGGTGGAGATCCTTCCACCTCCATTATCTTCGAACCAATCGTCCATCTGAATTATGAAATTACCATCGTCATCTTCGCCATAATATGTATGCGGTTGTAGACCATGTGGCCAATAAGGGAAAAAAAAGCCGGTACACCAGATTAGAACATTGTTGGGGCTTCCAGCAAATGGGATATTGGAAATATTACGGTTAGTCCCTTGATCGGCGGAGAACGATATCCAACCGTTGGAACATATCCAGAACTGGTCATACTCTGTTCCGTAATATTCAAAGTCAAATGAGATGTCGTAAGGTCCAAGAGTCGTGTTTGCACGGGCATAAGTGATCTCAGTACCTGTATTACTAATGTCTATCCAATCGAATTCTGGTCCGTCATCTTCCTGGCTGTCAATATATCTATACCCATAATTATCGGGTCCACCCATTTCGGCAAGACAAAAAATGGTAAAAACAAATGTCAAGCTAAATATTAAAGTCGCTTTAAATATCTTCATGATTCTATCCTTTCATCACTTTATAATAAATCTGTTTACAAGAAACCTAAATCTCTTACCTGAGGTAAATCATCTTTTTGATGTCGCTAAAACCTTTATTCGTAGAAAAGTGTAAGAAATACAAACCGGAAGGATGATTCTTTGCCTCCCAATAAATCTGATGGTATCCAGGCTCAATTTGTCCATGTTGCAACATTGTTACCTGACGACCAAGAATATCAACAACCTGCACCCTTGATTCACTTGATACTGGTACCGCTACGATAATATTGACAGTCGAATTGAATGGATTGGGGTAAACCTTTGAAATAGCAAATTCTTCCGGCAATTCGCTATTTGTATTTCCCAATACACCGGAATTAGGTTCAAAGCAAAAAGTAAATGATTGTTCGCATTGTACAGTATCCGGTTCAGCTACGGCGCGAACCCACCATTCTACCATCAAGGAGTCTTCCCAGTATTCCAGTTCGAGTGTATCAATTACATCAAACGTGTAACTAACATTCTCTATATTATTGATCTGGATTGTTTCCCAAATATTACCATCCACAACAGCCTGTACAAATAAATTATAGACTGGCATTCCAAAAGGATCGGGATCAATCGCGAATTCCCATGCAAATTGAATTTCTTCCTGTTCTTCATATATGAATACTACCTGATCTTCAGGCTCCATCAGGTTGAAGGAAGCGGGAGGCTCGTAATCTACCAGCATGCTTGCAGGAATTTCAATTTCGAGGTTTTCAGGGTCATTGGTTAATATCGTCATGGTGGTTTCATAATCGCCGATATCCATGTCAGTTGCATCGAAATATGCAATTATTTCGATCTCTTCCTCTGGCTCTAAAACTCCCTCTTCTATATCCACACTGAGCCAGTCATCGTTGCATGTGATGTCCCATTCGAGATCGACACCACCGTCATTTCTGATAGTTAGAATATGACTATCGTCAACTTGTCCGGCAAAAATCCTCACATCGAAATCTTCAGGATCGAACCATAAAGATGCAGGATAACGAAGTTCAAAATCATGAACGTTTTCATCATCTTCTTCTATTTCAATATTAGTTTCCTCTATTGAAACAAAACCATCTGCATCAATTTCTACAGTATAATCTCCCGGAAGCATAGCTTCGAAACTGTAACTACCATCTTCATCGGTTGTTGCTTCATAATCTCCATGATCCAGGTAACGGACAATTGCATTCTCAATCGGATCGCCGGTATGGAAATCAGAAACAGTACCTTCAACACTCGCTGATAGGTCAGGCGGCGTGATCAAAATCGCAAGACTGTCAAATGGGTAATTGGCAGGATCCTGATTGTATGCGATTTCTAGACCAACTGAACCATTGGAATTCTCAATCCCCACGGATTCCCTGGTAGCTCCTCCGCGAATAGTATTCTCCAGGTATTGAAACAGGATATTCCCATTGGGGTACAATATTACCTCAGCACTTACTATTCCGCCATATTCGGAGTACCAGTTATTGAACTGAATAACAAAATTGTCATTTTCATCCTCGCCGTAGAATGCAAGAGGTTCGTTTCCTTGCCAGTTCGGCCACATTATATCCCAGTACAAGAAGACTCCGTTATTTGGAATCGTGTTGGTTGGAATCGTCAGATTGTTTGAACTTGTTCCCTGGTCGTCGGAAAAAGTCATGAATAAATGGGAACAGATCCAGATCTCATCATAGTCTTCACCATAGAAATTAAAATCGAATGGTATGGCAATTGGACCAATTTCACGCCCAAAATTGTAGAGTGCGGTCATTTCAGTTCCGGTTTCACTTATATCGATCCAATTAAATTCAGGACCGTCTTCCTCCTGACTGTCGATAAACTCATAACCATAATCATCCGGTCCACCCGTATATGCTGCTACCAAAACCGGGAGAAAAAGAATACTGATTATTGACAAAATGCCTAACCATCTCATGTTTTACTCCAATCTTATATTTATAATCTGTTTACGATGCAAGAATTACTGGACAGGCGCCCCTATTTAATGAGTAAAACTTTTGCTGTTTCAGTAAATCCATGTTCAACTTTCATCTGAATAAAATAGATACCACTCGCTATATCTGATCCTTCGAACATTACCTGGTGCCAACCGGCTGGTGAAATATCTCCATCAATCAGGCGGATTACCTCCCGACCGTGCAAATCATAAATTATCAAGCTGATTTTTTCATTTCGTGGTAAAGCAAAATGGATACAGGTTGTCTGGTTGAACGGATTGGGATATATCGCTGAAATAGCAAATTCTTTTGGCAATTCGCTATTTGTAGTTCCCAATACTCCGGTATTAGGTTCAAAGAAAAAAGTAAATGATTGTTCGCATTGTACAGTATCCGGTTCAGCTACTGCACTAACCCGCCATTCTACCGTCAGGGAATCTTCCCAGTGTTCCAGTCCGAGTGAATCAATTACATCCAATGCGTAGCCAACATTCTCTATATTTTCGACCTGGATTGTTTCCAACGGATTACCATCCACAACAGCCTGGACATACAAATTATAGATCGGCATTCCAAAAGGATCCGGATCAATCGCGAATTCCCATGCAAATTGAATTTCACCCTGTTCTTCGTATATATATACTTCCTGATCTTCAGGCTCCATCAGGTTGAAGAAAGCGGGAGGTTCATAATCAACTAACATACTTGCAGGAATTTCAACCTCCAAGTTGTCAGGATCGTTGGTGAATATCGTCATGGACATTTCATATTCGTCAATATCAATGGCAGTTGCATCGAAACTGAGAATTATGTCGATCTCTTCCTCAGGCTCTAAAGTTCCATCATCTTCAGCCAAACTGAGCCAGTCAACATTGCATGTGATACCCCATTCGAGATCTACACCGCCGTCATTTCTGATAGTTAGAATATTACTATTATCAACTTGTCCGGTAATAACCCTCACCTCGAACTCCACAGGATCAAACCATAAAGATGCAGGATAGCGAAGTACAAAATCTTGAATATTATCACCTTCTTCTAACTCAACATCCGTTTCCTCTATTGAAACATAACCATCTGCTTCAATTTCTACGGTATAATCTCCCGGAAGCATCGCTTCGATAGCGTAATCTCCATTTTCATCCGTTGTAGCTTCATGATCTCCATGATCCAGGTAACGGACTATTGCATCCTCAACCGGGTCGCCGGTATGGAAATCAGAAACAGTACCTTCCACGCTTGCAGATAAATCAGGGGGCGTGATTAAAATCGCAAGACTGTCAAATGGGTAATCTGCAGGGTTTCTATTATTAGAGATTTGGAGACCGATTGAACCATTGGAATTCTCAATTCCGATAGATTCGCGAAAAGGTCCAACACGAAGATCAACATCCTGGTATTGAAACAGGATATTTCCATCTGGAAACAATATTGCTTCAGTCGTAACCGTCCCTCCATACTCTGAGTACCAATCTTCTATTTGAATAACCAGATTACCATCCTCATCCTCACCATAATAGGCGCGTGGAACAAAGCCTTGTTCGGAGGGATCAAAAGCAGCCCAAAAGAGGAAGATGGCGTTATTTGGATTTGTATTGGTAGGAATTACCTGGTTGTTACTGGCGGTTCCCTGGTCACTCGAAAATGAAATCCAGATGTTTACACATATCCAGAACTCATCATATTCAGTTCCGTAGAAGATGAAATCAAATGGGATTTCCAATGGCCCAACGGTTCTATTCCAACCGTATAAATCAGTGATTTCTGTCCCGGTTTCACTTATATCAATCCAATTATATTCTGGACCGTCCTCCTCTTGGCTGTCAATAAACTCGTAACCATAATCGTCAGGTCCACCCGTACGTGCTGCTACCAAAACCGGGAGAAACAGTATACTAATTATTACCAAAGTATTTAACCATCTCATGTTCTTTCTCCAATCTTATGTTTTTATGCTTTTTACGATCTACTGATTACTTTTGGCACAAATTGATTAATACTTGTGAACTATCAGCATTAAAGCGTAAAAAAAATCACATGTCTATTTAATGAGTAAAACTTTTGCTGTTTTAGTAAATCCATGTTCAACTTTCATCTGAATAAAATAGATACCACTTGCGAGCTTTGATCCTTCGAACACTACCTGGTGCCAACCGGCTGGTGTAATATTTCTATCAACTAGACGGATAACCTCCCGGCCAAGCAAATCATAAATTATCAAGCTGATTTTTTCTTTCCGTGGCAAAGCAAAGTGGATGCGGATCGTCTGATTAAACGGATTTGGATATGGTTGTTCTAAAATAAATGAATCAGGTATTAATCGCTTGTTTTCTTCAGGTGTTTTATTCAAATCTATTGTTAGCGTCAGAGGTATCCGTGTAACCGTATCAATTGTATTGTGGCGTGCTTGGATGAAAGCTCGATAGATTCCGTTTTCAAGATTTCTGCCAAGAAAACTCACTGAAATATCCTGATCACCCTCTGGCGCAATAACTACATATGCAGGATCCATTTCTATCCAGTCAACATTTACCTCAATCTCCCAACCGACCAGGGAATCTCCATCAGGATTATCGACTATACCGATTATGGTTGTATAGTGCGATCTATATTCCTCAACCAGTGAGAGGCCCATGATAGAATAATTATTGAGATTAAGATTTGACACAAATTCAATATCTCTTGTGTCTGGATTGGCACGATATAGGGCACAATTAGATGAATCATTACGTGCTGCGATAAGAAGACAATAGCCGTCCGGGGCATCACCAAAATATGCTAAGCCGTTAATCCTTAAATTTGTTGGAATTACACGTATTCGCTCTCCATCTGACGGATCGATTGATACGATATTCGTCCGGTAGTCACCCACCCAGAGAACCTCTCTGTCGGAGTCATAAGCCAGGGAACGATTACGGTCGAATGGTCCGTTAATGCGGGCTTCTGTTTCACCATTTTCAGGATTCAAGGCATAGATTTGAGAACCAATTCCACCCCAAAGCCATGTACCGTCATGAGCGAGATCCATCATTCCTACCGGGTCATCACCAGGTTGTACAAATGAACCGGTATTTTCACCAGCATCGTTAAATAGGTATATATTATTGGGATTTGCATCATTGTTGGAACCTGTGACATAAAATACACCATCTGCGTAAAGCGCTCCTTTTAAGCGGTCGTCTTCGGTGTCCTCTGATACATTAAAGCCAAATAGAGGATCAAGATAGTCATCTATTTCATCATATGGTCTGACTGATAGTTCAACATTCATTTGACCAATCCCACGGTTAAATACCTGGAATGTCTCGATCTGCTGAGTTTCATCGGTAAGTATTACTGTGAGGCTTTCTTCAGAAACCTGGAATATTCCAACGGAGAGTGCGATATCGAAACCAGTCGTATCACTGTTTCTTATTAGAACACTATCACTCTCGAAAAAATGGTATGGTGGGTAATTTACTTGAAGTGTATAATTTCCGATTCTCTCACTTATATAGAACTCACCATTTTCAGTTGTTGAAGCTGTAGAGTCACTTTCCAAGAGAGAAACAGAAACACCTTCAAGTGGTTCGTTTGTGTTCCCATCAGTGACTACACCATGAATATTACCAGAACGAATCTGAACCATGGCGACAGCGCTGTCAGCTTGAACACGTCCGGCACCGTAGTCGTTATCTTTGCCGTCCAGACCACAATCAAGCGCTGTAATCTGTAGAATTGAATCGACCTCAACGGGAAGCAGGTTGGGTTCCTTGGAAAGCATCAGTGCAATCACACCTGACACATGTGGCGAAGCCATAGATGTACCATCAAAATTCCAGACATATCCACCATTATTATCAACGTTTAAGGTTAATCCTTCCGTGCCGGGAGCTGCAACGTCCGGTGCGATCATACCGACATTATCATCTCCATAAAGATAATCGTTATATCCGGGTACGCCTTGCCATGTGACAGGACCATTGCTTGAGAAATACATATAATGATCCCACCTGGATGTGGCAGCTACTTTGATCAATCCACTCCTGCTTCCCTCTTCAACTTCGTCCGGGTGACGCCAGGGGGAAGGCACATCGGAAGGTGAGTAGATGCAAATGGGAGGATCGAGTTCACCCCTGCTGTTTCCCGCTGCATTTACACTGATAATCCCTGCTGCTTCGAGTATTTCATAGCTTTCTCGCCAAGTAGCTCGTCCTTCATTGGTCTCACCCCTGAAACCCATTGCCATCGAAGTGATATCAACCTCATGTTCCAACACAAAATCTTGCGCTTCCCAGACTATTGAATGAGTCTCACCGATGCGTAAACACATGACGGTTGCATCAGGTGCAACACCGGTTTGATTACCGGCAGTACCGTCACCTGCAATGATTCCTGCACAGGCTGTTCCATGTCCAGTAAATTCACCGTATTCATCGAAGGGATCATTATCGTCATCATTAAAATCATAACCATGATTCGGGTAATCTTCTCCACCATCCCATAGATGATCAACAAGATCGCGATGGTTGTAGTTAACTCCTGTATCGAGTACACCAACCAGTATTCCTTCACCTGTAAATCCCTCTTCCCAGACTTCAGGAGCTCCAATGCGGTTAACACCCCAGGCGATCTCGTCAAGTTCATTAATATCTTGATGGATCAAATCACATGGAATAACTCCCCTTTCTAAATCATCAAGTATATAGTAAACATCCTCACGCTGAGACACTTCATATATAACTTCCGGTACGGCTTTGATCGCAATCGCATTGATGTGATAAATTTGAGCGAATCGAATCACTCTTCCTTTTTCAAACTCATCTTGAATAATTTTCAATAGATCTTCTTGAGATTTCTCAGCTTGATTTTTCAGATTCTTCCAAACTACCCGGGATTTGTCTTTACGGGGGAGATCTTTGACTAAGAATTTCAATTCATCCAAATTGGGACGTGCCTTCATTAATATTATTACAGGCACCATATCTTCAGATTCGGCTTCATTAAGTATTTCAGAAACCAGGGGCGTCAATTGTTCGCCGATCGACAACCCTGACAATAACAATAACTGCAGAGTGAATAACATTCCTATTGATACAACTTTTTGCTTTAACATAAATCCTCCGTTGGGAAAAACTATCTGAATTAAAGTTTTACTTAAGTAAAACGATTTTATGTATTGCAGATTTGTTATGATATTTTATCTGTAGAAAATAAATTCCACTCACAAGTCCGTTTTCTGTTTCGAATAAGTAATGATGATATCCTGCATTGAATAATTGATGTGAACTTGATACAAGCTGACCAAGTACGTTGTATATTTGAAAACTGACCTTACCACTGGAAGGAAGCTCCAATGGAATGTTTATGCTTGGGTTAAAAGGATTTGGATAGCCGGGATGAACCGCGAATTCTGTTGGTATCGGTGGATCGGGGACTGACCATACCTGGTAAGTATTCAAGCTGACAAGAGTACGATTACCCTCATCGTAACGACCACCCGTGCCATCATCATAATTGCCATAGGCTACGTGTTCTTCCTCCTGGCTTGCAAGGTAAAGACGATATATAATTGTATTATCAGGCGTATATCCGGGATTGTGAATATCATCCTCGTCAAAACGACGTATCGCATGCACCGTAATGTTATCTTCTTCCCAGTCATGTTCCTCTTCTATTATGGCAGCACCAACGCAAACAAGTTCACCATCTTCGTCCGGATAGTAGTCAAACATGCCGATCTCATCGCCTGCAACAAGCGGAACGTCATCAATCATCGCCATTGTTACGACAATACGGTAGGTCTCTTCACCTTCTACAGGATTGAAATAATTGCCGGGGGAATTACTTGGTGGTGCAAGAAGGTAGTTGCAGTATTGAACTTCACCACAAAGTTCATAATCGTGATAATCGTAGATCCTGCTGATATTTTGAGGATTTTCACCATTCTCCATCTCTGCAGTGTTGGTTTCACCCCACCAGTTATATCGTGCATCAACCTCATTAAAATTAGGCATTTGGTAAATACTATGGCAATTGCGGATTTCATATTCACCGTTGTCGTATAGCTCGCAATTTCGTATTATAACCGGAACTTGAATAGAATTTCTTTCACCGCCTAAAAGAAAAATTCCATTACCACCATTATTATTAATCGAGCAATTATTCAAATAAATCCGTGAATTCGGATCTTCAATAATTATACTTATTCCTGAACCGTTATATGTGACAATACACTCAGAAACAGTACAGTTTCCTGAACCTTGAAGACCGCCGGTTACAGTGATCAAACATTCGGACATGTCCGAATCCTGTAGTGAAACACCTCCTCTGCTGTCGGAAAACACACAATTTGAAACTGATGAATTATTTGTAAAATAGGCGCTCCATCCAAATCCTGATACTCTACAGTTTGTGACACTTGCTTGAGCTGTAAAACGAACAATCTGACCGCCTTGAAAAACAGCGTAGTCAATATTAGCAGCTCCTCCATTTGCATAAACACTCCACATCGACTCATCCTGAAACAATTCATGAGATTCGAAATAGACAGAATCTTCCAGTTCGCCTTCAACGATTAATCCGCCGCCTGTTTGAATAACGAACGGTCCTGTGAATTGCACATGAACGCCGGCTTCTATGGTCAATGGACCATATACCGTATATACATCACCTGAGATAACATACGGGCTGTTTTCCGCTGTCCAGGTCTGACCGTCCACATTTCCTGAGACACCCCCGAAAACAACAGTGTCTAAGATTGCCGTTTCAACGTCCCAGTCGTTAAGCTGATCGATGTAGGTACATGTTACCACATCACCGTCAAATACCTCCAGAATACCTTCTTCGTCAAGTTCATTTAATCGTTTGATGTCTGGTGATGATTCTATAATTCTCTGCTGGACATTATTATTTGCCTCTTGTTGGAGCATCTCTTCGAACAGATCAAATTGAGTGTTATCTCCGCCAGTAACCTGTTCGTATTCAACCGATGATTTCTTTCCAACAGACTTTTGAGATTTCACATTGCTAATGGATGGCGTACCTGCGTATTGAGCTTTTTTCACGGAGGAGGCTTTGTCAATGGGATTATCGAACTTAAAAAATGGGTTTTCTGACGCAACATGATCATTTGAGAACATATTCACCGATTCACCATAAAACTCATTTCGAAGAACTACTAATTCCTTTTCCAATTCTATTTCTGTGGGACGGGCAAACATGAAAGTTTCTGCATCAACTTCGATGGAACCGTGGAATAATCCAGTATTCGTATCAGTTTCCTCTAAAATCACATATTCAAAATCTTCTTCGCTTTCCGAAGAAAACTCCACTCCAAGGGTATCCCTCGATTCAGGATTGATATTTTTATCCGGATCACATACTTCAACATAGATATCATGAGCACCGAATGGATAAGCATAACCGATATCTTCCCAGTTACCATCAGTAAGTTCGATTGATGCTGTATTTCCTTCGTATTCGCTGCCTACATAATGAGCATAATTGGTAAACCCATATCTTTGTTCATCATAGATATCATAGATTGCCCTGATATTCTTTGGATTCCTGCCGTTGTTCATTTCCTCCGTTGTGGATTCACCCCAGTAGTTGTATTTAGCATCTATTTCATCTCGACCAAAGTTGAAGAAATCG
>Ga0208648_1002083_pt1 | contig 14575 bp, 10 predicted proteins | sample AntAceMetag02UKL_FD_184772 | JGI IMG/M metagenome (GOLD analysis project Ga0208648, IMG submission 184772) | Saline lake microbial communities from Ace Lake, Antarctica - Antarctic Ace Lake Metagenome 02UKL (SPAdes) (version 2) | ecosystem: Environmental > Aquatic > Non-marine Saline and...
TTGAACAAACATTGTATGGAAAACATAATGTTTGACCTTGGAGGCTGAATTTCAAAGAGCTAATCAGAGACAAAACTATTGTAAAGAAAGAAATTCAATATCAACTCGTTTTAGCCAGACTCTTAAAAATTCAAATATATACATCTATATTCTCTTACCCTTTATTTCGCGCAAAGACGCAAAGGCGCAAAAAAATTCTGTGTATCATAATGCATCCTTGTATCCTGTAATCTTTTTTTTGGGCTGCTCCAGGTTAGAGAGTTGTTTGAATGATAAAGCAAGCGAGATTTGACTCACTTTCGGCGAAAGTGAGCTACTATGAATATTGCTGATTCGTCTAATTTTGCGGGCATTAACAGGACATATGATTTTTCTTAACACCCTTACGTCCCAGAGTGAGATATGTATTAAATTCATTCGGGCATTGGCAATTTGTTTTTTGTAACTTATGATTTGCGAATCAAATATCAGGATGAAGGTTTTAGAGAAAACAGTATCGGTAAAAATCATGGAAATCAATAAGAAAACAGCATTTTGCTGCATAATTGTCCTTTCTGCAGCTCTTTTCATTATCAATTCATGTTCTATCGAAGAATCTGACGCTAAACCGATAGGAGCCATTTATGTGTCCGCCCTGGATACTGCATCTAATACTCCGTTAGAGGGTGCTACAATACTTTTAAACAGTACTCCCATCACACAACGGACACCTGCTTTGCTTAACGGTTTAGAAGCCGGGGATTATGTTGTGGAAGTTAGACCCGGTGAAGGGTACCGAAATGAGGTTGATTCGTTAACGGTGAATCCTCCAGACACAATAAACGCAACGTTATTGTTCAACGCACCGGATTTTTCACCTTTAAATAATACTACGATCTGGATGAGATCTGAGGATGATATTGATTCGATCTGGGTACTGGTTGATGAAGTTCATTATCAGGGATTGTTTGTGCCCGCTGATTTCTTACTCGCGCCTGGGAGTTATCCTATAAGTGTGTACGCAAAAGGACACAAGACAATCGCACCCCATATCTTTGAGCAGGAATTCACCGTCAGAGATACATTTACACTCACATTTGATATTGAGAATGCTGAATACGGCAGCGGACCAGGATTTCTTGCGCATGATTTCAATTTCCCGACTGATCTTGGTGATACGCTTAGTCTTGCGCAATTCCGCGGGAGACTTGTTCTTATTAACTTCTGGTTTTCAACTTGTGAGCCCTGTGAACGTGAATTCCCTGCAATAAACCAGGTATATGAAGAGAGGAAAGCACAAGGATTCCGAGTACTTGGAATTGACACAGGATACCAGGAAAACACACCGGATGATCCACGATTTCTTGAGTACAGGGAAAGACTGGAATTAACTGTTCCGTTATTAATGAATACAGAAGGCATTGAGTTCTGGAGAGATAAATACGTACTGGGCGGCGCTGCTCCGTGGAACTTCCTGGTGCTGGGATCGGGTGAAATAGTTGAAAGGTTCGCATCGACCCATTATGATGAGCTAATAGACATAGTTGATTCTTATCTCGAGGAATAAAAAAATAGAACGTGAATAGTATTCTTTTGGTGGGGCGTGCCTCCGTGCTCGCCTTGGTGAAAAAAGTACTAATTCAGTCAACAGAGGTGTCATTCCCGCGAAGGCGGGAATCCAGTATTTTCAATGATATAGTATAGCTCTCTGGATTCCCGCCTTCGCGGGAATGACAACCCTGTAAATCCCTGTAAAAAGAGGTAATCCCACTGTTTTCGACCAGCAAAGCAAGCGGACGTGAAGTTTTTTCATGGTGTCTTTATGATTTTGCGAATTCCGCATTTGCTACGACTATTCTCGCCGTTATCTTCAACCGATATTATGCGGGTGTAATTGCCGGTGGAGCTGATGGGGTTGATATTGCTTTCTTCGGCTGGGATTGGCATGTACACGGGACTGCACTTTTTAATTTCGTAATAGCGTTCGCTATGTTCATCGTTGCTGTAATCTCGCCTTTTCTTGGCGCCTGGGCGGACGGAAGAGCGTCAAAGAAAAAATTCCTTGCCGGTTACATCGTCCTGGGAGTGTTTTCTACGGCTATGCTTGCCACGGCAGGTCCGGGTGAATGGTTATGGGGTGCATTCTGGTTCATATTGGCTGATATCGGTTTTGCCGGTGGGAATGTTTTTTATAACGCATTCCTCCGTGAACTTGCATCACCCGATGAAATGGGAAAGGTATCGGGATGGGGTTGGGGAACAGGCTACCTGGGCGGTGGTCTGCTTTTAATGATCAACCTGTTAATGTTGCAGTCGCCCGAAATTATCGGTCTCCCGATAGATTATTTTACAGTACATCATACTTTTCTGTCAGTCGCGATCTGGTGGGGACTGTTTTCGATTCCATTGCTGGTAAACGTAAAGGAACGGGCAATCCCTTCGGGAAGTGATCGTGGAGGGATTGGGATGGCGGTTCGACGCCTCAAATCGACTTTCCGCCAGATTAAGAGTTACAAGGATCTTGTCCGTTTTTTAGTCGCATATCTTTTCTTTAATGACGGTATAGAGACTGTTATCATCATGGCAGCAATTTTCGGCGATCAGGAACTTGGAATGAACCAGCAACTTCTCATCGGATATTTCCTGATGATTCAGTTCACCGCACTCATCGGCTCTCTGCTTTTCGGTAAGCTGACAGATGTCATTGGGAACAAAACCTCACTTCTTATTACACTTGTGGTGTGGTGCCTTGTGGTGATCTTTGCATACTTTATCGGGTGGAGTGGAAATCCTGTGACAGAATTCTTTATTCTTGGAATTATCGCCGGAATAGTTATGGGAGCCAGCCAGTCCATTGCCAGGGCGATGCAGGGAACATTTACACCGCCGGGGCATGAGGCTGAGTTTTTCGCATTTTTCTCGATCAGCGGAAGGTTTGCAGCGATCTTTGGTCCTTTGACTTATGGTATTGTGGTTCTTGTCACAGGATCATTGAGATTTGGAATTTTATCTTTAATACTGTTTTTTGTAGTTGGAATGATTTTATTAATTGGAGTTAATGAGAATGAAGGCAGACGAGCTGCGGAAGCCGCGATGGATTCGAACGGTCTGGCAGCAAACGGCTGAGGCGAAAAGAGTCAGGTCAAGCTTAAGAGAGCTACAGCTTAATACTGTTTGCGAGGAATCTTCCTGTCCCAATAGAGGAGAGTGTTATAACAGTGGTACCTGTACATTTCTTATTATGGGATCGATATGCACTCGCGGATGTCGCTTTTGTGATGTAACAAGCGGTCATCCCACTCCTCTGGATCCACTTGAACCTAAAAAAGTCGCTGAATCAATCCATCAGTTGAATCTAAAATATGTAGTAATTACCTCTGTTGATCGTGACGATCTCGCTGATTACGGCGCAGATCATTTTGCAGCAACTATCGATGAGATCAGGAATAATTGTCCTGGTGTGGGTATTGAAGTATTAACTCCTGATTTTCAAGGGAATGCGGAGGCATTAAAGACAGTATTGAATTCAAAGCCTGATGTTTTTGCACATAACTTGGAAACTGTAAGACGACTCACCCCCCTGGTACGTGATCAACGAGCTGATTATGATGTCTCATTGAGTGTGTTCAGATTGGCAAATACTTTTGCCCCTGACATTCCTGTAAAAACAGGTTTGATGGTTGGGCTTGGCGAAACGGATGAGGAAATCCTCGAATCAATCTCTAATGCCTTTGATGCCGGTGCGAGGAGCATAACAATCGGACAATATCTCAGACCCGGAAAGCATCATTTGCAGGTTCAAAGGTTTGTAAATCCAGAGATATTTGATGGATATGCGCAATATGCATACGGTCTTGGGTATTCCAGCGTAGCGAGCGGTCCAATGGTTCGATCCTCATACCGCGCTGAAGAAATGTTTTCGAAGCGTTTATTTAAGACTGAAAAAACAGCTTGAAAATAGTACTATTATTTTCAATGCATGATTGCATTTATGAATCCCATGAATTTATATTCAGTATTGAATAAAACGTATCGTTTCCTTATTGATCAGAAGTGAGGCAAATATGGATAACAAGGGGCGGATCCTGATTGTTGATGATGAAAGGGATATTACGGATTTCCTTTCAGCATTCTTCAGAATGAAAGACTATGAATCAGAAGTAGCTCATAGCGGTCAGGAAGCGCTTGAGAAACTTGAGGCATTTAAACCCCATATAATACTACTTGATGTCCGCATGCCGAATATGGACGGTATTGAAACACTCCGTCAGCTAAGAATGAAGGATACTGAAGTAGGCGTTATTATGGTTACTGCCGTTCAGGAAATATCAATTGGACGAGAGGCTTTGAAACTTGGCGCTGCGGATTTTGTAACCAAACCTATTGATCTCGAGTATCTCGAGACGACGGTTATGGTGAAAATAATCAACGTGATGTCATAAGAATTATTATGTGTTTCAGCCTATCAAGGAGAGGAAAATGATAATTCCCCTAATGTACATACCCGGTACGCCGGAGGTGATTTTAATCGCCGTAGCGATCCTGCTTCTTTTCGGCGGCAGGAAAATTCCCGAGTTGATGCGCGGACTTGGAACAGGTATCAAAGAATTTAAAAAAGGAGTTCAGGAGGACGACGACCCAAAAGAGATTCCTGAAGATAAAGAAAAGAAATCCTAATTCGAGAAGTTATTTATTGATATTATCACAAAAGCCGGATGTAATATTCGGTTTTGTGTTTTAAAGAATTAATATTTTGAGTCCTAGATGAAAACAGAATTTTTTGTTCCATCCTTTTTCATTTTTTTAGTAATTGTTGTAATTATTGGAGGTTGCGGCAACAACTCACCGGCATCCAATCAAGACAGCTACATTTACTCAACCGAAGATTACTTCCCCCTTGAGGTAGGGAATACCTGGATTTTCGAGAGCTACCATAATGAAGTCTTTCAATCAACCGTTAATGAAATAATTACAAGTCTCGACACATTGAGTAGTTATGAAGCCTATAAAACTATATTTACAACGATTAGAAATTCTGAGGATACCTCAAGCACGGTGATATATTACGCATTCAAGGGTGATACGCTTTTATGGTATAGCGACTATTACAATGAATGGGTGATGAGTTCAAACCTGTATAATATCTCGGAATTTCAGGCTGGTGATACGATGCACTCCAGTGTTACAGATGACTCGATGCAAATAAATTTGCAAACCGTGATGGGGAAAAATGCAACAGTAGAGGTGATGGGTCAAAATTATTACTATTGTTTATGGATTCGATCTGAATATACGGATAATGAACCATTAAATATGGATTACTATTATGAGACATATGATTATTATTATTCACCTGGCATCGGAGAAGTGTTAAGACGTTGGTACAGAATGGATGTGATAGATGGTGATTCTACTATAATGTTAGGTGAACGTAAACTGAAATCATTCGAGGTGTACTGAATTTATCGTTATTCCGAATTTCATTCCATAAGGCAAATGACAATATTTGTTCAACTTGAATAACACACAATATCTCTTGATTGTTGTGATCCCATGTTACATCCACCCTCTTTTCTTGCTATATTATTACACTTGACAGATTATTCGGAAAATGTTACTTTTCAAACTATAATAAACATTATGTTCTGAATTTCTTGCAGTTTGAAACGATTGAACTTTTTAGTAGTACAATATTCACGAATCCTTTACCCTTACAGCAATTTACGGAGCCCGAAATCGCTTAAATGAGGAGGAGCGATGTCCAGAATAAAAACAAGGGCAGGCTCAACGATATTATCTCACCTATTGATTTTAGTTTTCTCACTTTTGTTGCTGCCTATACCGGCTAAATCTGATATCGATGAATTATATCAGGAAGCACTGAATTCATATAACGATGAATCATGGATAAAAGCTGATAGCTTAGCCTCTCTCGCATTAATGGAGATCGACTCTATCGAAGCCACAGATTGGTTCTATAGTGGCGACCAAAAACCATTCATGGCATATTTCTCTGGTGATTTGATCTACCTGGCAATGAACAACGAAGATCAAGATCCACAAACCGGTAGAGTGGAGATATATGATCCCAGCAAAGATGATCTCGTAAAAGTATTTGATTTTGCTCCGTGGACAATCCTGGGAAGTGTGCACAGCGAGAATTATACTGCCACTATATTAAGTAGAATTGGTTACCTGGGTTTCAGAATCAGTTATTTCAGAAAAGGAAATCCTGATGATGAAAACACTATTTTTCTGCATGGATACGAAGATATAAATGTTGACCGTAAAACGGAGCATGATACTGTTGAAATGTATCTGAAAGGACCTGATGGCTGGGTACTTGCAATTTGTGATTTTGAAACCAGAATAGTTGACATTATACATGAATATGAAAATGTGGAAAGTGGGAAACTTGCCACCAGGTTATATAAAATAGCAAAAGATTCTTCGGTCTGGAAATTTTCTGACGGGAAAAATGTATATTCTCTAACGTCAGGTTCACAAAAAGAAGAACTGGTATTAAAAACACCATTTGAGATCAACAAGCATGACATGTTTAAGACGGACCGGATAGCTGCAATAAGGAATGATACACTCTACCTGTTCAATACAGATGATGGTATTAGTTACCGGAAACAAATTATTCATTTACCTTTCCCAATATCTGTATCTGAGAAATATGCAAGCTGGGATATCGATGATTCCAACAAATTGCTTGCCTTTGCCAACGAGGATAGTCTTTGGTTATTCAGAATCGAAGAAGATAAAGCTATCCAGGCATACCAATCCGAATCCTTGCTTGGCGGCACTTTTGTCCTCTCGTATAATACCTTCTGGAATGGTGACACGCTGATTCATTACGGGAATAAAGGGATGCGCGCAATCCAGGATTTTAAGGTTATACATACCCTGGATTCCAAAGATTTCTATACACTTCATTGCCAAAAGAAAAAGACATTTTACGTTTACAGACCGCCTGGTGAATTTTCAGCCTTCAGCCTATCTGAATTAGAAAAGCTTTGGGAAACGAAATATGCGATTTCAGAATCGAGAATATACGACAAACTATGCGCTAATTATTTGTATATAAATCATATAGACGGCACTTCTATCATAGATTCTCAAACAGGGAAGGAGGTCGTTAGATCAAGAATTCCTGCAACAATGTCGCAGGATATCAGTCTGGACGAGAAGAGAGTTTTGCTTAATGGCAACAACTTCGTTGGGATGTACGATATTTCTATCAGCAGGTATAGAAAGAATCAACTTCTTGCACTTTCAGCCGGGTGTAAATTAGCGCAAGATGACATTTCTGAAGCTGTTAGTGCTGCCAGGCAAGCAATGGCATTGGGAACGACACTTCCTGATGAACTGGCCGAAGAGATATTAAATATTTTCAGAAACTTGAATCTTGAAAAAGAAGCCATAAGGCTTATTGGAAAAATGACACTTAATACTGACGAAAATATATGGGAAAAAATGTTTGTTGATGCTGGTGGCGATTTTATTATTCGACCAAACCTGTATGATTTCTTTGCAACTCATGCTACTAAGAAGGGAGTTTTCGCGTTCCAATTGAATTTGAATCCATCATTTAACCCCTCTATTATCTCTAAAGGAAACAAAATTAAGACATTTTGGTTTAACAGACCTGATTTTGATAAACATGAAGAGTCTATGTCCTTGGTCGGGAATAGCTCAATGGATAACGAATTGGTTCTGTTCAAGTATTCGTTGGATGAAGCTAACCAAAAATTGCTCTGGAATCCTATGTTGTTTAAAGAATCAGGGAAATTAGAAGATCTTGGACTATTATATGAATCAAAGTTAGAGGGTGACAATAATTATCTTTATTACCCCGGATGGTCATTTATCCCTGCTTTCAGCAATCATGTCGGTGACAGGGCTGTCATCAATTTTGAAGTTGCAAATCCGATTCATGGCAAGTACCAGAAAATATACCAAAAATTTACAATGGGACTAGATCTCAGTGGGAATGGCGACAACTGGTTGGACACAACTTTAGTTGATCCGGTTAGAATCGGCGAAAAGTACTACGGGCATGAATTATATGGACATCTTTGTTCGTCAATCATCGTGGGTGGACAAGCTGATTCGATAGGAATAATACAGGGAGACGTTGTTTATTCTTTAGGGGATTACGAAGTCAGCAACACAGTCCATATTGATAAAATAAAGGGTTTATATCCACTTCGTACACCACTGGATATTGGAGTCATAAGATCTGACGATACACTTCACTTTACAGCTTTTTCCGGTTTGATAGGTTTCATGAGCATGAGTTCATATAAGCTGGTTGAAATCAATCCGGAAAGCGGTAAACATCTTGATACGATTGACATTCCACCTGGACACATGATTATTGGAGCAAACACTTCGGGCGAACTGGTTTATAAATTTGAAGATACTCTTCTTTTCTTCGATCCACTAAAAGAGAAGGCAAAGAAATTATTCATTAAAGATTTTTCCGATTATAACAGGTCTCTTCAAACGCCAATTGGTGGAGATATTGTTCTTATGATCGATTATAAAACAAATGAATACCTAGCGCTTGATATTGCCAGCACTGCCGACGATTCCAATCGTGTACTCTGGAAACAATTATACAGGAATATTTACAGAATAGATAATCGAATCCAATTATGTACCAGCGATGATAAAGAAACATTACCGGTTCTTTTGAATGACGGTACCCTGATTCTTCTTGATATTGCAACTGGCGCGACCCTCTCCAGGGAAGTCTTGCCTTACAGGAATTTCGGATATAGCCCACAAATTAGTAACGGCGTTTTTTACGGTGTTGTCGCCAACACAATTTTCGGGTGGAATCTTGACTATTACAATCCACCATTCCCTTGGAAAAACGTTGGTTACGGTGCTCTGGCTTTCGTGCCGCTTGTTTTCATGTTTTTATTGTTTTATAAAATCAGAATTGCGGCATTAAAACAAAAACAGGCAAAAGAGCTTGAACAGGAACGGATCAGCCAGGAGCTTGAAACTGCGGCGGCGATACAGAAACGTATGGTGCCGGCACCGGATCAACTTCCGGTTATCGAAAGATTCCTTTCATATGGTCACAATTTTCCTTGCAAGGAAGTAGGTGGCGATTACCTTGATATTATACCAATATCTGAAGGGCGTTACGGTTTTGTTATATGCGACGTTTCAAGCAAAGGTCTCCCTGCGGCTTTACTGGTTTCCTCGCTTCAGGCTACTCTGCATTCACTCCTTCTGGGTAACCTGAACCTGGTAGAGATTGCAGAGAGAACAAATAGGATATTGTTCCATAATACTTCTTCAGAGCAATATGCAACCGCATTTATCGGAATAATAGATACCGTTAATTGTACGATAGAAACGGTAAATGCTGGACATAATGCACCGATGTTATTAAAAATGTCGGGAAAAATTGAAAAACTCGATGCCGGCGGGATAGTCCTGGGCGCTTTCGATGATTCTAAATACAGTTCACAGAAAGTAGAATTGGAACCATCCGACTCAATTTACCTGTTTACCGATGGTGTAAGTGAAGCATTCGCCCCTGACGGTGAAGAATTCGGTGATGAACGTCTGGAAAAGCTGGTGATTTCTAAAGCTGGAAAATCACCAAGAGAAATGCTTCTGGAAATTGAACATACTATCAGGGATTGGACGAACCACAGCAACTCGGGAAATGGTTTTGCGCATGATGATTTTACCCAGATGGCCATCCAGCGTGTAGATTGATCAGCGCTTATTTCCCCCATCAGGAGGAAGCAAATTGACAAATAAATCTCCAGATAATTAGATATTCAGGCTGACCTGATGATTGCTTTGCTCATAGAAAACACGGTATCGTTTTAAGAGACAAAATATGCTTCAGTCGCATTTATCCCTCTCCCATTTTGTGAGGTAAACAGTACGACAATTTGTTAATTGAAGAACTGCGCTTGCAATAAGAGACTCATTCCTTTATATATATTTCTACCAGTGCATATTGAATTATTTCGCTTTCATCAGTACTTTTCTGTATCACGATCTTACCTCTGATTTTCTCGAAATAAGATCTTCAACGTTATTCATTTCAATTGGGAATAACTTGCCAAGATTATAACTCATGCGCATCATTCAACCGTTAAGAGTGGAAATCGTCCATGAAGAAGCCGGAAAAAGTTGAAAAAACCAACCAAAAACAGAATGACACACCTGGACAATTAGAAGAGCTACAAAATATTGTCGAAGAATTACGTTCCAGCGAAACGCTATACCGTACATTGATTGAAACCTCTTCCGATGGAGTATGCATGCTCGACCTTCATGGAAAGATCAAGTACGCCAATCGTAAAAAAGCACAGATGTTCGGTTATGATGACCCTTCTGAACTTATTGGAATCAGGGGGCTTTCTTTACTACTGAGAGAGGATAGGGCAAAAGTATTAACTGAATTTAGAAAACTGTTAGATACCGGATCAATCAGGAATTTAGAATTCAGGGTGATGAGTCGAGATGGTAGAGTTTTCCCGGTTGAATTCAACGCTACAGTTATCAGGGATAACGATGGAAATCCATTGCAGATAATGGATGTGATGCGTGACATCTCGGACAGGAAGAGCAGAGAAGAAGAAATTGTCCGTGCAAAAGAGGAATGGGAGAGGACATTTGATGCAATACCTGACCTGGTGGCAATAATAGATAATCAGCATAGAATTGTGCGCGTAAACAAAGCTATGGCAGAAAAAATGGGATTGTCGAAGGAAGAATGCCTTGGGGTAACTTGCTACTCAGCAATTCATGGGGCTGATAAACCACCTGATTTCTGTCCACACGCAAAGCTTTTGGCTGACGGAAAAGAACATATCGCCGAGATCTTTGAAGAAGGTCTTGGTGGTGATTTTATTGTTACTACATCTCCTCTTCATGGCACGGAGGGCAATCTAATCAGCAGTGTCCATGTCGCTCGGAATATCACTGAATGCAAACAGACAGAAAAAATACTTCAGGAGAACGAGGAGAGGTATCGATCTTTCATTTCCCAGAGCACCGAGGGCATATGGCGTTTTGAACTTGAGAAGCCTATAGCTATTGATCTAAAGGAAGACGATCAAATTGAACATTTTTACAAATATTCTTATCTCGCCGAATGCAATGATGCAATGGCGAAGATGTATGGTTATTCCAAAGCCGAAGAACTAACCGGAGTTCGGCTTGGAGAGTTTCTCGTTCGCTCAATTCCGGAGAATATTGAATACCTGAAAGCTTTTATTAGATCGGGATACTGTCTGAATGATGCTGAAAGCATTGAACCGGATAAGAAAGGTAATATAAAATATTATCTTAATAACCTTGTGGGGATTGTCGAAAACGGAAAATTAATTCGTGCATGGGGGACACAACGTGATATCACCAAACAACGTAAAACTATTGAAGCACTCAAAAGCAACGAAGAGAGATATTCACTGGCGCAGCGTGCTGCCAATATCGGTAGCTGGGATTGGGATATCCTGACGGGCAAACTCGAGTGGTCGGAGCAATGTGAACCCATTTTCGGTTTTGAACCCGGCAGTTTCTGCGGAACCAACGATGCTTTCCTTGAATGTGTTCATCCTGAGGACAGGGAATTGGTTTATAATTCCACTCGTGCTGCTGTGATCGAAGGTAAGGAATACTGTATTGAACACCGCGTTGTCAGGTCCGATGGTACTGTGAGATGGGTTTCCGAAGATGGTGAAGTTTTCAGGGATGATAATGGTAAAGCTTTCCGGATGATTGGAATTGTTCAGGATATAACCGAGCGTAAACAGTCAGAACAATTATTGAAGGGAAGCGAGGAACTTTCAAGGAGTATTCTTGAATCAACGGCTGATGGAATACTTGTCGTTAACAATGACGGCAAAGTAATACATTCGAATAAGCGATTTGCTAAAATGTGGCGAATCCCTAATGAGTTGATAGATTTGAAAGATGACGATAAATTACTCAACCATGTTCTCGAACAACTGCAGGATCCTGATGAATTCTTAGCAAAAGTGCAGGAATTATATGATTCAACAGAAGAAGACTTTGATACTCTAAATTTCAGAGATGAGCGGGTGTTTGAGAGGTATTCCACAGCGATGATTCATGATGGTGAAGTTGTCGGACGAGTATGGAGTATTAGAGATATTACCGAGCAGAATAGAGTAGAAGCGACTCAACGTTTTCTTTTTGAAATGACAGATGCTACTGCCACATCGCAGGATCTAAGGCAATTGATCGAAATTATTTATAAAAAGCTTGGAAAATTAATTAACACATCAAATTTTCATGTAGCACTTTATGATGAAAAAACCAGCACATATTCCTTTCCATTTGACGTTGATCAGGATGCTGTATTATTCAATCAGGATAATGTAAAACTTGAAAAAAGCCTGACAGATTACGTACAGAGGACTGGTAAGGCGATAATGGTTGATCCGGAACTTGATGATAAATTGCAGAAACAGGGTGAAATTGTAGAGGTTGGTAAAAGAGCGCTCCAATGGCTGGGAGCGCCTTTGACAACCGATGAGGGTGTAATTGGTGTTGTTGCCGTACAAACTTATGATAACCCAAACCTTTACACAGAGGATGATTTGAAACTCCTGAATTCCATTGCAGAACATATAGCAATTGCAGTGGATCGTAAGCGAAGTGATGAAGCGTTGCAGGAGAGTGAATTAAAATTTAGAAGTATTGCTGAAAATATTCCAGGCGCTGTTTACGATTACACGATACTCAAGGACGGACGCAGATTGAACCAATTTATGGGTCCGGGTATGGAAGATATCATTGGACAGAGAGACACTAAAGAAAGCGAGGGTGACATTGATCTTCTTCTGAGTAAAATACATGAAGATGATGTTGAATATTTTATAGCTGCAGCAAGATTAGCGAAAGAGACCGGACAGACTTTTAATCACGAATACCGATTTAGGACGAAGTCAGGAGATTATATTTGGGTTCATGATATAGGAAGAGCTACTCCACTTGATGATGACGCATATCAGTGGCAGGGGGTTTTGATTGATGTTACTAAACAGAAGCGTGCTATAGAAGAACACCGAAGGCTGGAAGCCCGGTTCCAGGAGGCTCAGAAGAAAGAAAGCCTGAGTATTCTGGCTGGTGGAATTGCACATGATTTTAACAACTTGTTAGTAGGGATAATGGGGAATTCCAGTCTTGCACTGTTAGATCTGTCTCCTGTATCACCCGCTCGAGAAAGCATCGAAGCCATTGAAAAATCAGCGCAACGGGCTGCCGATCTGACCAAACAGATGCTGGCATATTCCGGCAAGGGTCAATTCATTGTTGAAGACTTCAATTTGACAGAGCTTGTACAAGAAATGACCCATTTTGTGAAAGCTTCTATTTCAAAGAAAGCTCGCCTTGAACTTAAATTGAAGAAAAAGTTACCTGCAATAAAGGGTGACTTGACCCAGTTTCGCCAATTGGTGATGAACTTATTAATTAATGCTTCCGAAGCTCTCGAAGAAGAAGAGGGTATAATTACAATGACCTCTGGCGTAAGAAGATGCGATCAGGATTTCCTGAGAGATACAAAACTGGGCGAATCGTTAAAACCCGGTGATTTTGTCTTTCTTAGAATTGCTGATACAGGATGTGGAATGGATGAAGAAACATTGAGTAAAATCTTCGATCCGTTTTTCTCCACAAAATTTACCGGACGAGGTCTTGGGCTTGCTGCAATTCTTGGAATAGTTGACGGTCACAAAGGAACGATTGAGATATCAAGTGTTCCTGGCAAGGGTACATCCTTTACGGCATATTTTCCGTTAAGCACTACCGCAATACCATCTGAGGTTGAAGAACCTGAAATTGAAGAAATAATGGAAGGCACCGGCACGATACTTATTGTAGAGGATGAAAAAGTAATTAGAACATTAGTGGAGAAGATATGCGAACGATTCGGTTATAAGGTTCTTACTGCTTCAGATGGAATTGAGGGAGTTGATTTATATCGAGCACATTCTGATGAAATCTCAACTGTATTACTTGATTTGACGATGCCTCGAATGGATGGCAAAGAAGCATTCGAAAAAATAAAAGAGATTAAACCGGATGCAGTTATAATACTTACAAGCGGCTATAATGAGGAAGAAGCAAGGGAGAGATTTGCCGGGAAAGGAATTGCAGGTTTTATTAAGAAACCATATAAACCCTCGGAGCTAATACAACAGATCCAGGACATTACCTCAAAGTAGAAATATCCCGGACGAATCAAGCGAATAAATCACTTTTGTGAGGTGTGTCAGCACACTTTTATTCGTTATGAATCATGATTAGGAGTATAACAAAAGCGGGATGGAATCCATCCCGCTTCATATGTGTGCCCAGCATGGTGTGGACACCTTTTTATTAATACACCCCGATTTGGGGGAAGTAAAACCGATTGGCAAGGGCGTTGCTGGCAACGGCAGGGTCTGAAGGAAGCCATAGGCAGCATACGGTGTACAGCGTAAGCGAACCTGATACGGCGGGACAGGTGGGTAAGCGTGCATAATATCGCGAAGCCCGATACCAGATCAGACCTGTAACGTGATTGAGGGTATAGTCG
>Ga0208648_1002084_pt1 | contig 14571 bp, 17 predicted proteins | sample AntAceMetag02UKL_FD_184772 | JGI IMG/M metagenome (GOLD analysis project Ga0208648, IMG submission 184772) | Saline lake microbial communities from Ace Lake, Antarctica - Antarctic Ace Lake Metagenome 02UKL (SPAdes) (version 2) | ecosystem: Environmental > Aquatic > Non-marine Saline and...
CAACGGCGCGCATTCTACGCGCAAGCCGAGGAGAACTTCCGAATGGAGCCCTGTGGGAGCTGAGTGGGTTGCGAGTGACCGCCACACCCGAACAGACGCTTGGCTGGCTTACCCCCCGCGACCCTGCTCGGGCTGCCGATCCGTTCAACAACCTTTCTGGTCTTGCTCCAACGCGCTCCGCGGCCGATCTGACACTTTCCCCCCACGACGCGCGGATCGGCACAGCCTCTATCGTTCTGGACGATCCTATTCCTCCGGTCGCCTTCGACATGTGGCTCGACACACTGATCGCCCTGCGCGGACCCGACATCCTTCGCGTGAAGGGGATCGTGTTTCTCGAAGGGATCGAGAAACCCTTCGTTTTCCACGGCGTCCAGCATGTGTTCGACCCGCCCGTTCCCATGCGGAACTGGCCCGGCGGCGACCGGCGCTCGCGCATCGTCGTGATCGCGCGCGACATCACCCGCCCCGAACTTGTGCGCAGCCTCGACATGCTGCGCGCCCGCCTTCCCGAGAACACCAATGCTCTCCCATTCTGAGGAATCCTTTCCATGACCGATCAAAAACTGCCCGTTACCGTCCTCTCCGGCTTTCTGGGTGCCGGAAAGACCACGTTATTGAATCGCGTTCTTAACAACCGTGAAGGGCGGCGGGTGTCGTGCTGAACAAGGTTGCGGACGCGGCACCGCACCGGGTGGACGCCGCCCGCAAGATTATCCGAAGTCTCAATGCCAATGCGCGGATCATCGAGACGAGCCACTCCAACGTGCCCGCGGGCGCCATCCTGAACACCGGGCTTTTCGATTTCGAGAAAGCGCAAGAGCATCCGATGTGGGCCAAGGAGCTTTATGGCTTTGCCGACCATGTGCCCGAAACCGAGGAATACGGTGTAAAGTCGTTCGTGTACCGCGCCCGGCAACCCTTCGATCCTTCGAGGATTCTTGCCCTACTGAATGGCGATCTGCCCGGCGTGATCCGCGCCAAAGGGCACTTCTGGATTGCGACGCGGCCCGAATGGGCGGCCGAGTTTTCGCTTGCGGGTTCGCTGTCGTCCGTCAAACCGCTGGGCACCTGGCGGGCATCTGTTCCAAGGGACCGCTGGCCAGATCAGGACGGCGCGCGCACCTACATGACCGAACATTGGTCCGAGCCATGGGGCGACCGGCGACAGGAGATCGTGTTCATCGGTGCGGATATCGACTGGCCACGGCTCAAGGCGCGGCTGGACGCGGCGCTGGTGCCCGAACACCTCGCGCCCTCGCCGGACATGCTGCCCGATCTGCCCAATGCTTTTCCCGTCTGGCGCAGGACCGAGACCGCGGCATAATGTTTGAGGGCGGAGTCTTACAGGACGCCAATTTCGGGGTGTGCGTCGTAGACGCGTTCGAAGGCTTCAGCGTGATCGCCAAACCCGGTTGCACCGTCGCGATCTGGCGGCGGCAACCGCTGCCGGAGTTCCAGACATGGATCGATCAGCTGGACCCCGGCAGGCTGCCGACTGCCCGCCTGATCCTACGGGCCCAGACGGTGCGGGCCGTTGCGTCGGAGATTTGCGCACTTTCAGAAGTCCCCGACAATACCCAGCAAGCGCGCCTGATCGACGACATTGCTGCACTTGCCGAGCTGTTCGCGGTGCTGATGCAAGCGCCGTTCCTACGTCTGCGGCTTGAACGCGTGACGACAAATGCGTGTCACAAGTTCCATATAGACGCCGTGACGGCCCGGCTGATCTGCACTTACCGCGGTGCCGGCACCCAATACGGCATCTCGACCGACGGCGCAGCACCGCGCCGTGTCTTTACCGTGCCAACAGGCGTGCCGATCGTGCTGCGCGGGACGCTTTGGCCGGAACACCCGAGATCTGGCCTGCTGCACCGCTCGCCACCGATTGAAGCGACCGGCGAGACAAGGCTCGTGCTGGTTCTCGACCCGGTATTCGATCCGGAGGACACAGTGTGAGTGGCAATCTCGGGGCCACGACGCTCAAGCGGCGACGCCGATCAGGCGATCCAATGCGCGCCTTCGACGCCCTTCCCACGCCGCTGCGCCGCTGGCTTGCAGGGGCCGCCTTGCCCTGGTCGCCTGCCTCATGTCGGCGTGTTTGGGACAAGGCGCGTCGCAAGGGTCTGAGCACGCAGGACACGCTTCAGCTTCTTTCACGCGCGGAGCAGAATACCCTCGCGCGTGACCGTCAGCACACCATCATTCACATCTCATCCGGCACCCTCGCATCGCAAATGCGCTCGAGCCTGCCTTCATCTCACGCAAGGAATTGAATATGCGTTTTATCTCAAGGCTGGCCACGGCAGCTGCTCTGATGAGCGACAACCATCTTGGCCGGTGCCGACAACCTCCTTGGCCGGTGGGGCTGAACGGAAGACGGGCATGCCCGTCTGGAGGGCAGCCCCACCGGCCTGATTGATTTCTGGGATAGGTGCTGGTCGCTGCGGGTTGGTAAGCCGGGTTTCTCTGCCATCAAACGGAGGATCCGGGTTGGCCTACAAACCCATCACCGACCAGCAATTGAGATTATACATGACCGACCTTCAAAATCACAGTCAGCGCACAGCGGCTGCCCGCGCCGGGTTCAGCGAACGAACCGCCCGTCGCTTCGATGCCGACCCGACACCGCCCTCAAAGCGCAAGATCGCTCATGGGCGCACGGTGAGCGATCCTCTCGAACGCTATTCGGAGAACGACCTTCTCCCTCTTTTGGAAATGGACAGCGCGTTGCAGGCGGTCACCCTGTTGCGCCACCTTCAAAGCGCACATCCACTGGCGTTCCCCGACGACCGTATTCGGCGCACCCTGGAGTGGCGGGTGCGGCAGTGGCGGGCGCTGAGTGGCCCCGAGCGCGACATCATCTTCCGCCAGACGCCGGAGCCGGGATACATGGGCCAGTCAGACTTCACCCATGCCGACGAGCTGGGCGTGATGATCGCAGGCCAGCCGTTCCCGCACCCGACCCGTCCCCGGCGGGCAATGCCCGCCAGATCGTAAAGTCTGCGCGGCATTACCGCGCGGGGGCGGGTTTTGCATTTCTGGAGCCCACTCATGCCGACCACGACCTATACCCATTTCCGCGACGTGCCCGAAAGCGCCTGGCGCTGGCCGAGCTTTTCCCCGGCCGAGATTGCATGCCGCGGCACCGGCGCGATCAAGATCAACACCGAAGCCATGGACAAGCTGCAGTCTCTGCGCAACCGGCTAGGAAAGCCGCTGATCGTGCGCTCGGCCTATCGCAGCCCGAGCCACAACCGCGCCGTCGGTGGAGCACCTGCGTCCAAGCACATGCTTGCCCAGTCTGCTGGACCTGCTGCGGGAGTATTGGCGCGAGTCCCGTCCCGAGGGCTGGCTATTCCCCGGCAAACCGAAGATCACCTCACTCTCGCCGCGCCAGTTGAACCGGGCGTTCACCTCCGCCAAGCATATGGCGGGGATCAGCAAACCGGCGACACTGCACACGTTGCGGCACAGCTTTGCCACGCATCTGCTTGAGGCCAATACCGATGTGCGGGTGATCCAGGTATTGCTGGGGCACGCCAAGCTGACGACCACGGCGCGCTACACCCATGTAGCGACCAAGACGATCCGCGGCACGGTCAGCCCTTTCGAACAGATGAAGCTGTTGCAGGATGAGACCCTGCGACGAGGGCTGGAATAGTGCCCGGGGCCAGTGGCCCGCCCGAAGCTGGAGATCGCTGACATCTTCCGTGCCCATGGCCCTGCGTGGCGGCAGGCCAATGCGGGGCATGTCAGCCTCTCCCAGCTCAAAGTAATGTCGGCGATTGAAGCCTGTCGGACCGAGGCGCTCGGCGGGCATGTAGCAGGCTGCGCCAAATGCGGGCACCATCACATCGCCTACAACTCGTGCAAGAACCGGCACTGCCCCAAATGCCAGGGTCCGGCGGCGCGGGACTGGATGGCCGCACGGGTCGAGGATCTGCTGCCGGTCGAATACTTCCACGTTGTATTCACTCTGCCAGCCGAGATCGCACAGATCGCTTACTGGAACAAGAAGGCGGTCTATGGCTTGCTGTTCAGGGCGTCGGCCGAAACGGTGACAACAATCGCCGCGGACCCTAAACGCCTCGGCGCCCGCGTGGGCATGACCAGCGTGCTGCACACTTGGGGCTCGGGGCTGACGCATCATCCCCATGTCCACATGATCGTCCCCGGCGGCGGCCTGTCGCCGGGCGGCACCCGTTGGGTTGCCTGCAAACCCGGGTTCTTCCTGCATGTGCGGGTGCTCTCACGGCTGTTCCGGCGCCTGTTTCTTGAGGGGTTGATGGCCCTGCATCGCGCAGGTGAGCTTGCCTTCTTCGGCGATATGGCTGGCCTGATGGCAAGGGATGCCTTCGCTGCTTGGCTCGCCCCGTTCCGCAAAGTTGAATGGGCCGTCTATGCCAAACCGCCCTTCGGCGGCCCGGAGGCGGTGCTGGCCTATCTCAGCCGCTACACTCACCGCGTCGCGATTTCCAATGGGCGATTGGTCAGAGCCGATGCCGACACGGTGGCTTTCCGCTGGAAGGATTACCGCATAAAGTCTGGCGACAGGCAAAAGGTGATGCGGCTGGCCACCTCGGAGTTCATCCGCCGCTTCCTGATCCACGTTCTTCCGGACGGTTTTCATCGCATCCGACATTACGGTCTGCTGGCAAGCGCAACCCGCAAGACCAACATCACGAAGATCCGCGCCTTGCTCTGCGTCCAACGCCCAGAAGAACCCGTTGCGCCAAGTGCCGAGGCCGAGATCGTCCCGTTTACCCTGCGCGAACCATGCCCCTGCTGCGGCGGCCCCATGCGGATCATCGAGATCTTCCGGCGCGGGCAAAAACCGATGTCGCGCGCACCACCAAGGGAGCAGGCCGCATGACAAATCGCCCGATCACCGCATTAATGAAACCTCGGATCTCCCCGCAGTTCCGGCCGGGAAGCCATTTGCAAAGCGCGCCAGTCTGCAGACCGATACGACCTGCGAACCTTAGAGTGTCGATAAATCCGCTGGCCATGCGCCTCAACCCAGTTGCAAAATGGGTCCGTGATCCTTCCAGCCTCACGCCAACTGCAGCCACAGCCCTGACCGTCAGAGATCTTTCCCCATAGGCTGATCCCAGACCCCCGCGGCTTCCTCCTTCCGAGGTTTGTCAACGCAGGCCGCCAGCCCACGGCCGCCAAAGTTGCGCAGCGGCCCGCATCGAAAAACCTTCAGGAGGGCTGACGTTCGCCGCAGTTGCTCAAAAACTAGTTTCTATGCCCGAAGCGGACTTTCATCCAAACCACAGGCTCGTTATGGTTGGTCAGAGCAGCGAGACCAATACCTTCCAAGCAGGTGGCGCTTCTCTTTTACGTCGATTTTTGTATGGTGTTAGAATGCAAACTGTTGCTCATCATCTGCAAATTGAAGCCCTAAAGCTTGCGCCTGCGTCTGCCGCTGATGCAGACTCATACGCACGTTCGGCCTTTAACCGCTATTACTACGCAACCTTCCTTTGTGTTAGAAAGACCCTCGTCGATATCGACGATAAGTATACGAAGTCACTAAACCACAAGGGAATACCAGAACTACTTAGAGGCACCGTTCATAAGCGTATTAAAGCTATGCAGAGGAAGGCTGATAGACTTGGTGATGTAGCTCTGGTTAAAGATTGTCGGCAGGCAAGTTCACAAAATTTGACGTTTGCGACAATCGTTGAGAAGGCGTATGCAATTTGTGTTGTAGCGGACTACACCCCAGCAGCAGAAGTGGATTTTCGGTCAGATCGCTTCACGCTTTCAGGTGTTGCCGTTACAGAAGCGCACGATTGGCTATCGAAGGCAGAGCTATGGGCCTCCCTTGTTCTCAACGTAATTAGGCAAGAAAATGAGTAACTGCCCAGCATGTTTGGCTGCGCTGGTGGCAGAGTTCAATATTCAGCCGAGGCGCATTTCTGCGATCAACTGATCTGACGGTTTCATCAGGGTTTCGATGACAGACCAGCCCTGCTTGCGCGCGGTGCATGTCACAGTGCGCAAGCTGCAGAAAATCTCGGCGCCCCTCATGACGCGGAAACAGCCTGATACCTTTTGCCTGACTTTGCCCATACGCAAATCCCGTTCAGCCTCATTGTTGGTGAAGGGCACCTTGGGGTCGGTCAGAAAGCGGATGACCTCAGCTTTGCGCTTTTGCAGGCGCAGCGCAAGGTTGTGGCCGGTTCTGCGTTTGGGGCGCCCCCGGCGTTTTACGGCGTCCGAAACGGTTTGCAGAGGTGGTTGAGCCTCATGAAAATCCACCGCCCGGGTGAGGATCTCATCGTAGCGCTGCAGGAGCTCACCCATCACGTCGGCCCCAACCGTGCAATCATCGGTCCGGGTGTCTGCCACGGCTTTGGCATCCAGCAAAAAGGTTTTCATGTTGGTGGCCCACGGCTCTTTCTCAATCACGATCAGCGCCTGGAGTTCGCGAAGATGATGGGCATTGCACAAGGCGTGTTGGACACCTTCCATCTTGAAATACGGGGCCCAGTGATCGTGCACGACAAGCCCGGAGACCCCCGTCAGAAGATCCCCCCTGCGCGACGAGACCCGGAAGTGGCTCAGGAGCGGCGAGCAGATCACATGCAGCCACTGTGTTTTGCCCGCCACTCTCAAGCCGGTCTCATCCAGATGCTTGACCGCCACTTGCGGCCCACTCAGCCCTTTGCATATAGCCTTCGCGAAGGGGTGAAGGCGATCAGCTGTGCGCCCGATAAGCCGGGCCAAGGTGGCTGGAACGGCCGAGAGGCCAAACAGATCAGATAATACAAGGGAAAGACGTTCCTCCGGGATGCAATGATAGGTCTGCAGGTAGCTGGCAATACCGGCGATCCGAGGGCCGTATTGAACCGGCCCCGAAACACCCGCAGGGAAGACCCCACGCGTGACAGCATCACACTGGCCACACCGACACAGATGTACCCGGTGCTCGGTTACCTCTGGCGGCGGCGGAGCTGGCAAATCAACCACCTGACGCACCACAGTATTCTCTGTCGTGCTGGCTGAGAGTGCCGCGCCGCAAGCGTCACAAATCTCTGGGTAGTGATGGATGATTTGGTCAGGTGTCGCCGACTGCCGCAACGTCTTCCCCTTATGGCCAGGCTGGCCGCCGGTTTTGCGGTCGGATTTACCCCTCAAACTTTGCGTCCGCTTCTCTGCGGGTGGCTTCTTCAAGCCGTCACTTGAAGGCGGACGGCTACTGGTTTTACTGCTGAGAGCCACTTGCCGTTCCAGCGCAGCGATCCGCTGCTCAAGCGCCGTGTTCACTTCGAGTTGCTTCAAATACGCAGCCTCAAAGTAGGCGGCGCGGCCAGCAATATCTGAAAAGGGAAAAAGCGGGAATTTTGATCCTTGAGACATGCATCCGTTGATTCATGATCGAGCCGTTCAGTCAACCATATTCCTCAACCCAACATGCTGGGCAGTTACGAAAATGAATAAATTGGTTGAAATTGCTGAATACCTTGAGCAGCAAGGCCTTAAGCTTGGTGGTCCGCTCGCGCGTCGAGATGGTGAAAAGTCCTCAATCTACGCGTTTGTTGAAGTTTCTAGAGATAGCAAAGGGAAACAAAAACCAACAAACATATCTCTAACTCGTATCTCTGAGCATTTTCTAGAAAGTGGATTCATTGTTAAATTCATCCTGAACGACGTTTCAAACTTTGATCTTGAGATCGGTCTCCGAGCAACCCTTCTGCACGCCTTTCCAAGCCTAGTCAGAAATTCTTTCTTATCAGCTGACAAGCAGGGCGCTGTAGTTTGGATCGTGCCGAAAGGGGCGGCTGCACGAGACCAGATCGACGAAATTACGAGACGTGCTTCGATCTTTTTAGAGAATGCGGATATTACTCTCGCGGAAGTGAAGCTTACCGTTGATGAGAACTTGCCTTCGCGGACCGCAATCCTTAGCGAGCTTCGCATTGCGGCACCAGCATCAGCAGAGGTTTTGGTGGCAAGGTTATCTGAAAAAGGTTTTATAGTCCCGCCAATCGACTATATAAACAGACATTTAGACGCGCTTCGAAAAGCAGATCAGGTCGTGCGACGGAACGACGCAAATTACTGCCTTACTGCTAAGGCCCTTAAGGTGTTGGGTACAATCAAGCGCCGAAACAGCCCAGACATGACACGGGTTCTTGACCTCGCTAAGCGAGGTGACGTACTGTGATTACGCGGAAGCCTCAGGCGCGGGTGTGTATCATGCCCATTTGCCAAGACTATATACAGAAGGGTCGTCGTTCTTCGGACGAACGCTCCTTCGAAGCGCCCGTCCAAAGAACGACGCTTATGAAACAGTTGTTTGCTAAATGAGGCTTCCGCAACATCTCACTGAATCTCAATTTTTTTCATTTTCGGAAAAAAGTGACTTTCTAAAGGCTGTGAAATCTGTAGTTGATGAAGATGAACTAACGCGAATTCATACTCTTATTGAGGGTGGACATCTGCCGATCACTTCTAAAGAAGTTCTTGCAACGATGTTGGGAGTGAACCCCAGAATAGTGTGGTCTATGATAAATCGCCCCGGACGTCACTATCGGCGTTTTTCGATACCAAAGGGAAAAGAGCAGCGAGTAATTCTTGCGCCGAAAATTGGCCTGAAAGTCATTCAGAAATGGATTTCAGTTTACTTACAAAATGGGGTTAATTTTTCTGACCATGTGTTTGGATTTATTCCGGGCCTTTCCCATATCGACGCAGCCTCACAGCATACAGACGCTAATTGGATATATTCGATAGATTTAGAGAATTTTTTTCCGAGCACTCCTAAAAATTGGGTTGCCACAAGTCTTAGCATATCTGGGTATGATTTTGAAAGTGCCAGCCTGATAGCAAGTCTATGCTGTTATGGTGGAGCGCTTGCTCAAGGAGCTCCATCAAGCCCAGTTCGGCGGTGTCAGCAAATCGTGTTGGCGCGAGGGTCTGAAGCGAGTAGCAGCCTGAGCGCATCGAGGTAGGAGCGGTCCGCGTTATTTCGGGCGGCGTGCCAGCGGCCATATGCGGCAAGGTTCTTCGACGCGGGTCCGCAAAAGGGCTGCATGAAGGCGCGGAACCGGCTGATCAGGGCGTTCACGGTGTTGATGTGGTGGCTGCGCGGGGTGCGCTTGGTCCGCCGCCCGGCATTCAGTGCGAAATGCGGGATGCGCTCGTCCTTCGCGATCCGCTCGTAGGTGACGAACCCGTCTGTACAGAGCACCGCATCGGGCGCCATCACGGGCAGTAGGGCACCGGAAATCGCCTTCTGGCCCGCGTCGGATATGGCCTCGAACGCGCGGTGGCCAGCACGATCGGTTGCTGCGAGGAGCTTCTTCTCCCAAGCCCGCCAGCCGCCCGGAGGCGCTGTGCATGAGGCACCGTGACGCTTGTAATCGCGCCAGCGCAAGCGCGGCGGTGCCGGGTGGTTCGCAGGGTCGCGCCTGTGCCGGACCCACTCCCTCGACCCCTTTCGGCTCTCGCGTTCGTGGGCTTCGTCGGCTTCGACGATGCCAGCAAGGCTGTCGTCAGCCTCCGGTTTAAGGGCGCCGATGATCGCCATTCGCCAGTGCCAGATGCTGTCACGCGACGCACCCAGCACATCGGCCCCGCGGCGGCAGGACATCGGCTGCGGTGCCTCGATCATGTCACGCGCCAGCGCGACCATCAGGTCGCGGCGGTGAACCCTGGCCAGCGACGTCCCGCTGCGACCTGACCACGTTACCCCGCACCCCGAGCAGTTCCATCGCTGCGCGCCTGTCCGGGTCCGACCCCACCGGGTGCGCGCGTCGCCCCCACAGCGCGGGCAGGACGCCGCAGGGCCGCCAGCATCGGCTCGGGCGTCGATCTCCAGGATGGCCTCGGCACGCTTGCGCACATCAGCAACCAGTCCTTCGACTTGGCGCAGTTGCTGCGGGGTCAGGCGGGCGAGCATGCGGCCGAATTCGGTCGGATCAAAACGGGGCATGGTGGATCTCCTTGGGCCTCGGAAGCCTCAGCATACCCCACTGAGGCATCAGAACAAAGTAAGAACCAACACGCTTTGCTGACATCACCCCCAGTTCTGTCTAATATCACGATGTCAGGGGTTGACGGTTCTCTGACAGCATTAGCAAAAGAATTAGAGATTAGGGTAACTCGATACGCTGATGACATAACGTTTTCGTCAATACGTGCTTTCCCTGAAACGCTGCCAGAGAGGCTTTCGTCCATTTTTGCTGATACACCGTGGAGCATTTCAGAAAAGAAAACTCATTTTGCTAAGGCACCCGCGAGGCTCAAGGTTCACGGCTTGATAGTAAATGGACCTGCCGTGAAGCTGACTAAGGGTTATCGGAACAAGTTGCGCGCATACCGTCATGTTGTTCGTAGTGGAAGCTGCCGTCAAGAAGACCTCGCCCGTCTATCGGGGCATTTACTATATTCTGAACAAGTATGCCGTCATAATCTTGAGTAGTCGTTCTCAGCGCCGTTGAGGGCAAAATCAGAACTGACTCGACATGATCGTTGTCCGTTCTAAAGCGCTCGCCTAGCGTATTGTTAAATGGACGAACGTCCGGTTTCATAGGTCGCGTCGCAGCGTTTCGCAGTATCGACGAATGGCAGCATTGGGCCGAGACTGTCATCGGCTGCGCGCGCTGCTGCGCATGGCCCAATCGGCACCGCCATAAGTGCGTAGATCAGAACGTCCCTTTGGTCATCATCAACCACAAAAGCGATCACGGATTTCCGTCCTGCCGGGATAGCACGCAGACCAGGGGCGATTTCATCGCGGAGGCTTCCCTTGTGCGGCGTGGTCTTCAGCGTGGCGATGGCCGCCTCGATCTCGCCCAGCTTGCGGGCAGCCTCATCGGGCCCGGCATAATCGAGGATCCAGTGCGCGATGGCGTCGAGGTCACGTGCGACGAGAGGATGAAACCAGATGCGGTAATTCACGCGCCCCGCGCTGTCCCGATGGTGGCACGCGCGGTGGCAAACGCATCGTCCTGGTCGATAAACGCCGAACGCGGTGTTTCCATCCGGGCGCGGATTTCCTGCGTGAGGGCAGCGAGGGCCACATCGCGTTCCTGTTCGTCCTGCATCATCTGCTCCAGCGCGGCCGCGACTGCCGCGCTCTGGGTCGCGAACACGCCTTGCCCCACCTTTTCCGCGAGGAAGTGGTGATGGCGGTCGGTAAAGCTGAGGGTGGTTTTGACGGTCATCTGCGCCTCCATGGTATGACTGAGTCACATACCAGTTGCGGGCGATGGTTTCAACGGTGACGGATGCGGTGCTGCTGCTGATCATGTCCAAACGTAAAAAGCCCCCACTTTTCAGGGGGACTTCTAAAACGTTGACTCAGCGTTGACTCGTTTTTGCACGAACTATACACAAGTGTTTTTGTCAGATTCTAACCTTTTGATAAGGTTATAGAATTTGGTTGTGGGAGTTGGATTTGAACCTACGACCTTCAGGTTATGAGCCACAACCCATTGAAATACATGAACCTTTCAATTTCAAGCACTTACGGGACAAGCCTTTGAAAGCACAAACGTGTTCGCCGTTTTTGATCGGATTTCGAAGGGTTGAGATGGCTCTCGATGTGCCCAAAATTGTATTCACGGGTTGACCAGACGTTGACCAGAGCAGGAAGCGATTATGCCGCTCAACCATCGCTGAACCGAGCAACGTGCGTATTCCATATGTGATGCTGGAGTCAGGACCAGAGGCGAAAGTAGCAAAGGGCAGGTCATTCGCCACGCGAGGTACAAACGGCAGCTAAGCGCAGGGAGCTGCCGTTACAAAGGTGCGAACAGCAGTCCACCTTTTGGACGTGCCTGGCTCAACCATCGACCGTGGAAAAGCCGAAACCAAGGCAAGGTGTCATCTAAGGGTTTTTGATCTCCACGAGCTCAGCGCTGATCCTTTGAACCAAGACCGGACCCAGAAATTCAGTGACCCCTCGCCCAGAAAGGTGACCTCCATCGGAATAGAGCGAAGTATTCCCGATCGTGAGCGAGCAAGTTTCGGATGGGCAGAATATGTCCCAGACAGGTACGTATCCCACGTCTTCGCGATCATCCGCGACGGAACGGATCATATCATCAACCTGCATTTGCACCTCCCGGACGCTCAGCGCGTCGATAGAATTGGACTGGTCAATACCGTTTAAATCACCGAGGGCCAAAGTGTGCGGAACATCAAACCCTGCACCGGGAGAAGGGCCAAGGACAACGACTTTCACACCGAGCTCATCCAGCTTGTCGAGTGTTCGTTTAAATGACCTTACAAAGGCCTGTCTCGCGCCGCTCCTTGATCTATCAAGGCTTTGATCGTCTACAAAAGGATAGCTTACGTGATCTGCCCCCAAGCTTAGCTGTCCAGCCCAGCTTCCTACCAGAACAACCGTATCAAGGGCTGGAAGGGACCGAAGCTCTGTGAAAACACTCTCCCTGAATGAAAAACAGCTATCACGATAACCATCGTTTTCGCGCCATGCACCGTCGAGCAGTGGACAGGCGCTATGCCACCACAAGGTGCCGCGACCGCCCATCATATCCGCGATTGAGTCCATGGGCTGGTGAAGCATCGGAGTGTGACTGTCGCCAATTACAACCAAGCGAACAGGCTCATCAGTTGGCCCAAAATAACACGCGTTCCTCAACGAACCTTCCGGACAAATTTGAAAGTGCTCCGTATCAAAGGCACCTGCCAATAACGTATTTGCTCTTTCGGACAAACGGCTTGAAAACCCGCCTGTCGTTATTGATGCAGCGGCAATCCCTGCGGCCAGAGCGCCCCCAGCCCCCAAGACACCTAACATCCTGCGGCTCGGCATATCACGCTTGTTACGAAATGGTCTTTCGACATAACGCCATGAAGCCCAAGCCAAGAGGAAGGTCACGGCGATTGCACCCAGGGTGGCAGGCAGATCGAGATGCGCACTTGCGGTCCGAACCCGTAGCGCCGTCAACACCGGCCAGTGCCACAGGTAGAGCGAGTAGGACAGCAGCCCCACAAATACCACCGGACGTGCGGCTAGGACCTTCTGTGCCACCCAAGACTTCCCCCCAGCGTGGATCACCATCGCAGCCCCAAGACAGGGCATCAGAGCAACCCACCCCGGAAATACCATATCGCTGCGGATGTAAAACATGGAAAAGACGATCAATCCAATGCCAAAGGCAGGGAGCAGCTCCCGCATCATCGCGCCCCTTACCGCAGGCACAACACCCACCGCCAAGATTGCACCGATGGCTAATTCCCAAGCCCGGGCAGGCAGCAGGTAATAGGCAACAGACGGCTTTGCCACAGAGAGCCAGTAGCTGAAAGCAAAGGCCGCAATTGTGCCCACCACAAACACCCACTTTAATGGTAAGCGAAGCTTTAAAATTACAAGGACCACGACCGGGAACAGCACATAAAACTGCTCTTCCACCCCCAGCGTCCATGTATGAAGCAGTGGCATAAACTCGGCTGCGGGGGCGAAATATCCAGATGTCCGCCAGAAATAAAAGTTAGAGACGGACAGAAATGCCGCGATGCCAGATTCCGCAGTTTGCTGCGCTTGATCTGGCAGTGCGATCACTTGGAATACCGCGACGGTGACGATCAAAACCACCAGCAAAGCCGGTATGATGCGCCGCAGCCTGCGTTCGTAAAAGCGAAGGAATGAAAATTCGCCCGCACCAGTCTCTCGCAATATGATGGACGAGATAAGGTATCCGCTGATCACAAAGAAGATGTCGACGCCGATGAATCCGCCCGGAAGCCAAGTTGCTCCGGCATGGAACAGGATAACCGGTACCACTGCGAGCGTTCGCAAGCCGTCGATGTCCGGGCGATAATTTAATGTACTCATGTAGGTTGGCCCAAAGCTGTTTGGCCGGCATTCCCCAAGTGGTGTGCCGTTTGATGGCACGGTTGCCTGATTTTGCGGTCTGATCAAGTATTTTGTGGCTCGGGCGGGGCTTGCATGGGACATGACGCCCGAATACGGACCGATCTGTTGGAGAACCCGCATCACTCCGGCCCAGCGGCGCCGTTTTTCAGCGCGCCAGACAGACCTGTCGAGCCGGGTTCACCGGATTATACCCCAATAGTTCCGCGATTCTCTCCCAGCCTGCGCTGGGTGCCAATCCTAACCCATTGGCATCATTGTGCGGAATTCGCCCTGCGCCCCAATTCCACCTTCCGCCTGTTTTCCGCCCCCTGCCCCATGGTCTGACTTGATAGAGGCGCCGATCTACGCCTGTGTCTATTGGGAAAGGAGGCCAATTTGATGGTCAAACGATTGAAACTGAATGAGAAAGCTCTGCGTGAGGCAGAGCCAATCGAGGGCAACAGCTACCAGATTTTTGACACAGAAATTCTTGGTCTTGCGGCAAAGGTGCAGACGTCCGGCATGCGGACGTTCACGCTGGATTACCGTTACGCCGGGCGCCAGCGGCGCATGACCATTGGCCGCTGGCCAGAGTGGAGTGTGACGGCCGCGCGCGAACGTGCCAAAGACCTGCGCCGCATGATCGACGAAGGTCAGGATCCGCTGGCGGCCAAGGAAGAGCTGCGCGAAGCGCCACACATCACTGACATGATCGACCGTTACAT
>Ga0208648_1002090_pt1 | contig 14547 bp, 9 predicted proteins | sample AntAceMetag02UKL_FD_184772 | JGI IMG/M metagenome (GOLD analysis project Ga0208648, IMG submission 184772) | Saline lake microbial communities from Ace Lake, Antarctica - Antarctic Ace Lake Metagenome 02UKL (SPAdes) (version 2) | ecosystem: Environmental > Aquatic > Non-marine Saline and Alkaline...
AATCGGAATATTTAATACCGGTAATTCGATTTTATCCTGAACATGACGATTTTTATAAACTTGCCGACAAAGAATATAATAATCTGCAAAAAGGCAGAGATGAGTATATTGATGAAATAGTAAAAAAATATCCAAATTTAATAGTTGCAAAATATCTTAAAACAAAAAAATCGCCTATTATTGATACTAAAATGCCCGACAATGAAAAGGTGAATTATCTGAAAACCCATTTTTTTGATAATGTTGATTTTAACGATACAATATTATTATATACCGATGCATACTCTACTAAAGTTATAAGTTTTTTGCAACTACATAAAGACGAGGATGCAGACAGGCATCAGGAAGAATTAAATTATATAAAAGGTGTAGATGCCTTAATGACGCATATTAGTAACAAAGATAAAGCATATAATTATATACTGGAATATCTTGTAAAAGGATTTGAAAAATTTAAGTTTGAAGAAGTTTTGGAATATATTGCAAGCAATTATACGGCAGCTAAAACTTGCGAAAACGAAGAAAGAAAAAGCAAATTGCAACAATCTCTCGACTTTTACAAAAAAACAGCTATAGGGCAAACAGCATCCAATATTACTTTAAAAAATAAAGACGGAAAAGAAATTACAATGTCGGATATTGAAAAAGACTATACCCTTATTATATTCTGGCAAACTACATGTCCGCATTGCGAAGAGCTGTTCCCAAAAATCAAAGAATATTACGATAAAACAGATAATAGAAACTTTGAAATATATGCAGTATCAATTGATACTAACACCGAAAAGTGGAAAAAAATTATTACAGAAGGAAATCTTAACTGGATAAACGTAAACGAACCAAACGGCTGGGACAATAAGATACTTGATAATTACAATATTTACGCTACCCCAACAATGTTACTAATAGATAAAAACAGAACTATTATTGCAAAACCCATAACTATTCCCGAATTAAAACAAGCAATAAAAAATATACAGTAAAATTTATTGATATAACTTGCATATAACCAATTCATTTTGTATCTTTACAAGATGAACCTCAAAAACATAACACTCAATAGACCCATCCTTGACGTTGTAGTGGGGTTTTATAAGCTAAACTTTTCAAATTTATTTCTTGCCAACCAGTCATTGAATGGGTACATTCAGTTGTTGAGTACGCCCCTTCAGTCATTGAATGGGTACATTCAGTTGTTGAGTACGCCCCTTCAGTCATTGAATGGGTACATTCAGTCGTTGAGTACGCCCCTTCAGTCATTGAATACGCCCAACCAGTCGTTGAGTATGCCCAATCAGTCATTGAATGGGCACATTCAGTCGTTGAATACGCCCAATCAGTCATTAAATGGGCATAAAATTGAATTATAAGAATAACATTAAATATTAATCCTTAAATTTTAAATTATGAAAAACAGAAAAAAAGATTACATCCCAAGTGATAAGTTTGAACTTGGAGTTTGGTTAGTAGATTTTCTTGAAGATTGTAAGAAAGGAGTAAATCATTATGGAATAAACGAGGAAGAGATTAAAGCTTTTGAGCTATTGGTAGCTATGTACCTTGCCGACCTAAAAGCAGAACAGAGCCTGATTGACCAGAAACGCACACAGGTAAAAAAGACCGGCGACGACCGCAAAGCAGCAGTAGATTTTTCTAGAGGTATAGCACAGCATATAAAAACCAGCTCTGACTATAACCATCAGGTGGGCGAAGAATTTAATATTATTGGTGCAGAAAGCTCGTTTAATAAAGATACTTTTAAAACTGTTCTTAAACTTACCAAAATTACCGAAGGAGTAAGAATAGAGTTTGTAAAAAGCCAAACCGAAGGTGTGCGTATCTACAGACGTGTGAAAGGACAAGAAAATTTTGAATTTATGGCATACGACCTTCACAGCCCATATATCGATACCAAAGATATAGTTTCGCCAATGAAACTTGAATATTATGCCAAAGGCGTAATAGATGGCGAAGAAATAGGAGTGGAAAGCGATAATGCTAAGATTACTATTTAATTAGTTGATTCGTTAATTAGCAGATTAGCACATTATTTATATTTATTAATTTATTTTTAAAAACTAATCCGATGAAAACAACTATACTTAGTATTACATTATTATTCTTAACTTTTATAGGTTACTCACAAGTTACACCAATAGCAGCTTGGTATTTTGATTACGCAACAGATCAAGCGAATGGTTATGTTTGGGATGATGTTGGATTCTCCGCTGGAAGTATAACTGGTGATGTTTCACCTACTGATGATAGATTTGGAAATCCCAATTCAGCGTATTATTTTGATGGAGATGGTGATTACATAGATATTATTAACATTAGTACAATCAATACAGTAGGTATGGATTCAATGACGATTTCTTGTTGGGTTCAAATACCACTTGATGGAGAAGGTACATTTTTATATATGGATGCTGATGGATATACTACCAATTATATTATACTTCAAATTTTAACAAACAAACAAATCCAATTATCAATATATGGAAGTCCAATAGCCGGTGATATTATAAATTTTAACGGAGTTAATAGTGAATGGTATAATATTACAATAACAATGTATAAAGTTTCTACATTTATATATTATAGTCTTTATATAAATGGTGAATGGTTAGGTCAATGTGTTTCTAGTAGAGGTGTAATCGGTTTTAATTTAGAAGATGTAAAATTTGGTAGTACAACATTTAAAGGAAACCTTGATGATATAATGATGTTTGATGTAGTTTTAGATTCTGCACAAATTGATTCTATTTACAATCTGGGTAATCCAGTTTCAAGACAAGAGATAAATAATGAACAAGAAAGTATTATAATATACCCAAATCCTACAACTGGAATAGTAAATATTAGTGGAAATAATATTGAGAAAATAGAATTAATGAATTTACAAGGAAAAATAGAAGATTGCATAATTACAGAAAACAAAATAGATTTATTTGCACAAAGCAATGGAGTATATTTTATAAGAGTAACAACAAAAGAAAAAGTAATAATTGAAAAAATAATTAAAAATTAGAGTTATGAAGAAATATGAACAGACAATTTTGAAAATAAAATTTGATGAATTAAAGAAGGATGAAGAAATTATAAGTAAAAGGGTTTCAATAAAAGGTGAACAGGGATATAGAGTTGTAAGTACTACTTCACATATTAATCCTAAAGCAAACGATTCCTTTCATTATCTTTATATAATAATGGAAAGAGAGAAATAACACAGCAAGCCGTTCATTGTCGACAACAAGTCAGTCAGTGTCGACAGCAAGCCAGTCAGTGTCGACAGCAAGCCGTTCATTGTCGACAACAAGTCAGTCAGTGTCGACAGCAAGCCGTTCATTGTCGACAGCAAATGATTTACTGTCTTCATATTCAGCGTCATGTCTTTTCATTATTAATATTTAACTAAAATCTATAAATTATGTCAAACAATATAGATGGCGAAGAAATAGGAGTGGAAAGCGATACTGCTAAGATTACTATTTAGAAAAAATTATTAATACCCGCTTAGCGGTTTAAAACTGTTTTGCGGATAAATAAATTATAAATCTAAAATTAAAGGAGAGTTTTCTCCTTTTTTTTGTTATATTTGTTAAATAAACTTTATTATTTATTGATGTATAGGTTTGGTTACAACCAAGTAATATTTACCACACGAAAGGATTGTGGCAACGGGATACATAATAAATTTTTACATAAAATAATTTTTTTAATAAATGTATGCTTTATATGTATTGTAGGCACTAATAATGCTCAGACTAAATTATTGTCATTAAAAGAATTGGATAATCAAAAAATAATTTCAGCATCTCTGATAGAAAAAAATGACTCGTTGTTTTTATCTTTTTCTTGTTATGGTAATGTTGATATTCATAACAAAATAATACCTTTTTATCAAGACACGATTAGATTCCAGGATGTAAGCAGAATCTTTTTATCTCGCTACAATGATTCTATTCCTTTTACACCTGAAGATTTCCCAAATCTTCAGGAATTGCGATTAAAAGGTTGTTTTACAAAATTGGACACAGCAATTAAAAATTTTAAAAACTTACAAAGATTAACTGTAAATTATCAATGGGAAGAAGGTGCTTTAAAAAATGAAATTTCAATTCCTGACGAAATAGGTGAGTTAAAGAATTTAAAAGAACTTGTTGTCAAAGGTAATCTTCCCGAGTTTCCCGCAAGTATAACAAAACTTAAAAACTTAAAAAAGTTAGAGTTAGCATCTCTTTTTATCCCTTTGTCTGTATTGAATATTCCCAATATCAAAGAATTTATTTATTATAATGGATATATAGGATGTTGGAGTCTTCATTACTCTAATTATGGTGAATATTGTTTGTTACGCCAGTATATACCAAAAGTGGAAATTCGATACTCCTTGAATTATCCACGAGAAGATTATATACCTAAAAAAAAGAAAAAAATAGAGATCAAAGATGGTTCTTATGAATTAAATTATAATAATGGAAACTTAGCTGTAACAGGTTATATTAAAAACGGATTAATAGATAGTACATGGATTTTTTATCTGCCTAATGGAGATACAGCATCTATTCGTAATTACCAACTCGGAGAAAAACAAGGTAAATGGAGCCAATATATTTGGTTAGATTCAACATTAAGTCATGGAGCAGAATATATTTGGATTGATGGTATAAAAGTAAAATCACATGATGATATTTATGTAAACGATAAACTAATTAAAAAAATATATTATCCAATTAATGCTAATGGAGATGAAGCAATATGGGTGACAGAATATGAGAAAAGAGGACTGTTTAAACATCATACAGTATGGAATAATAAGGGTAAAACAAAGTCAATTAGTTTTTATAAAAATGGAGAATGGACAAAAAGCATAGGTGTAAAATATAATAATGATCAAATAAAATCAATTTCTATAAATCATAAAATTTATTATAAAAAACAAGACATAGAAATGATTGTAAAAAAATATAATATAAAGGACTTTAAATAATATAATTATACCAGCTCACTCCAACTGCCGCCAGTTTGCAACTGGTGGTTAATTGAAAAAGCAGAGACCACCCCCGAGTACTCGGGACGATATTTGGGAGTTGTGCCTTCTATTTGGTAAAATACTTTTTCATTAAGTCATCAAATGCAATTTGTCCAAAAGGCTTAGCAATATAGCCATTGCATCCTGCCTCTATTGCTTTTTCCTTGTCACCCGAAAGAGCACAGGCTGTTTGAGCAAATATAGTTACTTCTTTGTTAAACTGCCGTATTTGCTTTGTAGCTTCATATCCATCCAATTCTGGCAGTTTAATATCCATTAAAACTAAATCAATGTCGGGGTTATCTTTGCATATTTCAACTGCTTTTACTCCGTTTCCGGTTATTAAAACTTTTTTGCAATACTTTTCTACTATTTTGGTAATTAACTTTACTATTGTATCGTCGTCTTCAACAATTAATATTTTTAAGTTGTTAATGTTATTTTCTTCTTCATTAGCCGAAACAGTATCTTTAGTAATGATTTTTTCTTCAGGTTCTGCATTGTAAGGAATTGTAAAGTAAAATATAGAGCCTTTTTCTTCTTCGCTTTCTACCCAAATTTTTCCATCCAACATTTTCACATAGGCTTTAGTAATTGTTAACCCAAGTCCGGCTCCCTGTAGTGCTTGTTTATCGGAAATATCAGCTTGAATAAATCGTTCAAAGATTGCCCCTTGCCGCTCTTTAGCAATACCAATACCTGTGTCTTTTACATAAAACTCTATTTCAAAAGGTTCACCATTTGTTTTTAAAATATATCCAAATTCAATTGAACCTTTTTCGGTGTATTTAACAGCATTTTTAACTAGATTTAAAAGTATTGCATAAACTTTTTCTTTATCTGTTTTTATAAATGCTTTTTCTGAAGGCAAGTTATTTTTAAAGGAAAGTTGCAATCCCTTAACATCAACTTCAGGTTTGAAGAAAGTATAAATGTATTCGATTTGTTCGTTGATATTTGTTTTTGAAATTAAAATCTTCATTAATCCCGATTCTATTTTCGAAACATCAATAATATCATTGATGATTTTTAGCATGCGGGCACCACTTTTCTCAATAATGTCGATATACTCATGTTTCTTTTCACCTGTTAAATTCTTTTTTTTGAGCAGGCTTGCAAAGCCTAGGATACCGTTCATAGGGGTTCTTATCTCGTGGCTCATATTGGCAAGAAATGCAGATTTTAAACGGTCGTTTTCTTCAGAATTTTTTTTAGCAATACTTAGCTCTTTATTTATTTTTATGTATATTTCGTTTTGTGCTTCTATTTTTTTGTTTTTTTCCTGAAGCTCTTCGGTACGTGCATTTACTTTGTTTTCCAGCTCTATATTAAATTGCAGAAGACGTTCGTTTGCTTTTTTCTTTTGTAAAAACAATCGGTAAATAATTAACAAAAAAATCATAATAATTACGAGAATTAGGATAAAAGAATAAATCATAATTCTCTGTTTTTTCATTTTTTCATTTTGTAATTCTTTTTCTTTGTCCAATTTTTCTATTTGTAATTGGTTTTCCCGGTTTTTATAATTAGCTTCAAGTTCTTTTGTTTTTGATAAATATGTTTCACCGTAAACAATGGACTTAATACTATCGGATATCTGCAAATATTTGATAGCATTTTGAAAATCCCGCATATCTTTGTATGTTACAAACAAACTGAATGCAGTATAAATCATGTTATTTTTTATTCCTAAACTATCTGCAAGATTATATCCTTTAAGACCATAAAAAACTGCTTTTTCAAAGTTTTTAATTTTACAATAATTAGAACCTATATTATTGTAAATAATAGGTTTTTCTATTATCTCTCCGGTAATATCAGCAATATTTAATGCTTTATCATAATAAGTTATTGCAATATTATATTTAATAAGATGTTGGTAACAAGCTCCAAGAATATTGTTATTGCTTAAGCTGTAATTATTACTTCTAAGTTTTTTAGACCAAAAAAATGAGGTGTCTACATACTGTATTGACTTATTCAAATACTTGGTTTCATCATCTTGGGAACTCCTAAATGCAAGTTCAAAATTAACAGCCCCTAAACGATTATAAGCATAAGGTAAAAATTTATAAATATATTTTTTATTGGATAAACTAATGGCTTTATTAATAAATTCGGATGCTTTAGTCAGATTGTTTGTAGATCTGTAAAATTCACCAATTTCGATATTTAATAGAATTATATTTTCTAAATCGGTTTCATCTTCAAATATATCTAAAGCATTAAATAAATAAAATTGTGCTGAATCAATAGTCCCTTTATTTTTAAAAATTACACCTCTTTGTAAATAAACGTTAGAAAATAATTTTTCCACATTATTCTCTTTGGCATTATGAATAGCTAAATCGGAATAATATAAAGCACTGTCAAGATTTATTTTATTATATAAAGAAGATATTTGGTTTAAGATATTTATTTGCTTAGTAGCATTTTTATTGTTTCTAAATAATACTATTAGAGAATCTATTTTTTCATTTATAGTCTGAGGCGGGGTACTCATAACTTGTGTTGAACAGACAATAAAAAGCATAAATAAATAAAGCACTAAAAAATAACTTTTACTGTAATTCATTGTTTTAGAATTTAGCAAATATTTTTCAATTTGTTTTACCATTGCTTGTTTTTATTGCCCAAATCAATTGAATTGCACATAATATTATTGGTTTGACTTTGCGATAGTTCTGTTCAAACTTTTTATAAAAATACTAAAAATATGTTAATTTACAAAAACATATTTATTCTTTATTTCGAAGCAAATAATTAATGTTACAGGTAATACTACTGTTCTATCCATTTAAGAAACCTGCCATTGTTGTACTTCCCAATTTTCTCTAACTCTCCATTTTCTTTGTAATATTCAACTATAAATTTTTTCGACTTTTTTATTTGCGTTTGAATTTGTTTTATTATTCCATTTTCATAATAAGTTAGAATTTGAATTTGTCTTCCTTTTTGCGCGTATGTTTTGATAACATTAATTTGTTTGCTGTTATTGAAATAATATACACGAATTTTGCAATAACCGTTTTTAAAACTTGTAAAATACAATAGATTTCCTTCTTTGGTGTATGTTAACCATTGTCCATCGGGTGTTCCCATGTTGTAATTAGCGTCAAGTCTTAGTTGTCCGTTCTCAAAATAGTCTTTGCAATTACCATGTTTTTTATTGTTCAAATATTTATGAGACATGTAAATTTTCCCATTTTTATAAAAGTTATTACGATATCCGGTCATAAAACCATCAAGGTATTCATGTGTAGATTTTAATTCTCCTGTTTCATAATAAGATTTCCATGTTCCATGAGTTTTATCATTAACATATTTGCCAACAACATTTCCTGTTCCATTTTTATAAAAAGTTAAATAGTTTCCTTCGCCTATTTCTTCAGGTTCTACGCTACTACAAAACTTTTTTGAATAGAGAGTGCCATTAGGGAGATATGTGCACACCGGATTTTTAAAAACACCATCAACATAAGTATATATTTTATAAGACCAATATTTATCTGTATCGCTTTTTGGCTTTCCAGACTTGTCTAGAAAAATGGTGTCTTTTCTCACTTGAGCGCTAATGTGTGAAAACATTAAACACAAAAGAATAAATGTTAGAATGGTTTTTATTGACATTTTTTGTTTTTGTTTTTCCAAAAGTACATAAAAAAAGGGAAGTTTCCTTCCCTTCTTGTTTTCTGTTTGACCCCATTCCCCCTTCAGGCGGTTAGGTGGTCACACAAAGCTCACTCTGTTTTCCTCAGTTTCACAAGCTATTTCTTTAATTCATTTTTTCCTTGATATTTCGACAAGCTCAGTATAAATTCCAAAACGAAACAAAAAAATCAATTTAAAACAATTTTATAAACCAATGACCTGTTATCACCAAATAACTTAATAAAATAAACACCCTTATTAAGTTTATTAAGATTGAGTTTGGTAATATTATTAAGTTTTACTTTTGAGTATTGAAGTTTGCCAACAACATCAAAAATCTGAAGTTTATCAATATGCTTATTATGCAGATCAATAGTTATTAAACCTGAAGTAGGATTAGGATAAATTTCCACATCAGAAAGTTTAGGTTCGTCTGCAATTGAAACTCCCACAACGGTAATTGATATTATAATGGTATCACTACCACAAGCATTAGTTACAATTAAAGTAACATTATATGTTCCGTCTGTTGCATAAGTATGTGTTGGATCCGGCATTGTAGTTGTGTTCCCGTCACCAAAGTTCCAATGATATGATACTGCATTTGTTGAACTGTTTACAAAGTTAACATTAAGAAAGTTTGTTGAGTATCCGAAATTTGCAGTTGGCTGTTCGGTAACAGTAATTGTTAATGAATTAGATGTTGCAGGATTGTTTGTAACACAAGGCTCGGAAGAAGTTAAAATACAGCTAACAATATCACCATCATTTAATGTAGTGGATGAATATGTATTACCAGTACCTACATTAGAACCATTTATTTGCCATTGATAAGCAGGTGTTGTTCCTCCGTTTGACGGAGAAGCTGTAAATGCTGCATTATCGCCTGCACAAATTGTATTATTACCTGCTATTATAACATCAACAGGTAAACTTGCTGTAACAGCAATAGTAATAGAATTTGATGTTGCAGGTCCGTCATTACATGTTTCGGAAGAAGTAAGAATACAAGTAACAATATCTCCATCATTTAATGTAGTAGAAGAATATGTACCGCCCGTACCTACGTTAGAACCATTTATTTGCCATTGATAAGCAGGTGTTGTTCCGCCATTTGTTGTAGTAGTTGTAAATATTACATTTTCTCCTGAGCAAATTGTATTATTCCCTGCTATTGTAATATCAACAGGTAAATTTGCTGAAACAACCATTGTAACAGAGTTCGATGTTGCAGGATTTCCTGTTGCACATGATAATGATGAAGTTAACTGGCAAGTAATAACATCTCCGTCTGCAAGCGATGTTGATGTATAAGTTGGGTTGCTGTTACCAACACTACTTCCGTTTACAAACCACTCATAAGTTGGGCTTGTTCCCTCATTTGTTGGACTTGCATCAATAACAACTGTTTCGCCGGCACAAATTGTATTATTTCCTGTAATTGAAACTGAAGCAGGCAAACTTGAAGCAACAGTCATAGTAATAGAATTTGATGTTGCAGGTCCGTAGTTACATGTTTCGGAAGATGTAAGAATACAAGTAACAACATCACCATCATTTAATGTAGTAGAAGAATATGTACTACCTGTACTTACATTAGAACCATTTACTTGCCATTGATAAGCAGGTGTTGTTCCTTCGTTTGTTGGTACAGATGTAAAATCTACATTATCTCCAATACATATTGCTGTAGTGGAAGCATTAATTGTAACATCAACAGGTAAAATTGCTTCAACAATAATATAGCTTGTTTTAACTTCAGTATCAGAACCACCGGTAGAATTTGTAGCAATAAGCTGAACCTGATATGTTCCTGCCGTATTATATGTAATAGTTGGGTTTGTTGTAGTGCTTATGCTAGGTGTCCCTCCTGTAAAAGTCCATGCATAAGTATCGGCATCTACACTTTGGTTTGTAAAAGTAACTGATTCACCTACACAAATATTTGTGCTGCTGGCAACAAATTCAGCGGTAGGATATATTATAGCAGTAGTAGTTGTGTTGATTTCAATATCATCAACCATAAATAAAAAAGCATCTGATGAAACACAATTTATTCCAAAATATATATCCTGACCATCATAAGCAGATATGTCAAAATTTATTTGTGTCCAAGTTGCTGGTGCTTCCTCATAAGTTCCTGCAGAAATAATAGTAAATGAAGCAGGGTCGTTATTTGTTGTTGAAATTCCTATTCTGTATCGTTCTAATCCCCAATCATCTTTATATGTTTTTACCCATAAGCTTACAGAAGAATTTGTTCCTAAAGTTATTTGTGGAGACATCAACCAATCATCGTTAGGTGCACTAGCAGTTACTTCGTTAAAACAAGCACCAAATCTATCTCCTCCATGAGGCTGTAATGCAGCATCACCTGAAGCCGTTGGAGTTGTTAGTGAAGGATTAAAAGCAACAAATGCCTGATAATCATCTTCGCCTGTAAAATCATAATCATTCATTCCATAATCTTGTTCTCCTCCACCTACATCATTAACTGTCCATGGGTCAAATAATACAGAAAAGTCATTACATGCTTCAAAATCCATTGAGAAAGCAGGGTCTTCAACAACAGTTATATAAGCTACTTTTGTTTCGGTATCTGAACCAAAGCTATTAGTTGCTTCTAATGTTACTGTATAAGTACCAACTGTATTATAAGTAATATTTGATGGATTTTGATCGGTTGAGCTACCCGGTGTTCCGCCGGTAAATGTCCAATCCCACGATGTTGGCAAATTAGTTGAAAGATCAGTAAAGTCTATAGATTGATTAACCACAACAGTTGTAGTACTTGCAACAAAATCGGCAACAGGAGGAGTTGATACTGCTGTTACAGTAATATATCCTGTTTTAGTTTCGGTATCTGAACCAGACCCATTTGTTGCAATAAATGTAACATCATAAACACCCGGAGTATCATATTGAATTGAAGGATTTTGATCTGTACTCGTGCCTGGAGTTCCTCCTGCAAATGTCCAATCCCATGAAGTTGGAAAATCTGTTGATGTGTCTGTAAAGTTAACAGTTGTTCCTGCTGTAACATTTGTCTGGTCTGCTATAAAATCAGCAGTAGGTGGAATTGGAGATGAAATAACAACATCCTGATTGTATGTGTCAAGATTAAATCCTGTTACTGTTAATTTTATTGTTCCTGATAATGAATGATTAATAGTAACATTTCCTGATGCATCAGTTAATCCTGCAAAAGGTTGTGGGTCGCCGGCTTTATAAAGCGAAACCAAAGCATTTTCAAAAGGGCTTCCACTTACTATAATTTGTGTTGTATATGTGCCGGGAGGTACAATAGGATTTGTAATAGTAATTGCTTTTGGAGCTTCGGTTCTTACCTGAAATGATGGGTCTCCAAATACTATCCATGTTTTATATGTGTCCCAGTCTTCAGTATTCGATGCTTCAGAAATCATTAAAGCAGCAGCATTAAAAGTAATAGAACCAAAAGTTGTTTTTCCATAAGTAGTAGATGTTCCGCTACCTGATCCTGTGCTGTAATTGTACCCTTGAGTTAAAACATCATTAGCATAATCCTGTCCCCTCATAGGTGGGTTCCAAGGTTGATTTATTGAAGACATCCAAGCTCCAATTGCACCACCATCAGACTTTTTAAGCCAAGCTTCTGCAAAACAATCTGTTCCATTATGAAATTCACCAACAATACAGGCTACTGAAAAAATAAAAGGTAACTTGCTTCCGTTTGTAGAAGAATTAATATTTGTGTTTGAATATCCACTGGTTACCCAATAATCATGATCTCCATGTCCACAATAATTAATTACACTTAAACCGGCATTAACATAATTAGCGACTGTTGTAGATGTTGGGGAGCCATAGGCTTCTTGTACTGTAGTATATGTGAAAGGAAGTAATTTATAATCTTTAATTACATCCACTTGTTCATAATCGTCCTCACTATCATCTCCTGGTCCGTCATTTCCTCCAATACCCAAACCATAAGAATACCATGTTCCTGCAGTTTCGGGGTCTCTTTCATAAGCAATTGTTTTATTAGCCTGGGTTGTAACATGCGTGGTTGTTGAAGCAGAAAATCGTCCAATTATAATGTCATGATAATCATCGGTGCCAACAACACAACCAAGCATTGGGTCCATTGCTCCGTTTTGTGTTGTTCCCAGATCTGAAGAAATATCTGCATAATCGCCAACAATTAAAACATATAATATGTCGTTATTGGAATCATAAGCATTTTGAATAGTAGTTTTTGCATTTGTACCTGTTGATAATTGTGTTTCATGAACAGTATATCCCATTTCTTTTTTCCAAGTAATCCATGGCTGAATAACTGTTGCATCGCGCGAAGTGTAAAGCACAAGTATTTCGCCATATTCGTCAATTTCATTTGTCCATTTAGTATGATATTCCTTATAGTTTATAAAAATTGAATTGTATATTGAAGGCATTTCACGAACAACCTTGGTGTTAACATTAGTAATTGGATTAATTACCGGAGTATTATTTTCAACTACTCTTAATGTTATATTTTTGTAAACTCTTAATTTATTTTGTACGGGATTGTATTGAAAAGGATAAACATAAATATTTTCACCCCTTACATCTCGCAAAATATAAGGCTCAGTATTGTTAAATAGTTCAGTAGGATACCATTCATCAACAATTGAGGCAGGGTCTATTTGATAAGGAATTGTTGAGGGGTCTTGATTTCTGTAAATAACACCTCTTGACGGAAGCATTGGGTAATTAATATCAATGTCTTCATATTGTATATCAACTATTTCTATTGTTACGTTTTTATCATTTGGCAATTGAACCGAAGCATTTAAAAATGGTAATTCTGCCCAACCTTGTTTTTTTGTTGTAACACCATTATCAAAAATTAAATTTGAATATGTTACTCCATTTTTAACAATATCGTTTAGCGAGTAATTATTAACTTGAAAATTAACTGTAAATTCATTAGTTTGTGTTTGTTTATAACTAACATTGTAATCTTTTACCTCTCTTGCATTAATACTTATACTTGTAAAGAAAAACAAGATTGAAACAATAAAAATTAGATTTTTTGATTTCATAATGGCTTGGATTTTAATTAATAATTTTAAAGTAAATCAGTAAATCACCTTATTTAGCATGTGTGATTTCCCTTACTAACCTACAAATATAATAAATTTTTTCATCAAATAGCAACTTTAATGAGAATTGTAGAGTCATAAACACAATTTATTATGTATGCAAAACGCACACAAAATTTGTTTAAGATACATATTTACATTAGTATATATGATATGGGATAGAATAGTGTTTTGGAACCAAAGTAGTGTAAATTATTAAAAAAACCCGATAAGAATGATCAAATCGATTTAAAATTTATGTGATCCAGTCAGGATTATTCTATGATCCTTTGTGCTCCGAATTACGAAAAGAAAGCATATTCTCTTAGAGAACAATATAATTTTTTATTTGCTTGCTTATTCAAATTTCATTTGAAACGCAGAAAATAAAGAAAGCCTATCACTACGTGATAAACTTTCCTTTTTTAGTGATCCAGCCAGGATTCGAACCTGGGACCTACAGCTTAGAAGGCTGTTGCTCTATCCAGCTGAGCTACTGGACCCCATTATTTGAGCCTGCAAAGATACAAAACTTTAAAAATAAATTATAAATAATTTATTTTTGTTTTAATTTTCTGTTTTATCCTGTTTAGTTTTCGGAATTGTTAGTTCCGTCCAATTGTTGCAACGAGACCTTTGCAAAACAACCACTATTTTGTTTTTGTCTAAAAATTTCATTTTATTTTGTGATTTTTTGTAAATTTCATCATATTTTTTGTTTTTCATGTCTCATAATCCCTTTTTTATAGGGATTTC
>Ga0208648_1002094_pt1 | contig 14530 bp, 10 predicted proteins | sample AntAceMetag02UKL_FD_184772 | JGI IMG/M metagenome (GOLD analysis project Ga0208648, IMG submission 184772) | Saline lake microbial communities from Ace Lake, Antarctica - Antarctic Ace Lake Metagenome 02UKL (SPAdes) (version 2) | ecosystem: Environmental > Aquatic > Non-marine Saline and...
ATGCTGCCTATGGCTGCCTTCAGACCCTGCCGTTGCCAGCAACGCCCTTGCCAATCGGTTTTACTTCCCCCAGATCGGGGTGTATTAACAAAATCAGGCGTCCACTCCATGCTGGGCACACATAAATAAAACCCGATACAGTGTACCGGGTTATACTATCTCTGAAAACTAATTAATCATTCTTTAATGCATCAACAATCATAGCAATCCGTGGGTTAGCCCCTTTCACAGGAATCGGACAGCTACCGGCTCGTGACAGTCCGCCGCCGCCATATCTCTCCATGAGATGACCGATGTTTATATTGCTGCTACGGTTAAATATACTTCTGCTTGCACGTACAAGAAGATTATTCGGATTTTTGTCACGAGTTATCTCGATCTGAGCATTGCCCTCAGGATATTTTAGAAAAACGGTGAAACGGTTCCCAAGAGGCGGACTCGCAAGGTCCCTGTAGTCTGTAATTATAACGTTTTCTTCAAGAGTTGTATATTTCGAGAGTTCGTGCGCATATATTTCTTCGCTTTTGAAATAATGCTCTACCTTCTCACTAACTTGTGGGTCTTTGAGTAAATCGTCAACTGCTTTACCTCCACGGATGCCTTCAAGAATAAGGTTTCCGTATGCCTGGTTAGTTGGGAAACGGCGAGGATCGAGCGTATAGTTTATCAACATCCAACCCTGGGGATCGAGTACGTCTTCTTTCGTTACGAACCCGCTGCTGATTCTGTCGGCTACTTCCACAATCGACCCGAATTTTTCCAGTTTCGGTGAATTATAGAACTCATAAATGAGAAAAGAAGTACTGGGGGCTTTTTCCCATTTTCCTCTGACTTCTTTCATATCTTCCGGGTTCAGGTGTTCATAATCATGGTGATGAAACCAAAGGCGGGCATCAGGATGATACGGAAGGTGTGAGATGGCGTCTCCAACCTTAAAATCAAAGCCTGCCATTCTTCTTTCTTCTATCTGTCTTGGTTCAGCATAGTTGAGTGTTGTAATGTTCTCCATTTCGTATAACATGGCTGCGCAAACAAGCCCATCAAAATCAAGTCGCGTAATTAGCTGCATAAAAACCTCCATTATTAACAGTGTTGAGAAAATCAATAGATAAGTGTAATTTGTTAAATATGACGATGCAAGTGGTTTTTAAATCTCGCTACATTTTTACAGCAAAATTACGTAATAATATTCTAATGCGAATCGTTACCTTAAAGTATTTGTAAATACAGGAATTGCTATTTCAGGTCAGCGATAAACTTTAAATAATCGTCCTGAATTATTCATAGAAAAAGAGAATTGGAGAGGAATCTTTTGAATTATTCTTTAAGACAAGATTCAAAGCCGATGAGTTGTATATATCTTCACCGTCTTGGCTGTCCGAAAATAGAAGCTGATCATGACACACTTCAATCATGGCTGCAAAATGAAAACATTAAATTTGTTCAGGACATAACTAAAGCTGATACAGTCATTATTTCAACATGCGCTTTTATTGGAGACGCAAGCTGAAGCGATTGATTCCATACTCGAAGCTTGCCGGTGGAAATCAGGGACTGAAGGAAGGAGAGTATTTGTTACCGGTTGTCTTCCAATCAAACATGAGGCTGAACTGCGAGAAGAGATTCCTGAAGTAGATGACTGGTTTGCATTCAACCGGTGGAACGAGATGATTGAAACCATTACAAGCAAAAAAGACGGGATCAAAAAACTCTCCGCTGAACTCAACAACAAGCAACCTTTGACTACTTCTGCAAGTAATAATATAAGAACTCACAAGGGACAAATCGTTCCATTGATTGAAGAGCAATTATCATCCAAGCGTCGAAATTCTCTTCCGTATGCATATTTGCGTATTGCCGAAGGTTGTGACAGGAGATGCGCCTACTGTGCCATACCCGGTATCAGGGGATCATATCGCAGCCGACCGGTACAATCTATCCTGATGGAAGCAGATCGTTTGATCAATGATGGAACTCGAGAGATAATCTTGGTTGCCCAGGAATTGAACAGTTATGGACGTGATCTTGATTCGGGAGAAACAATAGAACAATTACTTGAAAAGCTTGACGACAGACTTACCGGTACTTCTAATGAAATGTGGTTAAGGCTGCTATACACGCATCCACCTTTATATACAGATAGATTTATTAAGTCTCTGGCAAATCTCAAGTCGCTTGTGCCGTACCTGGATTTCCCTATCGAACACGCAGATGACAGTGTGTTAAAAACAATGGGACGGGGAACAACCTGGGGGCAAATGAAAAAATGGATAGAGATGCTGCGTGAATCAATACCCGAATTAGCACTTAGAACCAGTATCATTGTCGGTCATCCCGGAGAAGGAGCAAAAGAATTTGAAATACTATGTAAGCGCCTTGAAGAAGTACATTTCGAAAGACTGGGTGTTTTTACTTTCAGCCGGGAAGAGGGAACCAGGGCAGCCAATCTGCAAGCTGTCGATGAACAAGAAGCAGAATATCGAAAGGGAATTCTTATGAATCTTGCAGAGGAACAGGCTGAAGCCTGGTATTCCACAAAACCTGGCTGCAGAACCGCTATGCTTGTCGAAGAAATAGACCCGAATGGTATGTCTATCGGTCGCTCCAAGTGGGACGCTCCCGATGTTGATGGTATTGCGCAATGCGTCGAAAAAGCTCCCATTGGGGAAATAATACATGGTAAAATTGTATCTTCGGAGCCTTATCTTTTAACAATTCAACCTGATTAATAAGAATACCTGCAGGAATCCTCATATGAAATTGTTTATCCTTACTTCATGTTTGTTTATTGTATCGTTAATTCCAATTACCGGATCAGCTCAGCCCGCTTCATCTCGAGATGATTATCTGAATGATATTGGCGCCCCGATATTCCACCTTGATGCCATAACTCTATTGGCGGAAGATCCGGGTGTAACCAGTCTGGTCGTATATATTGAGATCGTGTATGACAACCTTCAATTTCTACGTTCACCACGCGGTTTCGAAGCGAGCTATGAGGTTGATGTTTCCGTCCTGGTTGGAAGTGAAGAATCTGCGCCTCGTTTTGCCAATAAAATTACCAGGGAAACTGTTGTATCGCATAACTACAATGAGACCAATGCCCGGGATCGATATGCAGTCAGTGTAATATTTTTTGATGTTCCGCCTGGTACCTACAAATTGCTGGCAACACTGACTGATCTGGAAAGCAAATTAAAAAGTGATGCCGAAAAAACTCTTGTCGTGCCAAGCTACAAATTGTCAGGTCTTCATCTCGGCGATATCCTGTTATCAAAGAAAGTAAAACTGTCCGAAGACAACAATTTTGAAATAACTCCGAATGTTAATCATCTTGTACAATTTTCAGAGCGACCGGTTTACCTCTATTATGAAGTTTATCCTGAAGATGCTGATACCCTTGGAGTGTATTCGAGAATATTGAATCAGCAGGGTGAAGTGGTTCGGGAGAAACGTTTCCTGCTGCTGTCGGTCAAACCAATTACTCGTGACTTCGTAGTCTTCGATGTCAACAAATTGCCTTATGGGAAGTACGTGATTGAACACCAGGTGAGCTATGACGGAAAGAAGGTATTGAAAGGAACATTCTTCACCATCCAGGCTGCCGGAATACCTTCAGCGGTACAGGATCTTGCTGAGGCGGTCAGGCAGCTCCGTTATATAACGCCCCGGAGAGAAATAAAAGTTATTCTCGAATCGAATCCAATGAAAATGGAGCAGATGTTTAAAGATTTCTGGAAAAAACGAGATCCGACGTCCGAAACACAGGTTAATGAGTTGATGGAGGAGTACTATGGCAGAATTGTTACTACAAATATGTTATTCGGTACTTTCCGTGAAGGATGGGAAACAGACCGGGGAGAAGTTTATGTACGCTTCGGACCACCGTCCGAGATAGAACGGCATCCCTTCGAGGTGAACTCAAAGCCTTATGAGATCTGGTATTATTATGAAATCAAACAACAATTTATTTTTGTTGACGATATGGGATATGGAGAATACCGCCGGGCAAACTCATTGTGGCAATAATTCCTCCGCCATTAAAACCGGGCGCCAGGCTTGCCGCCGTTTCACCATCGGGTCCGATTAACACCGAAGAAGTTGAGAACGGTCGCAAATCACTTGAATCTGAGGGATTCGAAATTGCTTTTATGCCCGGTATGTCAGACCGAAAAAAATACCTCGCAGGTGATGATAATTCCCGTGCCAGGGATGTAATGGATGCCTTTCTCGATCCTTCTATTGATGGTATTATATGCACTCGCGGCGGTTATGGCTCGATGCGGATTATCGATATCCTGGATTTCGACTTAATCGCTTCGCATCCAAAACCCTTTATTGGATTTTCCGACCTCACCGCTCTTCAATTGGCACTCTGGCAGCGGAAGAAATATCTTACTTTCTCGGGACCACAATTAGCTAAAGGCTGGGGTGAGGATTTATCCGAATTTTCAAAATCATCATGGCTGGATATGCTTGCCGGGAGATTGTGGAATAGACCATTACCCTTCCCCAATGACATAAAGAAATTATCTACCCTCGTAGAAGGAAAAGCAGAGGGAAGGCTGATAGGCGGTAATCTTGCCATGCTTGCCGCGATGTGTGGAACGGCAGATTCACCGGTTTTCGAAGATTCTATCCTGATTCTCGAGGAAATCGACGAACCTTTGTACCGGATTGACCGCATGTTGACACAATTGCGTTTAAGCGGCTGTTTCAATGGTATTAAGGGGATAATTCTCGGACGATTCGTACAGCACGAGAAAGAAGTACTCATAAACCAGGAAAACGACGTGGCTGAGCTGATTTTTGATACATTACCTTCGGTTCCGGTAGCAGGAAATGCTCCATACGGTCATGTAGGCGATTGCTGGACACTGCCATTAGGAGCCTGGGCGGAATTAGATACTGTTAAAGGATCATTACATCTCAGCAGTAAAATGTGATAGTAATATCTAATGTTTACTTATGTGTCTTGTATCTTAGCGCCTTTGCGGCTTTGCGCGAGACAAATAATTTGCGATCTTTGCCTCTTAGCATCTTGCGTGAAACAAAATGTTTGGTAAACTTAAAGAATACACCAGGTAATGAACCAGAATGAGTAAAACCCGGTTAGGAATAATGGCATCCGGTGGTGGCAGCAACGCTGATGCAATACTTCAATCCTGTGCTGACGGAAAACTAAACGCCACCGGTGCGGTGATTATTTCAAACAATAAAGATGCCGGGGTTCATAACGTAGCAAAAAAACATAATGTCCCGAGCTATCATATTTCCCGGGATATGTTTAGAGACGGCAGACAGTTCGCCGATAAATTGATAAATATTTTCCGGGAGCATCAGGTTGATTTAATTCTGCTCGCAGGCTATATGCGTAAATTACCGCCTGCCCTGATTCGTTCCTGGCGAAATGCCGTTCTGAATATCCATCCTGCCCTGCTTCCTGCACATGGAGGCAAGGGGATGTATGGTATCAGGGTTCATGAAGATGTACTGGCAAAAGGAGATAAAGAAACCGGCGTGACAATTCACTTTGTCGATGAAGAATACGACCGAGGCCCGATCCTCCATCAGGTTGGAGGCGTCCCGGTCTATCCAAATGATACCCCTGAAAAAATCGCTGCCCGTGTTTTAGAAGTGGAACATCGAGCATATTGTGAAGCAGTACAAATTTGGATGGATAAACACAATTAAACTCAAAAGACCGACCAAAAGGTCGATCTTTTGAGTTTCAACAACAAGGTACTATAATCTTATTTTATCAATGTAATCTTCCTGGTTTCAGTCCATCCGGATGAAGAATTTATATTCAGGAAGTATATTCCCGACGATACTTGTGCATTCCATGCGAACTGATGATAACCCGGCTTAAACTGCCCATTACCAAGTACAGCGATTTGCCTGCCAAGTATATCATAAACCGACAGGTTATTATTACTGAGTTCCGGTACGGCAAACACGATATTCAAAGTCGAGTTGAACGGATTTGGATGTAGTGACTGTATGGCGAATTCCTTGGGAATATCAGCTTTTATTTCACTTGCATCATTCATATTTACGACTTGAAAACTCCATGTTGATTCCGAATCGGTCAATTGACCGTAACCATCTAAAGCACGGATTTTCCAGTAGTACCGGTACGCATCCTGAACATCAAAAACGAAGTAAGATTCGTTGATACCGGTTGCATAAGGCTCATCGAGATCATTGGGATCTGTGGAAATGAAAACAGCATAGGACAATTGATCCCCGTCCGGATCATGAGCATTTTCCCAGATCAGCGTCACTTCTCCTAGGTCATGAGCAGATTCATTCTCGGGAAACATAAGGTCGAATGTTTCGGGTGCCCGGAGACCGACGGTAAAAGAATTAGCTGAATTTGCCCAGGTGCCTTCATCGGGAATAACGTGTGCCAAAACTGTCCAGTAATATCTGCCGCGTGTCTCAATTTGCCGTACACTGCTTGTATCATGTAAGTTTTCGGCTATAAGTTCACCTGGATAACCCGGATCGGTGGATATGTATATGTCATACAATACCTGCACTCCCGGTGTGACCTGGGGGGCTTGATGCCAGGTAAAATTATGGTACCCTAATGCCAGCTCTGTCCCCTCGGCAGGAGACTCGAGAGCGAACTCACCCGGCGGCTCTGCGCTTACTGTTAAGATAATCGGAAGCATTATCGGTTCATGATTTGGATCGTCACTGAAGATTTGCACCTGATGTGTATATTCGCCAAATTCAAGGTTTGTGGCATCTCCCGAAAAATAAATCTCCATCGAATCTCGTGGCGCAATGTTACCATTGTTCGGCGAAACAATTACCCAGTCAACTGGTTCATTATTCGTCCAGAGATTGACGAAAAAGAACATCTCTGTCCCGCCGTTATTGTAAATTGTTAAAGCAGTTGAATCACCGATAGTTCCCGGACCGGCATAAATCCGAACTGTATCCAGGTCAATGGCTATCTCCGGGGGAGAACCGAGATCAACATCATATAAGTTTTCGCCCTCATCGACAAAGTATCCAGTCTCCTCGTATCGTCCGAAACCATCGGCATTTACTGAAATGTCATAAGTTGCGGAAGCCATCTCCGGGATAGCGTACTCACCGTTTTCATCACTAATTGTATTGAAATTCAAGCGTATATTGGTGTTCCATGACCATAACTCAATCCAGGCATTAGCAACCGGTTCACCTGTCTCTTCTGAGGTTATTGTACCGGATAGACTGGCGTTCATATCCAGGAGAGAGAACATGATTGAGATATCTGCATCCGGATAACCCGTCTCGTCCCAGGGATTAACAAGCAACCCTATAAAGCCGGTAGCGTTTTCAATGCCTAAAGAAGTAAAATTATCTTCATTATTGTTGAATGTGGGGCATTCGCTATACTGAAATAGAAAATCACCGCTCTCCTGGAGAATTACTTCAGCAGTGATATTTTCCCGAAATCCCGGTACTGCGACATTCTCGAACTGGCATATCCAGTTTCCGTCCTCATCAGTGCCATAATAAATGTTGCCGCTCTCGGATGGATCCAGGTCACGCCAGCATAATGCGATGAGATTATTTGGCGTTCCCCTGTCGGGAATCCATTGATTCAGGTTATCGCTGCTGCCGACCCCGAAAGAAAGAAAACCGTTTGATGATATGTAAACTTCATCGTATTCGTTACCATAAAAACTGAATGTCCAGGGAAGCTCGAATGGTCCGGCGTAATCATCATCACCCATATCACGGACTTCATCTCCTGTCCGGCTGATATCAATCCAATCGTATTCCGGACCGTTCATTTCGTCACTGTCAACCCAGTAGTATCCAAAATCATCAGCCCCTCCACTTGCACCAAATACGTGTACCGTAAAGCCTACCGTCAGCAGTAGTGTAGCCAGTAAGCAAATCTTAGAAAATCGTGCCATTATGATTCCTCCTCAAATGATGGCGGTATCCGGCTCCTCTATGTAAGTATTAGATATATTTTGCAAAAGTAATGCCAAGAAGAGAATGACTTCACAACTGTTAGGCTAATACCTTGTAATTAATAGCGTTATTCGGCAATAAACAGGAAATTTCGAGGTTGGATTGTGGAGCCCAATTTTATTCGGAGATATAAAATGATACAATTAAAAGTTTGTTCTATTCATTCTGAAACTCTGCATCACAGCACGATTTTTGGCTAAAAGTGACAAGGAAACCAGCGTGACCATTCTCTTTGTCGATGAAGAATACGACCGCGGACCAATCCTCCATCAAGCAGGAGGCGTCCCGGTCTATCCCAATGATACTCCGGAAAAAATCGCTGCTCGTGTTATAAAAGTGGAACATCGAGCATATTCAGAAGCAGTACAAATCTGGCTAAATAAACAAACAAAATAAACAGCGGAATAAAGATAATTGTTCCACAAGGCTATCATTCCCGTTCACAGGGTTGTCATTCCCGCATGTATTTAGCGGGAATCCAAGAGGGTTTGATTGCGATAAACTTGATGTGTCGAAAAAAATAGAATATTTAATTAACCACGTTTTACATGCAAAACATGGCCATTCGCCGAAAGCAGGCACAGATTCAGACATTGCTTCAACGAAGGTCGTTCTGCATGAAATTTGTAACGGAAAAAGACCAAATTTGCAGCATTAATTAGGATTATACCTATTTGATTTTACATCTATTTTTTGTATTTTGCTTAAAACCTATTAACTTAGTATTTCCCATGTCAGATATTTTTTTATGTGGTTTACATGATTAACAACTATTCGACAGTTTCACCAAATCAACAGAAGTTAACCGCTACAACAGCGCGAGCACCCTTTGGATATTTTGGTGCAAAACTGCGTATTGTATCAAAATTGGTTGAATTACTCCCTCCACACAATGCCTGGGTTGAGGCTTTTTGCGGATCTGCTGCTTTAACTCTTGCAAAAAGGGCTGCACCGATTGAGATCATCAACGATCTTGATAATCAAGTTGTAAACCTGTTTAAACAACTTAGAGAAAATCATGATGAACTGTGTAGATCTATAGCTTTAACTCCATACTCACGAGCCGAATTCTATAAGTCAAGAGAATTCGATGAAAGCTTGGATTCGCTTGAAAAAGCTCGAAGGTTTCTCATTTGCACAATGATGACTGTAAATGCCACTTATGGAAAAAATAATGGCGGTTTTTCATTTTCCCATTCATATTCTCGTAATGGAAAAGAGGCAAGAGTAAGCAGATGGTATAATTTACCAGATAGAATCTCAAAAGTGGTCGAACGATTGAGAAATATCCGAATCGAAAATAGAGATGCTCGTGAATTAGTTGATATGTTCTCGAAACGCCCAGCCACACTAATCTACCTTGATCCTCCATATTTTACGAAAAGACAACATAAATATGTCATTGATGCTAATGATGAAAATTTTCATCGTGAGCTTTTGTCGATTTGCTGCAAGTCTAAATCAATGATAATAATTAGTGGATACAACAATGATCTTTATAATTCTATTTTACTAGATAAAGGTTGGGTATCAGATTCTGTACAAACCTCCACGAGAGATACAAATGGTATAGATTATAATCGGACAGAAATGTTGTGGATGAACCATCAATTCAAAAAAGCTGCAAAGACAGGAAGAGTTCCTATTCGACTATCAAAAAAAGAAAAGATATCGAAGAAGATAAATCCTTTGAGGAAATAATTGCAATCTGATTAAAAGGAGTATGTTCATGTCATCCATTATGCCATATGATAAAGCTCGAAGGAAAATACTCAAATCATACTTATTAGAATTAGAAGAAGACGCAGGTGGGAAGGATCGTCTTCCACATGATAAAATCATCATTAAGGGAAAGGTTCAAACAATCCCTGTTTACAAGATAGAATGCAACGATCTTTATTTCAATAAATCAAATGGACGTATAAAATCTGAGGTATTAAAAAAAGAAGCTGAATTAGGGAGGAATTTAGAAGTTTCTGATGCTGATGATCAGTCTATTATTAGAGATATTTTACTCGGTATTGGTATTGAAGAAAACAAAAAAATTAAGGAAGATCTGAGAAATAATGGTCAACTCAGACCTGGCATTATCACTTGTGATGGTTTGGTAATAAATGGAAATCGCAGGAAAGCACTTTTCGAGGAACTCTATAAAGAAAGACATAACTCTAAATATAAAGCTTTAGAAGTTCAGGTTCTACCATCCACAATGACCAAAGCCGAACTATGGTTGATAGAAGCCGGTATTCAAATGTCAGCCCCTCAACAGCTAGATTATAGTCCGATTAATAATTTATTAAAACTTCGCGAAGGCATAGATTCTGGCCTTGAAATAGCCTACATGGCCACTAGAATATTTGGTGTTTCAATAGATAAGATCAAAAAAGATCTTGATCATTTAGAGTTAATAGACGAATTTCTCAAAGATTTTCTGGATAAAGGTGATAGGTATTATTTAGTAGAAAATCTTATTGAGCATTTCATTGACTTACACAATATTATAACAAGAGTAGGGAATAGAAGAAAGCCAAATAATGCCAATTGGGAATGGGATGAAAGCGATATTATTGAATTAAAATTAGTAGCATTTTATTATATTAGACATAAATTTGCACATCTTAGAATACGCGATTTACAAAAGTTATTTATAAATGCAGAAACATGGCAATTGGTTAAAAGAGCATTGCACTTGGAAATTAAACTTTCTGAAGAAGAACTAATTCAATTTAGTCCGCAGGCAGAGATTGAATTTGAAACAGACGAAGAAATAGAAGATAATGAATCAATAGACGTAAGCGCCAAACCAACAATAGTAGAACAAAGAGATAAACTTGAAGAAACGCTATGGCGCCAAAAGCATGATAAAGCCTTGAAAGAATATTTTGAAGATGCAATGGAGACAGCACAAATAATACAAGATAGCAAACAGCCGCTTACGCTTGCCAAAAAAGCATTAAAAAATATAAATGCAATTACTGATGATTCAGATCAACTCAATATGAAAGAGATAGATAATGTACTAGGCGAAATTATCATACGCGTGAATGCATTACGTAAAATCACAAGGATGTTCAGATCGTGAAGTCAATAATGAATATAGTTAGTAAAATGTATTATTGGAATAATACAAGAACAATAGATATAAGACATCTAAGATGATCAAGATTGGTATAATAGACAACAAATTTAATATAAAGGGTTTAACACAACGAGACAAGGATGTTCTTAATCAACCGATTCATAGTATTTTTCTAAAAAGCTATTACCAAGGAGAAAGAGATCAAGAAGGAGAGGCGTGGATACTCCCATTAAATCGGAAAGAAATTGATATATTACAAGGAATCACACGTCATTTTAGTAAATATGATCTTGAAGTCAAATTAGACAAGCATTGTCTCGCCATACTGAGAGAAGTAGAAAAGGGAAAACAAAAATATCTGAAGGCTCTTAAGAATGGGGAAGCTGTAAAAAGAGGTATTGATAAAGATAATATTATTTTCTCAGAAAAGATTTTACACCCCGAATTTAAAAGAATATTAAAACCACTACAATTGCAGGCTCTATTCCATTTACTCCAAGTAGAGAATGGTGCAAACTTCTCTGTGCCAGGAAGTGGCAAAACTTCAATAGCATTAGCCTATTATCATTTCTTAAAAAGAAAGAAGATTATCAACGGACTATTGGTTATTGGTCCTTCAAGTTGTTTTGAGCCATGGGAATATGAATATTTACAGTGCTTTAAAACTAAAGCTATTGCCGTTCGAATTTCTGGAAAATCTAAAGTAAATAGAATAGAAGATTATCTACTCGCACATTTAAACGATATTCTACTCATAACCTACCAAAGCGCTGCCATAGATATTGATTACCTCATCCAAGTTCTGAGACAAAGAAAGTATTTAGTTGTATTAGACGAATCACATTATATAAAAAAACCTCAAGGAGGGGTGCTTGCGGAAGCAGTTTTAAAACTGGCACCTTATGCAAAACGACGCTTGATATTGACAGGAACACCAATGCCAAATGACTTAGCTGATTTATGGTCTCAATTTTCCTTTTTATGGCATGATCAGCTACCATTAGGCAAAGCAGATACATACCTATTTAATATTCGAAATCAAGAAAAAGAGATCGCTCTTCGCAGGGTGAAAAAAGCCATATATCCTCTCTTCTTCAGAATTACGAAGAGTCAGCTTGATTTACCAGTCCAGAGATTTCGTATTATGAAATGTCGAATGAGCCCATTGCAAGCAAGGATTTATAACGGTGTGGCAACGAAGTTTCTGACGCAGCTCCAAGAAGCACCAAAGGACCGCAATGCTCTTCGAGAATGGCGACGAGCGAAGATGGTAAGACTTCTTCAAATCGCTTCTAATCCAACACTTTTGAAAACCAATTGTTTAGAATTTAGTCTTCCGCCTTTAAATCTGAAAGATGTTTCTCTTAGAAACGTCATTGAGCACTATGCCGATTACGAAATTCCGAGTAAGTTTTCTTATATATGTAATATTGTAAAGAATTTATGTGATAAAAATGAAAAAGTAGTTATTTGGTCCACATTCATCCATAATCTCTCGATGTTAGCAAAACTACTTGTTGATTACAATCCCGTGGTAGTACATGGTGGAATACCTGTATCTCCAAAAAATGCAAATGAAATAAGTAGGGAAAAATTAATATCAAAGTTTAAAAATGATAAGAAAAGTAAGGTTCTGATAGCTAATCCTGCTGCCTGTGCTGAATCTATTTCCCTTCATCAAGTTTGTCATAATGCTGTTTATCTTGATCGTTCATTTAACTGCGCTCATTATTTGCAGTCAATTGATAGAATACATCGCTTAGGTCTAAAGCCTGATCAGCAGACAGTTTATTACTTGATCCAATCTGAAGATTCAATTGATGAAACAGTTCATGTTCGACTGAAAGAGAAAATGAGGAATATGCGAAAAGTAATTGAAGCAGATTTTCCACAAGAAGTTCCTGGCTATTGGTCAGAGGACTTAGGTGAGGAGGAGGATCGGGATTATAAATTATTCGAAGAACACTTAAGGAAACATTCTCCCTGAAATTATGGTAAAACCAGACGAAATAGCCAACCTTTGTTCTCTATTTGATAGACTCAGGACTAAGCATATGAAAACAGGCGAGTTAGAGCGCCGTATGCATAAAATAATGTTGATAGATTCTACAACAAATGTAAAGGATATTATTAATAGTTCGATTGAATATGGTCTTTTAGTCGAGAAATCAGAACGCTATTTAGTTACTTCGCTTGGCAATAAATTAGCCAAGTTGCAAAAGCGATCATCCTGGTACATCACTGATCCGGCTAAACTGTTTTTGTTGAAAAATGTTTATTTAAATTTAGAAGCCGGAAATGCATGTTGTAAGAATATTATTCTAAAATTTCAGGTTGACACAATTATTGGTACTTTTATTTTAAAAAGACAAGAAAATGAGTCAAACGCGCAAAGAATGTGGCTTCAAATACTTAGTCGTGTTGATTTAATTGAAGTTGATGAACGTTTAGCAAAAATAAAAAAAGAACATTTAGGACTCGTAAATGAATTTTTATTTAGAATTCGTAGAGGCGAGTTTCATGAAGATTTTGAAACAGAGAACGAAAAAAATCAGGTTGGTAAAATTGCGGAAGAAAATGCGTTTGAATATGAGAAGATTAGACTTAAAACAAACGGTCACACCGATCTATTACCTTTCATTCAACATACTAGTTTAGTGGACAATAGCGCAGGCTACGATATACTTTCATTTCAAGGAACTGGGAAAAATCCAGAAACAAAAATATACATCGAAGTCAAAGGTACAAGAAGGAAAGAAATAAGTTTTTTCTGGAGCAGAAACGAACGAAAAATTGCAGATCGAAATCGAAAACAGTATTGGATATATGCATACAAAAACATTAAGATTGAATCTAATATAGGTGATGGTCCTATTCGGATTAATAATCCGATTACAAATCTTGAAAGACAAGGATATAACATTACACCATTAAGTGTACATGTAGATAAGTAGTAACCTTTAGTTCTATTTGAGTTCTACTTCTGAATATCTAATTTATTATAATATAACATATCCAAACAAAACCTGGAGGTTTTAAAACTATAATGATTGTTCCTGTAAAACGTGCTTTAGTAAGTGTCACAGACAAGAGCGGGTTGGCAGAATTTGCTGCGGGTCTGGACAGGCTGGGGATTAAGATACTTTCTACCGGCGGGACCGGTAACGTTCTTGTTAATGCCGGTATTCCATTTAAAGAAGTTTCAAGTGTAACCGGATCTCCGGAAATTTTCGGGGGACGGGTAAAGACTCTGCATCCAAATATCCTTGGCGCAATTCTTTATCGCAGGGGGAATAAATCGGACGAAGAGGAGCGGCATAAGTTTGGTATTAATACCCTTGATCTTGTTGTCGTTAATCTTTATGACTTCAAGGGACGGACATCCGGAAAGAAGATATCCAACCAGGAAGCCGTGGAAGCGATAGACATTGGCGGTCCATCAATGATCCGGGCGGCAGCAAAAAACTG
>Ga0208648_1002095_pt1 | contig 14526 bp, 13 predicted proteins | sample AntAceMetag02UKL_FD_184772 | JGI IMG/M metagenome (GOLD analysis project Ga0208648, IMG submission 184772) | Saline lake microbial communities from Ace Lake, Antarctica - Antarctic Ace Lake Metagenome 02UKL (SPAdes) (version 2) | ecosystem: Environmental > Aquatic > Non-marine Saline and...
TGCAGATGCTGTTTGGGTGTCTGGCTGACATCCCGGAGAATGTCATTACCTGGATGGTAATTATTATGCACGCAGAAAATTTGCTTTAATGGGAAATCTTCTGGAACACATGGGCATTGAAAAGGACAGGCTGCATTTCTCCTGGATCTCTTCAGCAGAAGCCACTAAATTTGTGGACGTAGTCAAAGAGATTTCTGATAAGGTAAGAGCGCTTGAATCGAATAAAAAATTTGAAAAGGACTATAATTAATAAAGGTAATTTTTATGGATACCTGTATCGAAAAAATAAGGGAACTTTCTGCTGACCTCCTTGAAAAAGGTGAAGTGGAAAAAGTGATTGGTTTTGCAAAGGGAACCATTCCCATGGCAACAAGTCCTATTGCCGTTAAGACAAAACAAGACGTGGATAAACTTGTTTTTAATTCAACATGCGGACTTAACCTTGCCAATTACGTTTCCAAGGGAAAAGGTAAAATAGCGGTTATTGCCAAAGGATGCGATGCAAGAAATATTGTCACCCATATTGTTGAAAACCAGATTCAAAGAGAGCAAATTTATATTATTGGAGTGCCCTGCACAGGCATGGTGGACAAACACAAAATTGCTGCTCTTTTTGAAGATGAGATAATCGAGTTTTCAGAAGATGGCGACACCTTGACGGTTTCGTCACTATTAAATACACAAACTCTTAAAAAATATGATTATTTAAAGGGAAATTGTCTGTATTGCACTCATAAAAATCCAGTGCTCTATGATGTTTTGGCAAGAGATCTTGTGGAAGAACAAAAACTTGACAACCTTTTTCCCGATGTTGATAGGATTGAAGCTTTGGATGAAGAGGCCAAATGGCAGCATTTTGAAAATCTTACAAAAAATTGTATCCGTTGTTATGCCTGTAGAAATGCTTGCCCTCTGTGTTATTGCCCCACTTGTTTTGTGGATGAATCAAGCCCCCAATGGGTGGGCAAGGGCCAGAATAAAACAGATGTGAATACCTTTCATTTTTTAAGAGCCTTTCATTGCGCTGGGCGGTGTACTGATTGCGGAGCCTGTGTTGAAGCCTGCCCCATGGGCATCAATGTCAGGGATTTTACAAGAAAGCTTAACAAAGATTCTTTGGAACTCTTTGGCTGGGAAGCAGGCCTTGATGTGACCAAACGTCCTCCTCTGGATACTTACAGGCCGGAAGATCCTGATGATTTTATCAAGTAAATAAAAAGGGTATACAATGAAATTCATATCAATTGATAAAAATGACTGGACCAAAGGGATTGATAAATCCAGAGAGAAATATCAGCTTTTTGGCCCGGTTAAAGATGAAAACGGGTGTCTGATCAAAAAACTTGATCCAGATGTCCAGCCGGACATGGGATTTCATGAGTCTATCATGTCAGCAAAATCTGTTATTTTTCCACAGACAGAGAAAATTTTAAATACAAGTCTGGATGAATCCATTGAAAATCATCATATCATGCAACGGGCAAAAACTGATTATTCGCCACGTGCGGTTCTGGGTATAAGGCCCTATGATGCAAAAGCCATGGAACTTGTTAGACTCAACTTTGACACCAAAGAATTTAAAGATCCCTATTGGTGTGATGCCTATGAAGCCACTGTCTTTGTAGGGCTTGGCATTACCAAACCAGGACCCTTTGATTTTTCCACTTCAGTTGGAACCGGACCCTTTTGCGAAGAAGGTCTTGATATCCTTCTGGCAGATCTTGATGACACCTACCTGGCAAAGATTCTTAGCCCAAAGGGTGAGGCATATGCTGCAGCCTGCGGGTTTGATGTAATGGCTGATGAAAAAGAAAGCCAGGCATTGTTTGATATATTGAGAAAAGAAGCTGAAAAAAATATTACATCCAGCGTGGAAATTGACAAGCTTAAGGGACAAACCATTCTTGAACTTCATGAGGCTGACTTTTGGGATGATGTGGCCTTTGCTTGTATAAACTGCGGAACCTGCACATATGTCTGTCCTACATGCTGGTGCTTTGATATACAGGATGAGACCAAACAAAAACAAGCCACCCGATTTAGGAACTGGGATACATGTATGTCTCCTTTGTTTACCCGCCATGCCACAGGTCATAACCCAAGGGGAACAAAGGTTCAGCGAGTCAGGCAAAGATTCATGCATAAACTGAAATATTTTCTTGATAAATACGACCAGGGAATCATGTGTGTCGGATGTGGCAGATGTGTCAAAAGCTGTCCGGTCAACATTGATATTCGTGAAGTGTGTAATATGATGAATGCATATGAGAAACAAGATTAGCGAACAAAGGAGAAACCATGGAAAATCCCTATATACCGTATCCAGTTCGCATTGATGATATTGAAATTGCAACTGAGGATAAATCTTTAAAAACATTTAAATTTGTTTTTTTAAACAAGGAAGATGAAGAAAAATTTTCCTACCAGGCTGGACAGTTTGCAGAATTATCCATTCCAGGAGTTGGAGAAATCCCCATTGGGATTGCATCCTCCCCGGTTGAAAAAGGATTTGTTAAATTCACTGTATTTAGAACAGGTGTGGTTACCTCCTATCTTCATAATATGAAGGTTGGAGATATTATGGGAATCAGGGGACCTTTGGGTAATTGGTATCCCTGGGACAAACTGGAAAATAAAAATGTTGTAATCATTGGTGGAGGATTTGCATTTACAACTTTAAGATCATCCATTGTATATATGCTTGATCCAGGCAACAGGAGTAAATTTAAGAATATTGACGTGGTCTATGGTGCAAGGTCTCCCGGCATGCTGCTTTATAGAGAAGAACTTTTTGAATGGGAAAAACGAAGTGATATCAACATGCATATAACAGTTGATGGAACTGATGATCCAAACTGGAAATACCATAAAGGATTTGTTCCTCAAATTGTTGAACAGAATGCACCAAAGGCTGATGAAGATACCTATGCCATTATTTGCGGGCCACCCATCATGATTAAATTCACCCAGCCTTCCCTGGCTAAACTTGGGTACAGGGAACATCAAATTATCATGTCACTTGAAAACAGAATGAAATGTGGAATCGGCATGTGCGGCAGATGCAATATCGGGAAAGAACTTGTTTGTAAAGATGGTCCTGTCTTTACTCTTGAACAGATTAATCAAACCCCGAAAGAATATTAAACCGGTTTTATTTTATATTGACAAATAACCATAGCTTAAGATATGTTATGTTTTCAATTATTGAAACTAAGGCGGTATGTCTTAAATTGATAGTAAAATAAACTTTTTATGGGAGGTAATTTTAAATGGCGACAATTGAGTTCAATGGGAAACCTTTCGAAATAGACGAAGATGGATTCCTTCTTGATTACAATACGTATTGTGAAGAGTGGGTTGACTATGTAAAAGGTCAGGAAGGTATCGAAGAGCTTACAGATGAACACTGGGCTCTTGTAAAAGTTCTTCAGGATTATTATGAAAAAAATGGTATTGCTCCAATGGTCAGAGTTCTTTCCAAGCTAACCAAATTTAAATTAAAACATATCTATGAACTTTTTCCTTCAGGACCTGGAAAAGGTGCATGTAAAATGGCCGGTCTTCCAAAACCAACCGGATGTGTATAGTAAAACCAGAATTTGAAATTTGTATTAGTTTTAAAGGCTCTGCATGATAAGTGCAGGGCCTTTTTGTTTCAAGGAGCTAAGGTATGCCAGCAATTAATGATAAAAATAGAGAAATCCTTAATAACATTCAAGTTGATTTTCCTATTGATTCCAGGCCCTATAAAATTCTTGCCCAAAAATTGGGTCTTCATGAAGATGAGTTGATCCAAAGAATTAATCAGATGAAAGAAGACTTGCTTATCAGGCGGATTGGTGGCAATTTCAGCCCTGACAGGCTTGGATACCATTCAACCCTTTGTGCTGCCAAAGTACCTTATGATAAAATAGAATTATTTACAAAGACAGTGAATGCATATTCAGGGGTTACACACAATTACAAAAGGGATCATGAATTTAATATCTGGTTTACATTTATCGCCTCTTCTATTAAAATTATCAATGACAGTCTTCAACAAATACAAAAAGCAACCGGTGTTGAGACAATACTCAATCTGCCCGCAACAAAAGTTTTTAAAATCAGTGCAAATTTTAAATTATGAAAATAATTAAAGTCGCTCTTATTGTTCAAAATTGCATTGCTGGAAATTTTGAACAAAATCTTGCATCTACCCTTTCCTTTATAACAAAAGCCACCCAAAAAGGTGCGAAACTCATTGTTTTCCCTGAAATGAACCTTACCGGTTATGTTGCCGGCCCTGATATAATAAATATTTCAAGACCCGTTACCCAGGATAATATTGTGAGCGTGTTTTCAAACCTGGCCAAAAAATTTGAATTAACTATTCTGGTTGGGCTGGCAGAAAAAACACCCGATAAAAAAATATATGCATCACACCTGGTTTTTACTCCTGAAAAATCCTTTGAAATATATAGAAAAATTCATACCGCACCCTTTGAAAAAAAATACTTTACTCCAGGAAATAAAATTAAAATTTTTAAATCACAAGGACTTAAGTTTGGTATCCAGCTTTGCTATGATGCCCATTTTCCAGAATTATCACTGGCCATGGCCTTAAAAGAAATCGATGTGATTTTTATTCCCCATGCATCCCCCAGGGGCAGTTCGCAGGAAAAACACGATTCCTGGGTTCGGCATCTGAGAGCAAGGGCCTTTGACAACGGTGTTTATATTGCCGCCTGCAATCAAACCGGCGATAATACTAAAGGCCTTTTTTTCCCGGGGATAAGCATATTCATAGGCCCGGATGGCAATGTGCTCTACAAATCAATCGATGAAACAGAAGGTATCCATATTATCAATATAGAAAAAACCATATTGAATGAGATCAGATCCCATAAGATGAAATATTTTCTACCCTATCGACGAAAAGATTTGTTTAAATTCTAAATCTATTCTTTTATTTTTTCTTTGCGGTTTTGGATATAGGCATTTCGTATGGCTGCATAAGGATTCAGGGCAGCTGCCTTTAGGGCTTCATAATCCCCTATGTGAAAAGAGACGTCATTTATCGTATCATAGGCTTTAATTCCGGTTGAAAGCGCCCAGGGGTTCACATAATTGACCGGAGTTAAAAAATAATCGCCCACACGCCCGATAAGATCCCTGAGCGTTGATGGTCCTAATATTGGTAATACCAGATAGAATCCATTACCAATGGTATAGGAACCAAGGGTCTGCCCCAAGTCCTCGTTGGCTGTATGAAGATCAAATTTGTTTTGAGCAACCTGAGCAAATCCAAGGGCCCCAATAGTTGAGTTGATTAAAAAAATTTCAATCTCCGTTCCTGCATCCTTGATTTCGCCTTGTAAAATGTTGTTGGCGAATCGAACAGGAAAAACAAGGTTATGAAAAAAATTTCTTACACCTTTTCGTACAGGAGCAGGCGTAATAGTTTTATAACCTTTAGCAATGGGTTTTATTGCTTGAAAATATAAAAAATCATTAACCGAATACATTAGATAATTAAAATGATATAGCGGATCAAAAACGGGCTCAGATTCAAGGGGATTATCAAAATCTTCAAGAAGCGCTTTGTCCAGTTCATCATCTTCAGTTATTGAAAGTGTACTTTTAGCCATCAGTATTCCATCTGGATTATGTAATGGATAAAAAGATCTGGAAGCAATATCTTCAGATAAAACCGGTTTGATAATGGGATTATCCTGGGCAGAACCATTCGATACCAGGATAAAAAGTATTGCTAAAATGAAAAAAAAAATTTTCCTCATGATTGGCCATTTCCTTTTATTTTATCGAGAATCATCATTCAAAACAAAATTATAATCAAATTAAGTCTTATTTATTCTCTGTATTAAAAATAAATTTCCTCACTAGAGATTCAATATCAAGGGATGACTCAGTATTGAATATTTCCTCTCCAGGGTCAAGCATAATATCAGAACCTCCGGGTAGAATATCAATGTATTTTTGCCCTATTATACCAGCTGTCTTAACAGAAGCTATGACATCTTCGGAAAGCTCAATATTTTTATCAATACGAAATTCTACTTTTGCAAGCAATCGTTCTTTATCAATACTGACGATAGAAACATTACCAATTTGTACACCGACCATTTCAATCTTAGCACCTGTTTTAAGCCCTGACACAGAAGTAAAAAAAGCATATATCGGGTATTGTTTATCCCGAACAAGACTTATTTCACCAAGAACAATAAAAAGGTATCCAGTGCACAATATGCCAATGATGACAAAAAGTCCTACATAAAATTCAATTTTTTTTTTATTCATAGGTTTCCTTTAAATAAATCGTCCCTGATCCTTAGCTTTAAAAGTCTTTACCTTGAATAAAGTCATTTAAAACCTTGCTGTGAGAATCCAGGATGTCTTTTTTTGAGCCCTCAAACTTTATAGTGCCCTCATCCAGCAAGGCAATTCGTTGCGCCACATTAAAAATTTCAGGGATATCATGGCTCACAATTACAGCCGTAAATTCAAATTGTTTTTGATATTCCTGAATCATTGAATGTACTTTTTTCTTTCTTATGGGATCAAGACCGGTTGTTGGTTCATCAAAAAGAACAATTTCAGGATCTATCACAAGCGCTCTTGCAAGTGCCACCCTTTTTCGCATACCGCCGGAAAGCTGCGCAGGAAATTTTTCTTCTATACCAATCAAACCCAATTGTTCCATCCGCTTTAAAACTTTCTTTTTTACCTGGTTTTTTGGAAATACTGAATCTTCGACCAAAGGTAAGGCAATATTATCATATATGCTCATGAAATCAAACAAAGCATTATCCTGAAACATATAGCTTAATTTTTTGTGAAAAGATTTTCTGTCTACGGCTGATAGCTGAGACAGAGGTTTACCCTCAATAAGTATCTGGCCTGAATCCTGGTGGACAAGTCCGATAATATGTTTTAATAACACAGACTTGCCTGTCCCGCTTTTCCCGATGACGACTATAATCTCACCTTTATAGATAGATAAATTAAGCCCATTTAAAACAGGAGATGTTCCAAAACTTTTACTCACATCTATAAATTGTATTAAAGGGATAGTCATATTTATATCCAGAAAAATGTAATGATATAGTCAAAAACAAAGATGGAAATGCAGGACTGAACAACTGCATTGGTTGTTGACAAACTGACCCCTCTGGCGCCAAAACCACTGTATAAATGTGTGTAATAACCGCGGTAGCAGCATATTGTGGTGGTAACTACAGCAAAAGCAAAAGCCTTATAAAAGCCTATGTTAATATCATGTATATTAATACTTTGAATAACAGTGTCCATATATACATGTTGATTTATGCCCAGCATAATGGAACCGGAAATAAACCCACCGAAGATGCCGACAACATCAAAGAGTGCTGTGAGCAATGGGAAACTGATAACAGCAGCAATAATCCGTGGTGAAAACAAAAACCTGACAGGATTTATATGCATGGTTTTAAGAGCATCGATCTGTTCCGAAATCCTCATGATACCAATTTCTGCAGTCATGGATGAGCCTGCCCTTGCCGTGACCATAATAGCTGTAAAAACAGGCCCTAATTCTGAAATCAAAGTCAAAGCCACTGCAGCACCAAGGGCTGCTTCTGAACCAACTTTGACCAGGGAATAATATCCTTGAAGCCCTAGCACCATGCCGGTAAAAAGTCCGGTCAAAATAATAACAAAAATAGATTTGGATCCAATAAACCATGTATGGTCAATAATTTTAGCAAACTGAATTGGCAGGGTAAACATATGCATCATGCCGGCTAAGAAAAAAAGAATTGCCCTGCCCATAGATTCCAGCATGCTTAAAAATTTTTTACCGAAGTTCTCAATGAATTTAATTAACATGGTGTTTCTGTATACCTCTAAAACGGACTAAATTCAAGCTTCTTGCTATTTTAATTCATATTTGTTTTATCCAATGTCTCATCTCTAATTCAACTTTCGGTCTTAAGTCCTTGCAGACGGGATCAGGCTTGTTTTATTGTGTTTTTATCAATAAATCTACAAAGAAATCCAATAATTCAAGCCTGACCCACTCAAATATGGCAACACCAAAAGTTGAGTATGTCTGGATATTTGCCATAAGAGTCATGTTTTCTAACCAATTTACGCCAACCCGTTCCGATCAATTTGCCTTTCCATCGCGGGATGGGACATATTGACAGGCTCTATGTCGGCCTACACTTGTGGCGGAAAAACTTAGGTTCCCTCAAACTATTCCCGCCACTTAATGTTACACCCGCCAGAGCCTGTAACAACACGTCCCAAAATGCTCATTCAAGGCAAATTGACCTGAACTATCTGCTGTGCCAACAATTACAATCCTTGTATAGGATAAAAACCAAATATTATTTATATGCATTGGCCCTGTCCGTCCTGGTGCCTGAATAGTTTTATACGTGTGACCTTCAGGTTAGAGCTTGTAGCAATGTCCATCCAGCGGACGTAAGGCGATCACCCTGGAGCGGGTTATGCAAAATTTCTTATGGCAAATATCTAGAGTATATAAATAAATATTGACACGTATTATAAAAATATATACGTATAAAAAAGAATTTTCCTTAATATTTTATTAATAAAAACAGGGCAGGATAAACAAATGGCTCAAAAAATAACATTAAGTATTCCTGATTTGCTTCATGAAAAACTCAAAGAGTGGCGGACCTCTTTCAATTTTTCAAAAATGTTTCAAGAAGCGCTTACAGATGCAATCCAGAAAAAAGAAGAATTTCAAAAACGTTTTTCAAAAGACTATAATATGTCTGAAATTATTAAACGATTAAAGCAGGAAAAATTAATTTGGGAAAAACAATATTATAAGCTGGGTAAAGAAGAAGGACTGCGATGGGCAAAAACAGCACACTATGAAGACCTTTTATACGTATTACAATTTAATGGCACGTATGAATTAATCTCTGACCCCAAAATGAGGAATTATTTTGATAAAATTTATCAATCTACCGAACTTGCAGAACAATTAACCTCAAGTTCCATTGATCATGAACAAATGTTTATAGAGGGTTGGTTTAAAGGTGTTTTTGAATTCTGGAATCATATAAAGGAAAAGCTATAGTCATGGCATCTTTATCAAACATTCTTGGAATTGATGTGGGATCTGTTTCCATTCATATCGCAGTGCTAAATTTCAAAGGCAATATTGTTCATACTGACACTTGTTCCCATCATGGCGAAGTAAAACAATGTCTTTCAAAATTAATCGGGAATATTGATATAAAAGATATAAACTATGTTGCCGCCACCGACTCCACCCCTTCTTTTATTACGATAAACAAGTCTTATGATGAGCAGTTGACAATCATAAGGGCGGCTAAACATTATAATAAAATATTTGATGCAATTTTACACATCGGCGGTGAAAAATTTTCATTGAGCCGATTTGATGGACATCACAATTATGTTGGCACCAAACACAACACATCTTGTGCAGCCGGCACAGGAAGTTTTCTTGATCAACAGGCCAGAAGGTTAAACCTGTTGGGAGGATCCCAGGAACTTAGCAAAAAAGCCCTTTTAAATTCAAAAAAAATACCTGATATTGCCACCCGGTGTGCGGTTTTTGCCAAAACAGATCTGATACATGCCCAACAGGAAGGTTATAGCATTGAACAAATCTGTGATGGCCTTTGTTATGGTCTTGCAAAAAATATTTCTAACACGCTTTTCAAGTATAAACATGTCGGGAAAAAAATTGTTTTTTCCGGTGGTGTTTCTCAAAATTATTCTGTTAAAAAGCATCTTGAAAAAATAACTGGTTATGGATTTATCAATGATTTAAACTCAATTTTTTACGGGGCAACCGGTGCTGCTCTCTGCTTGCTGGATGACATGGCCCTTAAGAAAACCTTTGATAAAAAAGAATTTTTGTCAATACAAGATTTTTTTATTTCAGCGAAAAAAGAAAACCTTCTGTCATATCCAGGTCTTGAACTTAAGCTTTCACAATTCCCCGATTTTAAATGTTTTTCCTCCTATGTTATTGAAGATGTTGAAGCTGATATTTATCAGAATCCAGTCGAGATTTCCACAACACAAGGATATTTAGGTCTTGATGTAGGTTCAACAAGTACCAAAAGCATCCTTATCAATCAGGAAGGATTGCCCATTGCCGGATTTTATACAAAAACAGCATCAAGGCCTGTGATGGCCATTCAAAAAATTTTCAAAGCCCATGATCAATTTTTCAAAACCTATGGAATTAAAATCAAAATTAAAGGGTGTGGTACTACAGGGTCAGGACGAAGAATCAGTGGAAAAATTATTGGTGCGGATATTGAACCAGATGAAATAACAGCCCATGCAACAGCAGCAATTAATTTAAACAAGGATGTAGACACCATTATTGAAATCGGGGGACAGGATGCCAAATTTACCTTGCTTAAGGATGGCATGGTCACCTCCTCTGTTATGAACACAGTATGTGCTGCTGGAACTGGAAGTTTTATAGAAGAACAGGCCTTAAAGTTAGATTGTCCCTTAGCTGAATATTCTGAGCGAACAGAAGGAGTCTCTTCACCAGTAGCCAGTGACAGATGTACAGTTTTTATGGAAAGGGATATTAATTATTATTTTGCGCAAGGTTATCAGAAAAATGAAATTCTTGCCTCGGTTTTACATTCTGTAAGAGACAACTATCTGACCAAAGTGGGCAATATCGCTAAGATAGGAAATTGTATTCTTTTTCAAGGTGCAACAGCCAAAAACAAGGCACTTGTTGCGGCATTTGAGCAAAAATTAAAGAAATCCATTCATGTCTCAAAATATTGTCATTTAACAGGTGCCCTTGGCGTGGCCTTGTTATTAAAAGAAAAACAAATCAAGGCCACTGCCTTTCGAGGATTTGACTTATGGAAACAACAGATTCCACTACGCCAGGAAACGTGTGAATTATGCACAAATCACTGCAAATTAACCATTGCAGAAATAGGGAACCAAACCGTTGCATATGGTTTCTTGTGCGGCAGGGATTATCAGACAAACAAAATGATTCCTAAAAAAAACAATTATGATCTGTTAAAAATAAGAAATCAAGCAATCCAAAAACCTGAAAAAACAATAATTAAACATAATTTTACCATTGGTATTCCCCACGCGCTTCACCTCTTTGAAGATTATGAGTTCTGGGCTTACTTTTTTTCCAGACTTGGAATTAAAGTAATAACAAGTTCAGAACTAAAATCCCCGGTAAAATTAGGGAAAACAGTTGCAAACGCTGAATTCTGTGCCCCTGTGGTGGCTTTGCATGGACACATTCAGTATTTAATGGACAAAGCAGACTATATATTTCTGCCATTCTATTTTGAAGAAAAACCAGAGGGAAAAGATAGACGTAGGCAGCATTGCTACTATACTCAGTTTGCACCATCAGTTATATCCTGTCTTTCGGATTTTGATAAAAAAAGGATAATATCACCCATTACCAGATACCTTTATACAAATTTTTATACCAAACTGGAATTATATAAATCATTGAAAAAAATGTCTTCTGATTTTCTATTTTCCTTTTTTGATATTTCTGCTGCATACGATAGTGCAGTGAAATTTAAAGAGAATAATCAGTTAAACCAGAAAGCTTTATATCAGCAATACAAATCCAAAGGTTCGGATATCAATGTTATTCTTTTAGGTAGGCCCTACACTGTTTTGACTAAAACAATGAATAACAATATTCCCCAACTTTTTGAAAACCTTGGTGTAAAAACTTTTTTTCAGGATATGCTTGATTTTGAAACCCGGGATTTTTCCCAAATTGATCCTTTGTTAAAAGAAATCCACTGGAAATATGTTGCACAAATTCTTCAAGCTGCATATATTGTTGCAACCACTGATCACCTTTATCCAGTATATATCAGCTCGTTTAAATGCGGACCAGACTCTTTTGGTATCGACTATTTTAAACAGCTTATGGAAAGTTATAATAAGCCCTATCTTGTACTGGAACTTGATGAGCATGATTCCAGTGTAGGTTATGAGACAAGGGTTGAGGCAGCCGTTCGTGCATTTGCAAATCATAACAATTCAAATTCAAAAGAAAAAAAGCATGATATTTCTCTTCTTCATCCAAATTTTTTATCAAAGATTGACAACAAAACCATTATTTATCCAAACTGGGATTCATACTCAGGCAGCCTGATTGTTGCTGTTTTAAGAAATGAGGGATTCCATGCCCTTTTAATGGAAGAAACCCATGAAACCTTGAAAAAATGTATGCTGACTAATACTGGGCAATGTATCCCTTTAAATGCCATTGCAGCAGGGTTTATTCATACTATAGAAAAAAGTAATCTTGACCCTTCAAATTGTGTATTATGGTTAAATCCTTCGGACATTGCCTGTAATATTAAGATGTATCCCTATCATATCAAAAAAATCCTTGAAAAAAATGGTAAGGGATTTGAAAAATCTGAAATTTATAAAGGAGAACTGTCTTTATTTGATATTTCTTATAGAGCATCAACCAATGCATATTTTGCCTATATGTTTGGCGGATTGCTAAGAAACATTGGGTGCAAAATCAGACCCTATGAAATCCATAAGGGTGAAACAGATCAAGTATTTCCAAAAGCCTTGAAAATTCTGTGCAATGCTTTTGAACACTCAAAGTCAAAAGAAGAAGCATTAAAAAATGCAATCAAGCTGTTTTCAGACATTGAAACAAGAACCGAATCAAGGCCTAAGATTGGAATTTTCGGAGATCTCTATGTAAGAGATAATGACATTATGAATCAGAATCTGGTTCATTTTATTGAAGACAATGGTGGTGAGGTCATTACAACCTCTTACTATAAATATGCCAAAATCATTGCGAATTCTTATTTTAAAAAATGGTTTAAGGAAGGAAAATATTTAAGTCTGTTTTCAAATGGGGCACTTCTTGTCGCCATGCAGGCCATGGAAAAAAAATATTATAAATATTTTGAACCTATTTTGAGTAAATCTGCATTTGAAGTAAAAGATTCTTATGAGAATATTCTTTCCGAATACGGAATTCTTCACGAACATACTGGAGAATCCATGGATAATATCTTAAAAATTCACCATATCATCAATGAATATCCTGATATAAAACTGCTGGTTCAAACCAACCCGGCATTCTGTTGTGCCGGGCTTATTACAGAGGCAATGGCTCAAAAAATTGAAGAAAAAATTAATATACCCATTGTTAGTATCACCTATGATGTTTCCGGCGGTAATAAGAACAAGGTAATACTTCCGTTTCTCATGGAGTCTGGGAAGAACAATATCCCCATACGCAAAAACCGTCTGTCTGACATTTTCCAGGAAACAGGTACAACTGGATATTTGCCATAAGCATCCTATTTTTTAAGCAATTTACGCCAACCCGTTCCAATCAATTTGCCTTTCCATCGCTGGATGGGACATATTGACAGGCTCTATGTCGAGCTACACTTGTGGCGGAAAAACTCGGTTCCCTCAAACAATCCCCACCACTTAACGTTACGCCCGCCAGAGCCTGTAACAACACGTCCCAAAATGCTCACTCAAGGCAAATTGACCGGAACTAGTTGCTGTGCCAACAATTATAATCCTTGTAGAGGATAAAAACCAAATATTATTTGCATGCATTGGCCCTGTCCTTACTTCTGGATATTTGCAAAAAGCTTTTACGAACTTGCTATACCTTCCAGTGGAAGGGTGATTGCCTTACGGGAGCATTATGGATCATGGCTTACAAGCTCTTGATTATAGTAGCAGTTAAACCGCCATGGTGTTTGAGCGAAGAATGAGCGAGTTCATGGCGGTCAGCGAAAGTAATCTTAGAGCTTGTAGCAATGTCCATCCAGCGGACGTAAGGCGATCACCCTGAAACGGGTTATGCAAAAGTTCTTATGGCAAATATCAAGAGGTACAAAAACTGTTTTAATATTTTGTCCCACTATATTATATAGTAATTGGCTGAACCCAAGGCCATAATCGGGAAAATTAGCGATTTTTGTTCATGCACTACCGCACCATATGGGCTTTTGTGGTATAATTATTACCATCACTGGATATAAAAACAGCACCATCTTTATCCGTTCTAAAAACTCGCATTCCCATTTTTTTATATCTTTTTAAAACCTTATCAGAAGGGAAACCATATCGGTTTCGCCAGCCACAGGATATTATCACTGTCCCGGGCTGTACTTTGTCCAGAAAAACTTTGGTGCTTGAGGTTGAACTTCCGTGATGTGGCGACAAAAGTATATCTGAATAAAGGTTAATATCAGTATTAATACTTAAATTTTTTTCCCGATGATGTAAAATGTCCCCTGCAAACAGCATTGAAAATTTATTATATACCAGCTTAAAAACAAGAGAATTATTATTGAAATCATAAGAAAATTTTTCTTTGGATGATTCATAGAAGATCAGGTTTATTTTCCCTGAATTCAATTGCTCTGTCCGGACTGAAGGGTTCCATATCCTGATATTTTTCTTTTTACAGATTTTCATAAGAAAGACATAGGGTTCTGAATCTTTTTGATC